>Ga0157358_1000927_pt1 | contig 12611 bp, 1 predicted proteins | sample AttcapACBM2_FD_111484 | JGI IMG/M metagenome (GOLD analysis project Ga0157358, IMG submission 111484) | Fungus gardens microbial communities from leaf cutter ant in Botucatu, State of São Paulo, Brazil - Atta capiguara ACBM2 | ecosystem: Host-associated > Fungi > Mycelium > Unclassified ...
CAGTGGGGATCTGGTCCGCGGTCGTGCCGACGGCGTGGTGGACTACCTGGGCCGAGTCGACCACCAGGTGAAGATCCGCGGCTTCCGCATCGAGCTGGGCGAGATCGAGGCGCGTTTGCGCGAGCAGCTCGGGGTGCGGGAGGCGGTGGTGGTGGCCCAGCCGGGACCGGACGGCCCCAGCCTGGTGGGTTATCTGGTGCCTGACGACTCCGCGCCCGTACCGGATGACCTGTGCCTGAGCGTGCGGCAGGCCCTCAGGACGCAGCTACCCGACTACATGGTGCCCGCGCAGCTTTTGCTGCTGGACGCCTTGCCGCTCACGCCCAACGGCAAGCTGGATCGCCGGGCCTTGCCGCCACCTCAGGCGGAAGTGGCGCGGCGCGTTCACGTCGCGCCCGCCAACGCCCTGGAACAACGCCTGGCGGACATCTGGCAGGAGGTGCTGCAGGTCACCCCTGTAGGCGCCACCGACAACTTCCTCGAACTGGGTGGGCATTCCCTGCTGGCCATGCGCGTCACCGCGCGGGTGCAGGAGGCCTTCGCGGTGACGGTGCCGCTGGCCTTGCTGTTCGAACGTGACTCGCTGCGTGCCTATGCGGACGCGCTCGCGGAGCTGACCGCCGTCCAGGACACCGATCTGGACGATCTCCGCGACTTCCTGACCGAACTTGAGGTGGTGTGACATGCCCGCTGACCAGAATCTCGATCTCGCCCACCGCTTCGTGCGCCTGCCGCTGGCGCAGCGCCGGCTGTTTTTCCAGAAGCTGCTGAGCAAGAACCTCACCCTGGCGCAGTTGCCGATCCCGGCGACGCGCCAGCTGCACGAGCGCCTGCCGCTTTCCTACGCCCAGCAACGCCAGTGGTTTCTCTGGAGATTGGAGCCTGAAAGCAGTGCTTACCACATAGCGTCCCTGCTGCGCCTGCGCGGCGCCCTGGACGACCAGGCACTCGAGCGCAGCTTCGCCTGCCTGGTCGCCCGCCACGAGATCCTGCGTTCGACCTTCCACGAGGACGACGAGGGCGTCTTCCAGCGGGTACACGAGAGCTCGACCCTGGTCTTGAGCCGCCGCGACATCCCGGATGGCCGGCTCGATAGTGCCCTCGCCGAGGCCGAGCAGGACATCCACCGCCCCTTCGATCTGGAGCAGGGGCCGCTGCTGCGGGTGGCGCTGCTGCGTCTGGCCGCGGACGATCACCTGCTGGTCATGACCCTGCACCACATCGTGGCCGACGGCTGGTCGATGCCGGTGATCGTCGAGGAGATCGGCCACTGCTATACCCAGGAGGTTACCGGTAGTGGCGCGTCCCTGCCGGAGCTGCCGATCCAGTACGGCGACTACGCCGTTTGGCAGCGTTGCTGCCTGGAGGCCGGGGAGGGCGAGCGCCAACTGGCGTACTGGCGGGAGCGGCTGGGCAACGACCAGTTGCCCCTCGAATTGAGCGGCGCCGGCCCACGGCCTGCCGTGCAGAGTCATCGCGGGGCACGGCTCGAGGTGCCTCTCGCGGCTGGGCTGGCGGAAGGCTTGCGCGCCCTGGCGCAGCAGCGCGGCGTCACGCTCTTCACCCTCCTGCTGGCATCCTTCCAAAGCCTGCTGCAGCGCCGCTCCGGTCAGATGGATATCCGTGTCGGGATACCCATCGCCAATCGTAGCCGGCGGGAAACCGAGCGCCTGGTCGGGTTCTTCGTCGATACCCAGGTACTGCAGGCGCACATCGAGCCCCACACCACCTTCGACCAGCTGCTGCAGCAGACCCGACAGGCCGCGCTCGACGCCCAGGCCCATCAGGATCTACCTTTCGAGCACCTGGTGGAGGCGCTGCAACCCGAGCGCAGCCTCAGCCACAGCCCGCTGTTCCAGGTGCTGTACAACCACCAGGTGGACGCCCGCGACCGTCCCCGCGCCTTGGCCACCCTGTGCATGGAGCCATTGGAGTCGCCGACGCGGACCGCGCAGTTCGACCTGACCTTGGACACCTACGAAGCCGCCGACGGACTCCGTGCGGCCTTCACCTACGCGACGGACCTCTTCACACAGGCCACCGTGGAGCGCCTGGCCGAGCAGTGGCGCCAGCTGTTGCAGGCCATCCTGGTCGACCCCGGTTGCCGGGTGAGCGAGCTGCCGCTGCTGGGCGAACGCGAGCGGCAGCAGGTGTTGTACGACTGGAACGCCCTGGGCGCGGTGGACGGGCAGTCCTGCATCCACGAACTGTTCGAGAGCCAGGTGGCGCGAACGCCGGAGGCCCTGGCGCTGATCGATGGCGAGCATGAGTACCGTTACCGGGAGCTGAACCAGGCCGCCAATCGCCTGGCCAATCACCTGCGCGAGCGGGGCGTGGGGCCCGACCGTCTGGTCGGCGTCGCCCTGGAGCGGCGTTTCGAGCTGCTGGTAGGGTTGCTGGCGATCCTCAAGGCGGGCGGTGGCTATGTACCGTTGGACCCGGCGTACCCCCCGGAGCGCCAGGCCTACATGTTGCGCGACAGCGGCGCACGCCTGCTGGTGACCCAAGCCAGCCTGCTGGAACGTCTGCCGACGCACGACGAGGGGGACCTCGTGGTCATCGACCGCTTGCGGCTCACCGACTATCCGGACACGGATCCCGTCAGCGGTGCCAGTCCGGCGAACCTTGCGTTCTGCATCTATACCTCCGGCTCCACCGGCCAGCCCAAGGGCGTGGCGATCGCCCACCGCAACGTAGCGGCGCTGATCGACTGGTCCCGCTCGGTCTACCGCGAGGCGGACCTGCAGGGCGTCCTGGCGGCTACCTCCATCTGTTTCGATCTGTCCGTCTGGGAGTTTTTCGTCACCCTGAGTCGTGGCGGTTTCCTCGTGCTGGCCGACAACGCCCTCGAACTGCCGAATCTGCCGGCCAGGCACCGTGTACGCCTGGTCAACACGGTACCCTCGGCCATCGCCGTGCTGAACCAGCTTGCGCAGCTCCCCGCCTCGGTGCAGATCATCAACCTCGCCGGCGAACCCTTGGCGCAGACGTTGGTGGAGGATCTCTATCGACTCGACTCCGTGCAGCGGGTGCACGATCTCTACGGACCGTCCGAGGACACCACCTATTCCACGCAGACGCTACGGCTGCCCCAGGGCACGGCGAACATCGGCCGCCCCTTGACCGGCACCGCCGTCTACCTGCTCGACGCCACCGGCGAGCCGGTCGGCGTCGAGACACCCGGTGAACTCTGGTTGGCCGGCGCGGGCCTGGCGCGGGGCTACCTGCACCGGCCGGGCCTGACCGCGGAACGGTTCCTGCCCGATCCCTTCGCCAAGGAGGGAGGTGGCCGTATGTACCGCACGGGCGATCTCGCCCGCAGTCGCCCGGATGGCCTGATCGAATACCTGGGGCGCATCGACCACCAGGTGAAGATCCGCGGCTTCCGGATCGAGCTGGGCGAAATCGTGGCACGCCTGCGCACGCAACCCGGGGTACGGGAGGCGGTGGTGCTGGCGCGGGAGGGGGCGAGCGGCAAGCAACTGGTGGGCTACGTAGTGCCCTCCGAGCCCCTGGCCGTGGCCGCGCAGGCCGACTGGCAGCGGTCGCTGCGGAGGGCGCTGCAGGCGGATCTGCCGGACTACATGGTGCCCGCCCAACTGCTGGTGCTGGACGCCCTACCACTGACCCCCAATGGCAAGTTGGATCGTAATGCTCTGCCGGCACCGCGGCAGGACGAGGAAGACGGCGCTCGCCAGCCCCCGGCGACCGAACAGGAGCGATGCCTGCTGGGCCTCTGGCAAGAGGTGTTGAAGGTGTCGCCGCTCGGCGTGACCGACAACTTCTTCGAGGTGGGCGGCGATTCCATTCTCTCCTTGCAGGTGGTGAGTCGTGCCCGCCAGCTGGGTCTGCACTTCACGCCCAAGGAGCTGTTCCAGCACCAGACCGTCCAAGCGCTGGCGCGGATCGCGCGCGAGGCGACGGTCGCCGTCATCGATCAGGGGCCGGTGACCGGCACCTCGTCCCTGACGCCGGTCCAGCAGTGGTTCTTCGAGCAAGAGATCCCCGGACGCCCGCACTGGAACCAGTCGGTAGTGTTGACGCCGACCGAGCCCCTGGTCGTGGCGCCCCTCGAACGCGCGCTCCAGGCCTTGCTGACGCATCACGATGCCCTGCGCACCACCTTCACCTGCCAGACTGGGGAGTGGCGGGCGTACCTGCCGGCGCCGACGGCGGTCGCGCCGCTCTGGTTCACCCGGTTGACGGCGGAGCTCGAATGGGAGCGACTCGCCGAGGAGGCGCAGCGCAGCCTGTCGTTGGAGACGGGAACCTTGGTGCGTGCTGTGCTAGGCGAGTGGCCCGATGGTCGCCAACGCCTGCTGCTGGTGATCCACCATCTGGTGGTGGACGGCGTCTCCTGGCGCATCCTGCTGCAAGACCTGCAGCTCGCCTATGCCCAGGCGCGGCAGGGGCAGGCGCCAAGTCTGCCGGCCAAGAGCAGCTCCTGGCGGGACTGGTCCGCGCGGCTGAGCGCCCACGCTCGCGGTCCGCAGGTGGCGGCGGAGCTGGCGTACTGGCAAGAGGCGCTCGCCGGCGCGACCGACAGCCTGCCGGCAGCCAATGCCGACGGCAGCTCGTTGTACCGTCATGCGGCCCACGTCAGCACGCGCCTGGATCGCGACTGGACCCGGCGTCTCCTGCAGGAGGCGCCAGCGGCCTATCGGACCCAGGTCAACGACCTGCTGCTCACCGCTCTGGCCCGGGTGCTGTGCCGTTGGACCGGGCATGACGAGCTGCTGGTCCGGCTCGAAGGCCATGGGCGGGAAGCGCTGTTCGACGATCTTGACCTGACGCGGACGGTTGGCTGGTTCACCAGCATGTATCCGGTGCGGCTCGTCCCGCGGCCCGAACTCGCCGATTCGATCAAGGCGATCAAGGAACAATTGCGGGCGGTGCCCGGCAAGGGACTTGGCTACGGCCTGCTGCGCTATCTGGGCGAGGCCTCGGTGCGCCAGGCCCTGCGCGAGCTGCCGACGGGCGCCGTGGTATTCAATTATCTCGGGCAGTTCGACCAGAGCTTCGCTGCGGCGGATGGCCTGTTCGTCCCGGCACGGGAAACCGGCGGTGCCGACCAGGGCGAGGATGCGCCGCTGGACGGTTTGCTGAACCTCAACGGGCGGGTCTATGCCGGGGAATTCAGCCTGGACTGGACCTTCAGCGACGCCGTGTTCGCGCCCGAGGTCATTCGGGAGCTGGCGGCGGCCTACGAGGAGGAGTTGCGAGCGCTCATCGAGCACTGTGGTCAGGCGACCAATCGTGGCGCGACGCCCTCGGATTTTCCCCTGGTCGCCCTGGCGCAGCAGGACATCGACCGTCTACCCCTGTCCGCGGCGGACATCGCCGATATCTTGCCCCTGGCGCCCCTGCAACAGGGCATGCTGTTCCACACCCTCTACGAGCGCGAGGCGGGTGACTACGTCAACCAGTTGCGCCTGGACGTGGATGGACTCGATGTCCCGCGTTTCCGCCAGGCCTGGCAGGCAGCGGTGGACCGCCACGAGGTGCTGCGCGCCGCCTTCCTGAGCGAGCTGAAACAACCGGTTCAGTTGATCCATCGCCAGCGGGAGTTGCCTTTCCAGGAGGCCGACTGGCGCAACCGGCAGGAGCGCGCGACCGCCCTGGACGCCTGGGCCGCAGCGGATCGCCAGCGGGGCTTCGAGCTGGCGAGCGATTGCCTGATCCGCCTGGCGGCGTTCCGCACGGGCGCGCACAGCCATCACCTGGTGCTGACCCATCATCACATCCTGCTGGATGGCTGGAGCACTTCGCGCCTGCTGGGTGAGGTGCTCCAGCGCTATGCCGGACAGGTACCGCGCGAGCCGGCGGGTCGGTATCGCGATTATCTCGCCTGGCTGCAGCAGCGGGACCCGGAAGCCAACGAAGGTTTCTGGCGCGAGCGCCTACGGGCCCTGGAAGAGCCCACCCGACTCATCCAGGCGCTGCCCGCGTCAGCCGCCACGGTGACCGGGCACGGCGACTGCCACTGCGGTCTTTCACTGACCGCTACCCAGCGACTGGTGGAGCTGGCCCGTCGGCAGCGGGTCACGGTGAATACCCTCATCCAGGCGACCTGGGCCATTCTGCTGCAGCGCTATACGGGGCAGGACGCGGTCTGCTTCGGGGCGACTATGGCCGGACGGCCCACCGACCTTCCCGGTGTCGAGACGCAACTGGGGCTGTTCATCAATACCCTGCCGGTACTCGTCACCTTGCAGCCACAGCAGCAGGTGCAGGCGTTGCTGCAGGACGTGCAGGCGCTCAACCTGGCGCTGCGCGAACACGAATATACCCCCTTGCACCAGGTACAGCGCTGGGCCGGCCTAGGCGGTGCGGCCTTGTTCGATAGCCTCCTGGTGTTCGAGAACTATCCCGTGGCGGAGGCCTTGCAGCAGGGCTTGCCGGCAGGACTGCGCGTGGGCGCCATCCACAACCACGAGCAGACCAACTATCCCCTGACCCTGGCGGTGAGTCTGGGCGACACCCTCGACCTGCACCTCCGCTACAGCCGGAGTCTGGTCTGCGCAGCGGCCGTCGAAGCGCTGGCCAGGCAATTCCTGCACCTGCTGGAAAGCGTGATCGCCTCGCCCGAGGCATGCGTGGGAAGCCTATCCCTGATGGCTGACGCCGAGCGAGTCGCGCTGCTAAAACAGTGGGACCAGACCCGGGACCAGCCCCCGTGCCGAGGCTTCGTGCATGAGTGGGTCGCGCAGTGGGCACGCAAGACGCCCACTGCAACGGCGGTGATCTTCGCCGATCAAGCGCTGAGTTATGGCGAGCTCGAGCGAAGAGCCAACCAACTGGCGTGGCACCTGATCGCGCTGGGCGCAGGGCCAGAAGCCAGGGTCGCCATTGCGATGCGCCGCTCAGCAGACATCATGGTGGCCTTTCTGGCTGTCTTGAAAGCCGGCGGCGCTTACGTGCCGCTGGACATCGCCTATCCTCCGGAGCGCTTGGCGTACATGCTGGAAGACTGCCGGGCTACCCTGGTGCTGAGCCAGGCCGATCTCGTCGCGCAACTGCCGCTGCTGGTCGGCATGACCTGTGTGGTCGTGGACCAGCCGCAGGCCTGGCAGGACCAGCCCAACCAGCCGCCGGTGGTGGACCTGCACGCCGACAATCTCGCCTATGTGATCTACACCTCCGGCTCCACTGGCCAGCCCAAGGGCGTGGCGGTCGCCCACGGGCCGCTGGCCTCGCACATCCGTGCCACGGGCGAGCGCTACGAGACCACCGCCCGTGACTGCGAGCTGCACTTCATGTCGTTCGCCTTCGACGGGGCCCACGAAGGCTGGATGCATCCCTTGATCAATGGCGCCCGCGTGCTGATCCGGGACGACGAGCTCTGGTCGCCGGAGCGTACCTACGCCCAAATGCAGCGACACGGCGTGACGCTGGCGGTATTCCCGCCGGTGTATCTGCAGCAACTCGCGGAGCATGCTCAGGAAGACGGCAATCCACCGCCCGTTAGGGTTTACTGCTTCGGCGGTGACGCCGTGCCCCAGGCCAGCTATGAACTCGCCTGGCGCGCCTTGCGGCCACGGTATCTGTTCAATGGCTATGGCCCCACGGAGACGGTGGTGACGCCGCTACTGTGGAAGGCGACCCGCGGCGACGCCTGCGGGGCGGCCTATGCGCCCATCGGTACGCTGCTGGGTAAGCGCCGTGGCCTGGTACTGGATGGCGACCTGAATCCCTTGCCGGTAGGCATGGCGGGAGAACTCTATCTGGGTGGCGAGGGGGTGGCGCGAGGCTATCTGGCGCGCCCGGCCCTCACCGCCGAGCGCTTCGTCCCGGACCCCTTTGGCGACGGTGAACGCTGCTATCGCAGCGGCGACCTGACCCGGGCGCGACCTGACGGAGTGATGGACTATCTGGGCCGAGTCGACCACCAGGTGAAGATTCGGGGCTTTCGTATCGAGCTGGGCGAGATAGAGGCGCGGCTGCGCGAATTGCCCGGAGTCCGCGAGGCGGTGGTGATCGCCCTGGACGGGGCGTGCGGCAAGCAACTGGCGGGCTACGCGGTGCCCTTGGAAGCGCTGGCACCCAGCGAGCGCCAGGCGTGGCTGCAAGGGCTGCGTGCCGCACTCAAGGCGCGTCTGCCCGACTACATGGTGCCCGCGCATCTGCAATGGCTGGAGGCCTTGCCGGTGACGCCGAACGGCAAGCTGGATCGCAAGGCCTTGCCCGTCCCGCGGCTGGACGAGGAACGCCGCTACGTGGCGCCGGAGACACCCCTGGAGCGGCAGCTGGCGACCCTGTGGCAGGACGTGCTGCAGGTGCCGCGGATAGGACGGACCGACAACTTCTTCGAGGTGGGTGGCGACTCGATCCTGTCTCTGCAACTGGTAAGCCGGGCGCGTCAGGTGGGAATCCGCTTGACGCCAAAGGAGGTGTTCCAGCAGCCGACCCTCCAGGCCCTGGCGCGGGTCGCGCAACTGACGCCAGCCGCCACCCTCGACCAAGGACCGGTGACCGGCGAACTCTGCTTGAGCCCCATCCAGCGTTGGTTCTTCGAGCAGGACATTCCGTCACGCCAGCATTGGAACCAGTCGGTCGTGCTGGAAGCCGACCAACCCCTCTGGCAGGCGACGCTACTCGAACAGGCCCTTCGCGGCCTGCTGAGCCACCACGATGCCTTGCGCCTGGCCTTCCGCGACGCGGGCACGTACTTCCAGAGTCTGGCCGAGACGGACGCCGCCTATGGGCCGTCCGGTTGCCTGTCGGTCGTCTCCCTCGCCGATGCCAGTGAGTTGGAGCGGGTAGGGACGGTCGCTCAACGCAGTCTCGATCTCGCCCGCGGCGTGCTCTTGCGCGCCGTTCTGGCCGATCTGGCCGACGGTAGCCAGCGCCTGGTGCTGGTGATCCATCATCTGGTGGTGGACGGCGTTTCCTGGCGGATCCTGCTGGAGGATCTGCAACTGGCCTACCGGCAACTGGAGGCGGGACAGCCGCTGTGCCTGCCGCCCAAGACCAGCTCCTTCCAGGACTGGTCCCGCCAGTTGCAGGACGCGGCGGGCAGCGCGGCCATCGCCGGGGAACTGGCGTACTGGCGCGGACAGCTGGACGGTGCCGACGTGCGCCTGCCGGGGGCGAACCCGGACGGCGACCGCACCCTCGGTGCTGCCGTCAGCGTAGCGAGTCGCCTGGATGCCGAGACCACCCGCCAGTTGCTGCACCAGGCCCCCGCCAGTTACCGGACACAGATCAACGACCTGCTCCTGACTGCGCTGTCGCGGGTGATCTGCCGCTGGACGAATGCCCGCCAAGCGTTGATCCAGCTCGAGGGGCACGGCCGTGAAGATCTCACGTCGAGTCTGGATCTCACGCGCACCCTCGGCTGGTTCACCTGCGTCTATCCCCTGGCCTTGCAGCCGGAGGCGGAGCTGGGGCGCTCCATCATGGCGATCAAGGAGCAATTGCGCGCCGTGCCCAACCGTGGCCTCGGTTTTGGCCTGCTGCGTTATCTGGGCGATGCGGACAGCCGCGCCGCGCTGGCAGCCTTGCCGGCGCCGCGCATCACCTTCAACTACCTGGGGCAGTTCCAGGAAGGCGAGGCGCAAGATACGGCGGCCGCTTATCGATTCTCGACAGACCGTGCCGGTGACGACCTGGCCGTGTCGGCACCGCTCGGCAACTGGTTGAGCATAAATGGCCAGGTATACGGCGGCGTCCTGAGCTTCTCCTGGACGTTCAGCCGTGACGTCTTCGCGGTCAGCGCCATCGAGCGCTTGGCGCAGGCCTTCGAGGAGGAGCTGAAGCTCCTGGTGGAACATTGCTGCCAGCCTGGCGTGGGTGGTTTGACGCCATCCGATGTGCCACTCGCCGGTCTGTCCCAGCGGCAGCTCGATGAGCTCGAACTGGATGCCGCGCAGGTCGAGGACCTCTATCCGCTCACGCCGATGCAGCGACAGATGGTGCAGGCCGCCGCCGCCGAGGGCGACTTCATTTGCCAGCACAGCCTCAAGGTGCGCGGCTTGGTACCGCAACGTCTCCTGCGTGCCTGGCAGCTCACCCTCGCTGCGCACAGCGTGCTGCGAACTGGTTTGCTGGCGACCGAGCCGCCGTTGCAACAGGTCCAGCGCGCCTTGGACATACCTGGCACCCTCATCGACGGTCGGGCCTGGAGCGCCGCCGAGCTGGAGGCTCATCTGCTGGCCGATCGTCGCGCCGGCTTCGACCTCGCCGCGCCGCCGCTGGTGCGCCTACAGATCATTCGCCTGGCCGAGCAGGATTACCAGGTGGTCTTGACCAGCCATCATGTGCTGCTCGATGGCTGGAGTGCCGCGCGTCTTTACGAAGACCTGATGCACGCCTATCTGCAGGGTGAGCTGGCCCCACGCCCGGCGGGTTTCCGTGATTTCATCGGCTGGTTGCAGCAGCGCGACCTCTTGGCCGATCGGCAATTCTGGGACGCGCAGCTGGACCGGCTCGGTGCGGGCGGCCGTCTCGCGCCGGCGCTGCAGTCAGGGGGCCGTCGGGGAGAACTCGGTCATGGCCGCTGCTTCCTCGCCCTGGACCCCGCGGCCAGCCAGGCCCTCGATGAGTTCGCGCGGCACCAGCGGGTCACCGTAAACACCCTGTTCCAAGCCGCCTGGGCGCTGGTGCTGGGGCAGGCGTTGCAGCGCACGACGGTCGGCTTTGGCGTGACGCTGGCCGGCCGCCCGGCCGAATTGCCCGGGATCGAGCACCAGCTGGGGCTCTACATCAACGACGTGCCCCTGGTGGTGGAGATTCCTCCCGAACGCGCCATCGTCGCCTGGTTGCAGGAACTCCAGGCGGCGAATCTGCAACTGCGCGAGCATGGGTATTCCTTCGCCGCGGGCACGCACTCGCCGGAGGCGGAGCCCTTCGATACGGTGCTGGTCTTCGAGAACTACCCGAGCGAGCTGGCGCTTGTCGAGCCTGACCGCGACGGCGTGCAGATCCTGGGGATGGAGCACCACGAGCAGACCTCCACGCCGCTGACCTTGTACGTCGAACGTGACCAGGTCTGGACCTGTCATTTCGACTTCCACCAGGCGTTCTTCCTGGCCGCGGACGTCGACAGACTCGCCAGCGCGCTACAACGAGCGCTGGTCGACCTGGTGACGGGATCGGCATCCAGGTCCGTGTGTGAGCTGGGCTGCGGCTTGAGGTAGGGCGAGGAGGTGCGTGGACAACGGCTGCACGGCTGATCGCGGCCATGGGCCGCTCCTACAGGTACGTCGGAGGCTGTAGGAGCGGCCCATGGCCGCGATACCACAGACCGTAGTGTGGAAAACGGCGCAGCCTTTTCCACGGGAGTTCGCCGCGAGGGGCTCCCTCACCCCAGCCCTCTCCCGGAGGGAGAGGGGGCGCTTCGAGCGGATGTTCGTCTTCGGTGACTCAGGCGATCAGATAGTTGCTCCTACGAAAGGCATGGCAGCCTGGAGGAGCGGTCGCAACGGAGAATTGCCATGGCCGGATTCACCGTGGCTTGGAAAACCGCGCAGCGTTTCCACTGACGCGGTACTGCGGTACCTGACCAGGCGTCAGGACGATACCGGCGCCTGCCGCGGGGAGAACAGTCCCTGCGGCAGGCGCGGGCGCGCTCAGAACTTGTAGCTAAGCGAGGCCTGGACGTTACGTGGCGTACCCCAGATACCCTGGCCGTACCAGTTCACGGCGGTCTGGTATTCCTTGTCGAACAGGTTGTTGACGTTCACCTGGGCGGAGAGCTGGGGCGTGATGTCGTAGCGCGCCATCAGATTGGCCAGCAGGTAGCCGGACTGCTCCTGGCGTTCGCCGTTGGGGCCGACGTTGTCGTAATAGATACGGCTCTGCCAGTTGGTGCCGCCGCCGACCGTCAGCTGGTGCCAGGCACCGGGGAGCTGGTAGGTGGTGAACAGCCGCACCATCGTCCTGGGCTGGTAGGTATTCACCTGGCGATCCTGGGCATCCTTGGCGCTGTAGTGGGTGGCGAAGAAGAACGCCTGCCAGCCGCGGGCGAGTTCGCCGGAGACTTCGAGCTCCAGGCCCTTGGAGGTGGCGCCGTCGGTGGAGTAGTAGGCGGGACTGTCGGTGCCCGGGACCAGGTAGCCAGTATCCTGCTGGCCGAGCTTGTCCTGCACGATCTTGAACGCGGCCAGGGAGGCGTTGAGGCGGCCGTCGAGGAACTCGCCCTTGATGCCCGTCTCGTAGGCAGCGCCGGTCACCGGCTCCAGCCAGCCACCGTTGCGATCCCGATAGTCCTGGAAGTTGAAGATGCTGGTGTAGCTGGCATAGACCGAATAGGTCTGGTTGAGGTTGTAGACCAGGCCGGCGTAGGGAATGAACTTGTGGTCCTGGTATTCATAGGCCCCCGAGGAGGCCCAGCCGGCGCCTTCACGCTCGAAGCGGGTGAAGCGGCCGCCGAGGATCAGCTTCAGCGGATCGGCCAGCGACAGGCGCAGGGCACCGTAGGCCGCCGCCTGCTTGGTGTGGTTGCGCTCGGAGAGCTCCCGCGAAGAGTAGTCCCACGCCGGTTTCGCTACGTGGCCGAAGTCGGCGACGTTCAGCGGTGAGGTCCAGGGGGTAGCCGCCCCGATCCAATCGTAGGAATAGTCCTGATCGAAGTAGCTGGTCCCGACGACGGCTTCATGCTCGCGGCCCAG
>Ga0157358_1000929_pt1 | contig 12607 bp, 3 predicted proteins | sample AttcapACBM2_FD_111484 | JGI IMG/M metagenome (GOLD analysis project Ga0157358, IMG submission 111484) | Fungus gardens microbial communities from leaf cutter ant in Botucatu, State of São Paulo, Brazil - Atta capiguara ACBM2 | ecosystem: Host-associated > Fungi > Mycelium > Unclassified ...
ATACATATGGTACACTTATAGCTGATGTATAGATATTAAAGTAAGGCTATTTATTGCTAGCATGGACTATGTATTTTGAGTATATATAGAGTAGGAATATATTGGAATTTCTTGTCAAGTTCTCTTGTAATTTCTATAAGATTCTTACTTGTAGGACTACTTAGTATGCTATTGACTATCTTAGTTAGTGGTTGCCACAATACAGTTGTAATTAGAGTTCTAACTAGAAGTCAGAAAGTAGATGTCTTGGATATCTCAGAAGTAAGTCTATGACATATTAATATAAAAGAGAATACCAACTCTAGTTAATTTCTTTTTTCTTTTTTTCTTTATTTCATAGTTTAGTTTTCTCTTCTCTTCTTATATAAACTTAGTCCAAGTGTCAGAGTTGAAGATGGTATACTTAACTTTTTTCATTTTCTTTTATATTTTCTTTTATATTTGATTTCTTTTTATTTTAGACTTAGAGTTAGGATTTAACATGACTGTCATATGTCACAAGTTATTGTCACACAATTATATGTTGCATAGAACATCATAAAAGGTCCTGGAACAATAATATTATACAGTATGTATTACATATGTTTACTTTAAGATAAATATATACTTTTTAGAGTAGGCTAGATTTAACATAGCATAGATCATGAGCCCAGCATATATAAGGTAGATAGATTGTACTTAGAACTTCATTGAGTTCTCTTGTGTAAACACTATACAAGGTTATTCTTTTGCTCTTACACTTAAGCTTAAATTCATAATATCAAGTGTATAATATAATGTCAAATGTAATAGAAACATGATATATTGTCACACATGTCATTCCTCTACTATCTGCAATTCTACTGGTCACCTTGTATCTACATATTAACAGGCATCTCATTATCTTTACTTTTTGTTATAAACTTTATTTAACTTCTACCTTTACAATCAGTAGACTGATTCTTACAAACCAAGTTACACTGGAAAGTCTCAAATAAGAGCTATTTGCACATATATGGGATGTACAAAAGTAACAACAAATTACTGAGATATCAAATCATCAATAACTATAAGATTTATTGACTATTATCTTAGGAATAATAAAATGGATTTATATAGTCTAACTTCTATTGGAAAGTGTTCACCAAACTATTACTAGTAATATATGATATATTGCATAGTAATTAGTACTACTATATTCCAATCTGGTTATATCTGTTCTAAACCATAAATAATACTTCCTTTTTTACTTGTACTTTCTGATCTCTTCTGATGTGGATCATATTCTTTATTTGTCAGACTTGAAGATAGTAAACTTGTTTCTTTTTTATCTCTCTTCTATTATTTAAGTTTCTTATATTTTTCTACTTTAATTCCTTTCTATTCTTTCTATCTCTTTTTTTAGTTTGAACCTAGTAAAGAGAAATAATGTGATATCACATATATCACAGTCATAGTCACAATGTCATATAATACATAAAAAGGGTAATATTATACATTATATAATATAATAACTTTTATATACATAATTCATAACATTTAGAATAAACTAGATGTAAAGTGTATACAAACCATATACTAGAAGTATATAAAGTAGGCTTACCTATACTAAGAACTCTACTAATTTCTTTTATATTAAATAATACAAGTTTCTTTTGTCCAAATTTTAGAACTTTAAGTGTTAAAGTTAAAGATAATAAACTTTATTTATTCTTTCTTTCTTATTTATTTTTATTTTATTTATCATTTATTTTATTACTTTGGACTAAAGATTAGAGTGTAATGTAATATTACATATAACTGTTACAAGATATCACATATCAATTACACATATCATTATCACACAATCATATAATATATAGAAGGGTATAGAAGTTTCCAAAATAATATTATATAATATGTTTTACACATACTAATCTTATAGATAGCCTATAGTCTTTAGAATAGATAGATTTTGTGTAGTACAAACTATTAACCTAACATATATAAGTACAAGATAGATACTTTATACTAGGAATTTTATTGAGTTTTCTTATATAATCCCTATACAAGGTTATTTTTTTGCTCTCACTCTTAAGCTTAAGTCTTAACATTAAGTCATAATACCATTTTATCTTAGATATTCTTGCTAGATTCTTAACAATTCTATAAATCTCTATTTTAAACATCTGAACATTGCTTTGAGAACTAGAGTAACTTGCTTAGTAGTTCTTATTGATAAATAACTATCCTTGGTAGCATACTTAGTATATAAGTTGGTAGTTATACTGTAAAAGCCTTATTCTAAAAAATAACTAAAACTATCATTTTCTTTCAATGTTAGCAATAACACACTTTTTATCTTCTAGTTGACTTATTCACTAACAACATCTTGAGTACCTCTTCTAAAGTATATGGCCAGTGTAATTAGTAGAGGTGTAGCATATAAGCTGAAGCCAAAAATTGTTCTATGTATGTAGATAATGCAAGTTGCTAATTTGAACTTTTAAGAGCTTACTATCAGGTTTTAAAAGAGATGTGAACTATATCTAACAAGTATTTACAGAAATACAAGTATATCAATATAATGATATAACTAGTTATCTACTAATAGCTGTTATAACAGCTGCCATCCCCATTAGATAGAAATAGTGAGTAGTAATCATATGATAGCAACAGCTTGTACATAGACTATTATTTTTTTGTATATAATAAACTTATGTGTCTGAAAGTTTATTCAAGATTTAGATATCACAAATAAGTGAGTAGTTGTCATATGCTAAGTCCACCTATTCCAAAGACAGTTCTCTACAGCAGTAATATTATGTCCAATTCCTGATGAAAGCTTATCTTCTATGATAGTTATATTTCCTATAACATATCTCTACAGTGGTAATACAATCAAATTTAAACTTTTTAAGTACTCAGTCTTCTATGATAGTGATACTCCTATCAAACTTGGTCTTTTATAGTGGTGTTTCCCTATCAATCCCTTTTAGTGTTTCACTACTAAAACTTCTGCTTAAAGCTATACTCTAAAATCTCTAAATATCTTCTATTATTCTTACTTGTATATAAGACTAGTAATTATACTGTCATTCACTAGTTTAATAATCAAATATTCAAGTGAAACTCAATTCTCAGTATTCTATAACAATATACCACATTAGTACTTATTTTCTTCAGACTTCATTCTACTTCCTAGAGTTATAACCATATAGTAGACAAACTACACAGTGTTGTGGCAACCACTAGATACAAAGTCCAATAGCTACACAAGTGAGTAAAGCTCTCAGTAGGCAATCAAGTGGGGAAAATCACAAGAGAACTCGACAAGGAGTCTCTACTAAATTAGAGTCCTATATATACAAAACATGCCTAGTCCATGCTACCAATAATTAAGCCTGTCTTATTGTCTATGCTACAACCTCATGTCTGCCTCAAGGCCACCATGTTGTATACATATACCCTGATGTCATCTTCCAGATCCTTTCACCATGTTCTAGGCCTATGATGTCACACCATGTGACCTGTCATGTGACTTCAGTGTCACATGCCTCTTCATTGTCCAAAATAAAAATAAAAATAAAAATAAAATAAAATCAATATAAAATCAGAAAAAGAAAAGAAAAGAGAATAAAAATTGTTAGTATTCAAGTGTTCCATAACACACAGCATATAAGCTAAAGCCAAAATTATTCTAAAAAATTCATATCACAATGCTCTTCATACAGAATTTTTATACTCAATACATTTTTAAGCCAACTTTATGGGCTTTCATCTCTTAGTATAAACTATACCTGATAGTAGTTCTAATATTGTATACATTTATCTCTACTCTCTTTTAACATCTTTAATAGTATAAGTTTACCTCTATCTTATACTTGATTGCTTCTTCTATGCTATATATTCTATTTATATTTTTTTTTTACTAATACTGGTCACTTTAACTTAACTAATTCAAAACTATGTTATTTTGCAAACTCAGGACATATGAAAAGCCTAGTTGTTTTAAAATTCAGAAGTATCTTAATAGTAACTATTACTTTTTTATAAATGTTAATCTTCTCAATATTGATTTTTATTCATATTTCTCTTAAATATCCTTCTATTCTTCTTACTTTTATTAAGCCCTCTATTTGAATAGAATTAGATATATTGTCCTTTATACTAGATGATATAGCAAACTAAGAAGAAACTATTATAACTTAAGTCCAAAGAGTTAAGACAAAAGTGTTGCTTATATACTGAGGATACAAGAGAAAAGTTTCTAGTACAAGATAGTCTACTTCATAATACTCTAGTTTGTTGGTCCATGTGTGTTATGATCTTAAATCCTTAAGAGTGGGATAAAAGAACAACTCTTGTATTGAGTAATACAAGAGAACTAGATAGAGATACCTTTACAAACTAGTTTATCTTTTATACTACTACCAATAGTCTATGCTCACTACTGTGCACCCTACCCTAAATAACCATGTGTAGAACATGAGGTCAACATGTAGTATCCATGTTGTATGACATTATTTATTCTAGAACCTTCTACTTTATTCTCCTAAGTCTCATGACTAATGTTGTGACCACACCATCAGATTGTGACTGATGTGACTGTGTGACCAATCACTTCTGACCCTAACCCTAACCATTCTAAAAATAGAAAAATGAAAAGTAAATCCAAAGAAAAATAAAAATGAGAAAGAAAAATAAAATAAAGTCTACTTCTTGCGATCTTGACAATGTGTATACACTAGCCTACCCTAAAGTACTAACCAAGTTCTGGAAATTTCTTCAATATTCTACTAGATTACATAATTACATAACTATAAATATAATAGATGTGATACCTATGTAATAATATATCATACTTTTATTATCCTTTGTGACATATATGACTATTATGTTGTACTCTCAGACTAAGTATATAAGGAAAAAAAAGAAGCTAAACTATAAATAAAAGTAAAAAGTAAAAATGGCTGAGTTTATTTGGGTAAATTCTGATATTATAGAAAATATTAATACTTGAAGTTTGAAGTTTGATATAAATACAGTACTCAGTATTTAAGACCAGTGGTTAATCTATATTTTTTAGTCTAATAATTGATAAAAGCTTTTATAGTTTTCTTTCTTTCTTGCTCTCTTTCTTCTCATCTTGTTAGGTATGGTTTACACCAGGAGACAAAAGTCTGTAAGGTTGGCTTAGAGTTTATACTAAGTATAGAAACTCATACAAAGTACATGGTGTTATGAACTTTCTTAACAGAAGAACTTGAGGGTTTTAGAGTACAGTTTCAAATGAAGGTTTTAGTGGTGAAACACTGATAGGGGTTAGGATAGGGAAACTCTGCCATTGTTAAAGATAATTTATACTCACAAGGATTATCTGCAAGTAGTATGAAAGACATAATAGATAATGTGTCAGGATAGAAGATAGGATTGGAAGAGAGTTAGAAGTAATACTTTATAGATAGAATAACTTTGGCTTTAATGAAAGATGTTGTATCTAGCTTAACCTGATCATGTAGTTATATTTTGGAAGAGAGAACTCAAGTAGACTTAGAGCAAGTGTGGCACAATTTAAGTTGATTATTAGACTAAAAAATCTATATGATGATTATTATTCTTAAATACAGAAAGTCTTTTCTAATAATACTATTGCTATGTATACTCTAGATTGTTAGGCATTATGAGAGTTATCATTCAGAACTTTATAAAATTGATGAAGAATGAAGAGGTTTGGTTCTTAGATTGATTAGAATGGAGTATGATTCATATTGGAAGAGGGTTAATAGGTACAGATATCAGATAAAGTTAGATAGTATATGACAGTCATGAAGACCAAGTAAAAAAGAGAACTCCACTGTAAAAGAATAAGTTGGAAAGGAATAAAAGCTTGTTTTCTATGGCAGTATTATACTCTGTTCTAAATCTTACAAGTACTTAGTCTTTCATAGTAAAGTTTACTAGGGTTGGAATGAAATAACACTACTACAGAGAATAGGCTATGGTCAGAATTAGACTTGGCATATGATACATCTACCTCTATCTTTGTTGTAACTACCATTATTTAGAATAATTTTAGACTTAATAGCATACTTATACAGGTTCATTTAAGACACTTTAGTAAGATATTATGTTAGATGTGGTTCATATCTTGTTATTCAAAACCCAATAGTAAGTTCTCAGAAGTCCAAATTAGCAACTTTCATTATCTATATATGTGGAATATAGATGTAAGAATAATCTTTGGCTTTAGCTTGTATACTACATCTTCACACTGGTTGTATATTTTGGAAGAGGTATTCAAGATGTTGTTAGCCAATAATTCTATTAGAAGATGAAAGATATATCATTGCTAATACTAGAAAATAGTGATAATTTTAGTCAATGTTCAAAATAAGGCTCTACAGTGTAACTACTGACTTATATAATAAGTATGCTACCTAGGATAGTTATTTAGGAATGGAGACTGCTAAGCAAGTTACTCTAGTTCTAGATAATTCTCAGATGTTTGGGATGTAAATCCATAAAGTTGTTGAAGATCTAGTAAGAATATCTGAGATAAAATAAAGGTTGTAATCTGTACTAGAGAAGAACAGATGTGGCTGGATTAGAATGTGATATATTACAAGAAAACTTAATAAAAAGTCTCCACTATTGTCAAATACAGTTTATACTTAAGATAAAAGTCTGCAAAATCAAAACAGTGTTTGAAACTTATTCAAAAATACAGAGTTTTTGACTTTTACAAATAATCTTGGTTTGAAGCTTATATACTATACCATTTACTTATTACTTGGTTGTAACTTCAGATAGTGAGAATAGAGTTCAAGATAGCAAGTACTAATATAAAATATATTGCCATTAACATTAGAGTTTGGTAATAAGAATAGTTATAGTTGATTATCAGACTAAAAATTACAATATATCTATAAGTTCTTAAATATTAGGAGAAGTATCTAAAACACTTGGATATACTTACAGAGTTTCAATATAAATAAGTCTCTACAAAACAAATTATTAGTCTATTATAATCAAGTATAGGAACTTATCTAAAAATATAGGGTTGTGAACTTTATCTTAAGTGCAAGTCATGTCTGACAATCTAATTCTATTAGCAAGACTACCAACTTGCTAAATAACCTACAAATGAAGCATAGTAACAAATTTTCCACCTATAATATGGAATTTATGAGGTATATCTTATAACTCAGATAAAACAACAGTGTTTTCTACCATCACTATTATCAAGGTCTTCCAAACCAGATATAAGACTATCTTGATCTAGAAATAATTACAGAGTTTGGATGAGAGTGATTCTACTATAAAAAATATCTATACTTGGAGTTTAGACTTTAACATATAATAGCTATCTTGTAAGAAGATCTAACTTAGATGTAAAGAAATTGTATTTTATACTGATAATGTTCTTAAATCCTACTACAATTACATAGAGTTTGATATAAATACTACTGTTATCTGTTATAAACTCTATGAAGTTTAATTAAGATATCTTTTTCACCACCACTCCCAAACTCTATCAAATGCTATTATTATATTGTTATCCTGTGCTCTTTAGTATCAATTGATAAGCTCCTACTATTTCTGGCTAATATTATATATATTTCTATTAGAGTTTCTGACTATCTAGTACAATCATTCTAGAGTCAGGTTAGTAATGTTCCACTTAATCTGATTAGTATGGACTATCCTAATATTTAAGATAGTTGTTGTCTCTAGAAAACCTCATTCTGTTCTCTTAGATTCTCTCTAGAGATAAGTCATATACTAAGTAATTATGAGCAATAGACTGAGATTCTTCCTAGAGCTTGAAGTGTAAACCCTGTATCTCTACTATAATGACCTTAATAACAGAACAGAATCTTTCTCTCTGAAACCTCAAAGTATTTTGGTCTAATAGTTACAGGTCAACCACCTAATGTTTGAATCTCTCTCCCTTTCTCAAACAATATTTGTTTCAAGTGAACATCCTATAAATTTTATCAACACAGACAACATTTTAAAACTCCTTTAGCACTACTTAAGAGAAGTAGCCAAGTGCTAATATATCTGGAAAGCTTTGACTAATCTTTAGTATCTAACCTCATCCCAGCATTCATAGGTATATCTCTAATTTTACTATTTTCTAGATCTTACTCTCTTATAGACTACCTAGCATCCAGGATTTTTTTATGCTATTCCAGACTCAACATATTTCTATTTATAGACTTTATAGAGAACTACAAAATGGGCTATGTCTTTTTAGCATCTGCTTTCTCTATATTTAGCTATTTCAGATCAATTCACTTGTAACAGAGTAAGATTCTCTAGGCTCTGTCTTTCTTTAAAAGTGATTATGTCTCAAAATAGTTAGAAAACATCTTTCATAAATAATTAACTACTGGAACCTTCCCAATTATATTATAGCTAGAGTTTGAGCAGCTCTTCTTTCCTATCAACAGTATTACCAAAGCAGTTCACTGGCTAGAAGCATATTACCAGGAAAACCATATAGTAAAAGACTACTTAAATAAGTTTCAAACTTTAATCTTAAAGGCTAGCTATACTGATCTACATACCATAGTAGTTAAATTCCACTATAGACTTAAGATGGTGATCTAAAATCAGATCATGACTCTGTTAGAAAGATCTGAAGACATTAATTCTATCATATGGTTTAAAACTACATGTTAAATAAATCAAGTATATAAAGCATTCTAGTTTACTTAAAAAATTATCCCTACTTCTTTACTAATCTTTATATTCTAGTCAACTAAGATTCTTTGATTATTTCTATTTCTTGTTCAATACTTTCTATTCCTCTTGTATTCTAACATCAACTAGTATTAGTACTTTTACAAGATATCCCCATACTATATTACTAGGTGTAGTTCACACCTTATTGTCTAAGATCTGGGAGAGTATCTTAGAAGTTCAAAATAAGTAACTATGTATTATCTAAGAATGTAGAAGATAGATCAGAACAACCTTTGGCTTCAGCTTATATGCTGTGCCTTTATGAATTGCATAGGTCACATATCTCAGATTAGAACTTAGGAACTTAGAAAGTGGAGATCTACTAGAAGATAGTAAGGTACATCATTGCTAGCACTAGAAGAGATGTGCTAGTTTTAGTTGATTTTCAGGATAACTATTATAGTGTAGACTACCAGATTATATACTAGTTAGTATACCTAGAGTAACTATCTAGAGTAACTACTAAGCAAGTTATTCTGATTTCTAGTAATTCTTAAATGTTAGAAGATAGAGGTTCATAGAGTTAACTTAGACCAGTAAAAACATCCAAGGTGAAATGGAGATGTTTGATCTGCACTGGAAGAGGTTGGAAAGTATAGATGAAGAGTAGAAGGTTATCCATGGGTTGAGATAGATGTGGTCAGAATCCAGAATGTGATATATATGCAAACTCTGTTCTATATCTGGTTGAGGGTGCTATAGGTATGGAAATCCAAGTTATCTGGTTCATAAGTACTCTATCAGATTAGATATCTAGCTAATAATAGCAGAGTAGTATGAAGAGCTTATAGAAGACTTGAATACTTTGATAGATTTGGAGGTGAAATAACAATAAGAACTCTTAGAGGAGAGTGACAAAGATAATCTGTATGTAGTCAGTATTTTGCATAGAGTAACTTATATTCCAGTTACTGAATAATATGTTCACTATATTGTCTGTAGAAGAATACACAAATAGTAATCTATTAGATATACCTAAAATTCTACTTCTGGCTCTCTCATTTTCTACTTATTACTTTAAATAGGAAAAAAAACTACTAGTATCTCCCAGTTCTTCTCAGTATATGCACTTGTCAATTCTGGAGCTACTAGTATCTTTGTGAATGGAAGTTTTTTTGAAAATACCATTTGAATACTTACAAACTCTCCAGGCCCATATTAGTCTATAAAGTGAATGAAACTTTCAACAAAGCAGACTAGATGTTAGGAGTACAGTATGAAGTATATATATAGCACTAGCCAGATGTTAAAGCTAAGCTTGACATTGTGTACTTTTAGTGTAACTGGTTCAGTGGCTAGTCTATTCTTAATACCAGATATCAGAGATAGTAAACATTGTCCTCTGATACAAGATATATATAAAGCAGATCTTGTTTGCAGTCTTTAGCAAAAACAAGGAAAATCTTATTCTGGAGTTCACATGGCTAAAATTCCACAATCCCAAGGTTGACTGGTAAAAGAGAAAAATACTTATGATACATTGTTCTACTTGCTGTTCTAGTTGTCAAGTTGTCTGTAAAATAGATAAGCTAAGAGTATAAGCCCTTGATACATGCTGCTTTGGTCTCTCTAGAATATTCTTCTGAGTTCTATATTACATAATTGTACTATGTGGCTTATTAGGTGATTTTTTTAAATCAACAATTTATTACACAGAATACAGTGGTAAACTGTAATAATTACACAATGTAATTATTTAGATTTTAAAAAAATAGAAAATAGAAAAAGTAAAATAAAAACAAGATTGATTATACTAGTTATCCTAAGTAATATCTTTTTGAAAGCAAAATGTCCTAGGATTAAACTCTAGAAATGTAAGAATATTCTTGAAAGATTCTCTCTTAGGATTCCAAGATTTTTTATACCTTATACAATCAAATGAAATATACCTTCTTATTTTGATAGAATATTCTCTGTATATATATTAAATTTAAAAAACCAAAGTGTTTTAGCTATATACTACTCTTAGAATATATTGGGTAAATGGATTGATTATCACTATTGTTTAGATCAAGAAAGCTTCTTTCTTTTTATTCTGATGTTTAGAAAGTCATCTGCCATTTATGAACAATATTACTATATTCTTCTTTTTGGCTAAACTCTCATGAAGATTTGTAAGGGAGAGTAGGATCAATTTGAAGCCATTTTGACTTCTTGTTAACTATAAGATGTAGGAACTATTTAATACTACTTGGAAAATCCCAGAAATTGATTGAGTTATTTGAGTTCTTTTTGAAAAATACTCTAAGATTCTTTGATATGGCAATAGAGTGAAGTTGTTAAGGATGGATATTCAAATCAAAGATTTTTCTAGTAGCAAAAATAACATCTATAATGATGATAACATATGAAATATCTTGTAGTTGAGTGGCATGATTGATACTATGTCTGATAGTGAAAAATTCTACTTTTGAAGAAGTTATATTCATTATATAATGAACAGTCTTTGTAATTATTTCTTAACCTCTATAAATATATGAAGTTGAGATGGCAACATTGTTCTTGATATTAGTGTCCAAAACTATGAGCACAGTGTTATAATTGGCAAGGAAATCTCTATAAATGTTATCAAGTCTATTCTAATGAGCAAGTAAAGCTTCAGGATCTTTTTGATTAACTGAGATAAAAGAAAAATGATCAGAGAAAATGTTTATCTGTCATATATTAAGTCCACCTATTCCAAAAATATATCACTACAGTGATAATACAACAATTTGGGCATCTGGTCTTTCATAATAGAGATATTCCTATATAATTCAGCCTTCCATGACAAAGTTCTCCTATCTGATCTCTTTTAGTGTTTTATTACTGAAACCTCTGCTTAAAGCAATATACTGAAATCTCCAGTATCTCTTATAAATCTGACTTATATATAAGACTAGTAGTTATACTGTAATTCACTAGTCTGATAATTGATGAAGATAAACTTCTATTGAACTCAATCTCTAGTGTTCAACAGTAACACACTAATATCAGTACTCACTTTCCTTTCTAACTTTATCCAATTCTCTGAAATTGTGATCATGTGACAGACAGATGGTACAGTATATAAGCTAAAGCCAAGGTCATTCTGACAAGTCTGTATCATCAAGCTTCTAACAAGAAGTTTTACATACTTTACACATTTCTAAGCCAATCTTGTAGACTTTTGCCCTTTAATGTGAACTGTGCCTGACATTATCAAATGAAAACCTGGAGAATTTCTTTATTTAGACTGTCAAAAGAAGAAAATACTTTATGTAATCAGTTATTGGTATCTATTATAGGACTCTTAATTTTCAAATATTATTTAGGTATAAGATAAGTTATGGCCATGCAATGTAGTTTAGCCTTTTTGGAATGATGTTTATCTAACAGTGAATTGATCACATGTTGCTTGGAAAGTGTTGCCATTCATAGGTAATGTCATCTACTAATTTTGTCAAGATGGAAATGAATAGAAATGAGGTTAGCTATAACTTCAACTCTCTATGATGGCAATATATAAAAAGCTCCCATAATTCAGAGAGCAGCTCTTCTTTGTATTTTCCTCAGCTTTTTGAGAGATTGATATAATGGAACTCTCTTAAAATACCAGAGCTGAAAACTATATAGAGTAATAGGAAGTATACATGTTCTATATATAAAAGACATTTGTATATAGGTAAAAGTCCCTTAGTCAAGTTCCCCAACATCTTCAGACACTTGATAGTGGATAAGGCTTTGTTGGTGTAGTAATAGATATAATACTGAAAAGAAAGTTTTCTATTAAGAAAGAAATCCAGATATTACCAAGTGTTCTTTTGCTTGAGTATTGTATCTTCTAAAGGTCTCAAATCTAAAGGAGAAGAATTAAATTTTTTAAACAATCTAAAGAAATAAAAAAGTTCTGACTTGTTATACTCAATGACAAGAC
>Ga0157358_1000930_pt1 | contig 12606 bp, 12 predicted proteins | sample AttcapACBM2_FD_111484 | JGI IMG/M metagenome (GOLD analysis project Ga0157358, IMG submission 111484) | Fungus gardens microbial communities from leaf cutter ant in Botucatu, State of São Paulo, Brazil - Atta capiguara ACBM2 | ecosystem: Host-associated > Fungi > Mycelium > Unclassified ...
ACAAAGAGTTTTGGGAAAAAAACCTTTGCTGTAACGTGGGGTCGCAAGATTATAGAGAAGTCGCCCGCAAAGCGCGACCCCTTTTTACAATTAAATGCGTCCCGACGCCGGGAAATTTAACGATTCATGGCAGGTGCGGCAGCCGGAGATACTCTTCGCTTTGCATTTCCTGTAGCCGCGAAACGCAGCGCTGATATTCGAACTTCAGCCGTGCGCCCTGGTAGATCTCGTACAGCGTAGCCTCAGCCGAGACGACCAGCTTAACATGCCGTTCGTAAAACTCATCTACCAGCGCTAAAAAACGTCGCGCCTGGTCTTCTGTTTTGTAAATCATTACCGGCACGTTAAACAGCAGGACGCTATGAAAGCGGCGAGACAGCTCGATATAGTCGTGCTGGCTGCGCCCTTCTCCGCATAGCGTCAGGAAATCCATCGCCACCACACCCTCCGCCACGCCTAATGTCGGCATTTTACGATGATTAATCTCCAGCACGGGCTTATTACTGCGATCGGTTCCGCCCAGCGCGACAAACATGCGGTCCATTTCTTTCGTGGTCGCCTCGTTCAGGGGCATCATCCACAAATGGGCTGATGTCAGCGTCCGCAGGCGATAGTCGATACCCGCATCCACATTCATCACATCACAATGCTTTTTTATCATTTCGATGGCGGGCAGAAAGCGTGCCCGCTGCAGGCCATTGCGATACAGATTATCCGGCGGAATGTTGGATGTGGCCACCAGCGTAATGCCTCTGGCGAACAGCGCTTCCATCAGCGTGCCCAATAGCATGGCGTCAGTAATATCGGAAACAAAGAACTCATCAAAACACAGCAAATCCGTTTCGTTTTTAAAGCGATCCGCCACAATTTGTAAAGGATCGCTCTGGCCCTGCAAACCGGTCAGCTCTTCGTGCACGCGTAACATGAAGCGGTGAAAGTGCAGCCGCTGTTTACGCTCACCAGGAATTGCCTGAAAAAACAGATCCATCAGCCAGGTCTTTCCCCGGCCGACGCCTCCCCACATATAAAGCCCACGGACGGGTGCTTGCGGCTCGTTTTTGCCTTTTCCCACCAGCTTGTTCAGCCAGCCAGACAGCCCTTTTGTGGGGGTGGCGGTGGCAGGTGCATGCTGGCTCAGCGCCTGATAAATCCCATCCAGACGGGTAACAGCTTCACGTTGAATATCATCAGGTTGATATTCGCCGTTTTCCAGCGCCTGCTGATAAAGCGCAAGAGGAGACTTCGTTTGCATAGATTCCCATTCCCTGAATTATTCAGTGCGTCAGGTGATTGATTGTCGAAAAAAAGGCCGTTCTACACTAAGCGATGCAGCCGCAGGATTCCACTTCCATGAGATTAGCGGTTATAGTGGCTATTAACGGACTGGCATAAGGCCAGAGGTTCTTACGGAACGATGAAGACAACACGGGAGTTATTATGACCTGGGAATACGCGCTTATTGGCCTGGTAGCAGGGGTAATTATCGGTGCGCTGGCGATGCGTTTTGGCAACAAGAAACTGCGCGAGCAGCGCAGCCAGCAATACGAACTGGAAAAAACCAAAGCCGAACTGGCTGATTATCGTGAAGAACTGACCAGCCACTTTGCCCAGAGCGCCGAGCTGCTGGATAACATGGCGCGCGACTACCGTCAGCTTTATCAGCACATGGCAAAAGGCTCTAATGACTTGCTACCCAACCTGCCGGGCGAAAAAAATCCGTTTGCTTATCAGCTGACCGAATCGGAAGCGGATAACGACCAGGTGCCGGTGCAGATGCCTCGTGACTACCCTGACAGCGCTACCGGCCTGCTGCGCGGCGAGCGTACGGCGAAAGAGTAATAAACCGCACACGCTGATTAATACCGGGGCGTTAATCGCCCCTTTTTACTATTCTGACCCTTGTGTCCTGGTTTTGGCCCGGATGCTCTCCTCCACTTTTTGCGAGTCTTATAGCGATGAAGAAATCATTACTGTTGAGCGCATTAGCCCTGAGTATCAGCATGGGTTCAGCTCCGGCGGCGCAGGCCACGCTACCGGCGCAAATTCAGGGGCAGCCGCTGCCCAGTCTGGCGCCGATGCTGGAAAAGGTGCTGCCTGCGGTAGTCAGTGTTCACGTAGCAGGCACGCAGCCGACGAAAACGCAGGAAGTCCCTGAGCAGCTAAAACGTTTCTTCGGTCAGGAAGGCCAGGACGGCGAGGACAGCACCCAGCCTTTTGAAGGCCTGGCGTCCGGCGTGGTGATCAATGCGGAAAAAGGTTATGTCCTGACCAACAACCATGTTGTGAACGGTGCGGACAAAATCAGCGTCCAGCTAAGCGACGGCCGGGAATATGATGCCAGGCTTATCGGGCACGATGAACAGACCGATATCGCGTTGATTCAGATCAGCGGTGCAAAAGGCCTGACTCAGATAAAAGTTGCCGACTCCGACCAGTTGAAGGTCGGCGATTTTGCCGTCGCTATCGGCAACCCGTTTGGCCTTGGCCAGACGGCCACCTCCGGCATCGTGTCGGCGCTGGGACGCAGCGGGCTGAATCTGGAAGGATTGGAAAACTTTATTCAAACCGATGCGGCGATCAATCGCGGTAACTCTGGCGGTGCGCTGGTTAACCTTAACGGCGAGCTGATCGGCATTAACACTGCCATCCTCTCTTCGGCCGGCGGCAATATCGGTATCGGCTTCGCTATCCCTGGCAATATGGCGATGAATCTGGCACAGCAGCTGATCGAATTCGGCGAAGTAAAACGCGGCCAGTTGGGCATCAAGGGGACAGAAATGACGGCGGAGATGGCGAAAGCCTTCAACGTTGACGCCCAGCGCGGTGCCTTTGTTAATGAAGTGATCCCGGGTTCGGCGGCGGCTAAAGCCGGTATTAAAGCGGGCGATATCATTACCTCGCTGGACGACAAGCAGGTAGAAAGCTTCGCCGCGCTGCGGGTAAAAATTGGCACGACCGCGCCGGGCAAAGAGGTCAAGGTCGGCCTGTTGCGCGACGGTAAACCGCAGACGCTGACCGTGAAGCTTGACAACAGCACGCAGACCGCCAGCGCCGTCCTGTTAAGCCCTGCCCTCCAGGGCGCCACGTTAAGCGATGGTGCGGCGAAAGACGGCACGAAAGGCGTCAGCGTGGATAACGTCGAAAAAGGCACGCCAGCCGCCCAGTTTGGCCTGCAAAAAGACGATATTATTATTGGGCTTAACCGCACACGCGTTGAAAGCCTGGCCGATCTGCGTAAGCAGCTGGCGGCAAAACCTTCGCTGCTGGCCCTGAACGTGATCCGCAACGGTGAGAGCCTCTACCTGCTTTTACGTTAAAACTTCGGGCGGACACCTGCGCGTCCGCCCGACTCATGGTATCCTGCCCGTCGTCTATTCATTCATCAGTTAAAGCCATGTTTCCTAAACTTATGCGTTCAGTGCTTTTTGGCCTGGTGATAGCAGGCCTGCTGCTGGTCGCGCTGCCCGCGCTGCGCATCGGCAATAATTTTTTTACGTTAAAAGATGACAGCGCTGACCAGGCGCCCGTGAGCTATAACGCGGCTGTACGCCGCGCCGCGCCTGCGGTAGTAAACGTCTATAATCGCAGCGCCAACGCATCGGCCCATAATCTGGAAATCCGTACGCTGGGTTCAGGCGTGATTATGGATGCCCGTGGCTATATTCTGACCAATAAGCACGTCATCAATGATGCCGATCAGATTATCGTGGCGCTTCAGGATGGCCGAATTTTTGAAGCGATGCTGGTAGGATCGGACAGCCTGACTGATTTGGCTGTATTAAAAATCACGGCTTCCGGCCTGCCTGTGATTCCTGTCAATCCCAAGCGTGTGGCGCATATTGGCGACCTGGTCATGGCCATCGGTAATCCTTACAACATCGGTCAGACGGTAACGCAAGGCATTATCAGCGCCACGGGACGTGTTGGCCTTAGCCCTTCCCGCTATCAGAATTTTTTGCAGACTGATGCCTCTATCAACAAAGGGAACTCCGGCGGCGCGTTGATTAACTCACTGGGCGAACTGATGGGCATCAATACGCTGTCGTTTGATAAAAGTAACGATGGCGAGACGCCGGAAGGCATTGGCTTTGCCATTCCTGGTGCGCTGGCCACGAAGATTATGGACAAGCTTATCCGTGATGGCCGTGTTATTCGTGGCTTTATCGGCATCAGCGGGCGTGAAATCCCACAAATGCACGGACAAAATGGCAGCGTCGACCACGTTCAGGGTATCGTCGTGACCAACGTGTCGCAGGGTGGGCCGGCGGCGAAAGCGGGCTTACAGGTTAATGACGTGATCGTCAGCGTGAACCATAAGCCAGCCGTTTCGGCACTGGAAACCATGGATCAGGTGGCCGAAATCCGACCGGGGACAGCGATTGACGTGGATATTTTGCGTAACGATCGCAAGATGACGCTGCAAATTACCGTGCTGGAATATCCAGGCAATTAAACAGCAAGGGCCAGCGCAAGCTGGCCCTGAATAGATTACTTCACAAACTCTTCGCCCTGAGCAATGTCTTTTTTCAGCGTCTCCAGCATGTTCTGCAGCGCCTGCTCTTCAAAAGGACTTAAAGCCCCTATCGGTTTGCGCTCTTCAACGCCGTTTTTCCCCAGCAGCAGTGGCTGAGCGAAAAAGCGAGCGTGAGCGCCATCGCCTTCAACGTAGGCGCACTCCACTACATTGCTCTCGCCCTGTAACGCACGCACCAGCGCCAGGCCAAACTTCGCCGCAGCCTGGCCCATCGACAGTGTAGCGGAGCCACCACCGGCTTTGGCTTCGACCACTTCCGTACCCGCATTCTGGATGCGTTTAGTCAGGTCGGTTACTTCCTGTTCGGTAAAACTTACCCCCGGGATCTGTGACAGCAGCGGCAGGATTGTCACGCCTGAATGGCCACCGATAACCGGCACGTTCAGCGCCGCCGGATCTTTACCTTTTAGCTCCGCCACGAAGGTGCCAGAGCGGATAATATCCAGCGTGGTCACGCCAAACAGTTTGTTTTTATCGTAAACGCCCGCTTTCTTAAGAACCTCCGCGGCGATAGCCACGGTAGTATTAACAGGGTTAGTAATGATGCCAATTAACGCTTTTGGACAGGTAGCAGCGACCTGCTCAATCAGGTTGCGCACGATGCCGGCATTCACGTTAAACAGGTCTGCACGATCCATACCCGGCTTACGCGCCACGCCCGCGGAGATCAGAACGACGTCGGCGCCATGCAGAGCAGGCGTGGCGTCTTCTCCGCTAAAGCCTTTGATTTTCACTGCCGTAGGGATGTGGCTCAGATCGACAGCCACGCCAGGCGTCACAGGCGCGATATCATACAGGGAGAGCTCTGAACCTGCCGGAAGTTGGGTTTTAAGCAGAAGAGCAAGTGCCTGGCCAATGCCGCCAGCCGCGCCGAGAACTGCAACTTTCATCCTAAACTCCTTATTATTTTTGAGGGGGAAGTGCCGTGGAATCATTTGCTTATGAGCATATCTGGCCTGCGAGGCCTGAGCGACGATCTTTACCCTTATACACGATGGCGCATCATACAGGATAAAGCGACGAGGGACTGATCGCACGCTGCCGATTAAGGCCATTCATGGCTGCAGGCAACGCGATCACCGTTACCCTACACCGTTAATACTTAGCCAAACAACATCAATTTTATAACAATCTGTTCACTTATTGTGCGTGACGTTGCCCAATAAGGCGAATTTTTCAGAAGAATAGTCGGCAGCACGGGTAAGACGGCGTAAGAGAACGGCTTTATTTGCATAAAAATTCAAAAAAATGCATAATAGATCGTTATCCCGAGTGGGAATTTCCTTGCGACCTCTAGCGAAAAACTATGCGTAATCCAGCAAAACAAGAAGATCTCATTAAGGCATTTAAGGCCTTATTAAAAGAAGAAAAATTTAGCTCGCAGGGCGAGATCGTCACTGCGCTCCAGGAACAGGGCTTTGATAATATCAATCAGTCTAAGGTGTCGCGTATGCTGACGCGCTTTGGCGCCGTGCGCACGCGCAACGCCAAAATGGAGATGGTTTACTGTCTGCCTGCCGAGTTAAGCGTGCCGACCACCAGCAGCCCGTTAAAAAACCTGGTGCTTGATATCGATCATAACGACGCGCTTATCGTGATCCATACCAGCCCTGGTGCAGCACAGCTGGTTGCCAGAATGCTGGACTCGTTCAGCAAGCCAGAAGGTATCCTGGGAACCATCGCCGGTGATGACACCATTTTTATCACGCCGGCTCGTCACGTTAGCATCAGGCATCTGCGTGATTCCGTGATGAAATTTTTCGATCAGTCATCATAAACTGCCGGTTTTTATGCAGTTTTTTATCGTTTTTCCTTCGCGCTGACGACCGTCGGCGCTTTATATCTCTCTGCTCACCCGCCGATAAAACAGCATAATCCACTCTGTTATTCCCCCCTTGCCGCCGTTTAAATCCAGGGACTCTCGTCTCATAGTGTGATCTGCCACAAATAAGCGCACAAATGGTTAAATTGATCTATCTCAATGTTTTTAGACGTATTTAACCTGACCAGGGCAAATTATAAGCATCTTTTATAACCGAACGTTATTAAAAAGTGGTTAACGGCTTAAATATCGCAACAAAACATTATTAGCATGCTATTAATATTTTCCGTTATTAGATCTATACTCTTTTTCGTGATGTGAATCACACTAACAACACGATAAAAACAACGACGAGGAAAAATTTCATGAACGTAAAAACCAGTATGGCTGCCGTTAGCCTGCTTTCCGTGCTCTCTTTTGGTGCTTTTGCAGCTGAATCTGTTAACGCGGATCAGGCGCAAAGCATGCAATCGATCGGCACCGTCAGCGTGAGCGGCGTCAGCGCATCCCCTACGGATATTAATGCCCAGCTAAGCCAAAAGGCCGATGCCCAGGGCGCTAAAGCCTATCGTGTGGTAGAGGCCTATTTGAACGGCAACTACCATGCCACGGCTGAGCTGTATAAATAATTCTTTAACCCTGACGATAACCCCAAGAATAATAAACGTTTTACAGCCCTTTCGGTTATCGCCCTACTTCTGGAGCATCTGCTATGAACACGAAATTTACGCTTGCTGTATTAGGTCTGGCTTCCGTTCTCTCTTTCGGCGCCAGCGCGGCTAACCTTGTGACCGATCAACAGGTTGCCAGTGAAAATCTGCAGTCTATAGGGACCATCAGCGTCAGCGGCATTGATGGCGCGCCAACCACTATTCGCCAGCAGCTTTCACAGAAAGCTGACGAACAGGGCGCAAAATCCTATCGGGTGATTGAGGCCTACAACAACGGCAACTATCACGCGACCGCAGAACTTTATAAATAAGATGGGCGACGGGCAGGCGTTGAACCTGCCTCTCTGTCGACGACCTGAAAGGTTTCAGACGCGGGTTGTTGATGACAATGAGGAAAGAAAATCATGAAAACAACTTTTGCCGTACTAAGCCTGCTCTCCGTACTCTCTTTCGGCGCTTCCGCTGCACAGCTGGTTAACGCAGAGCAATCACAAAATCTGCAATCTGCAGGCACCATTTCGTTAGGTGGCATAGCGGGTGTACCGATGGATATCCGTCAGCAGCTGTCGCAGAAAGCGGATGAGCAAGGTGCCAGCGCCTATCGCGTTATAGAAGCACGCAATGACGACCGCTGGCACGTTACCGCTGAACTCTACAAGTAATTCCTCGTCACCGTACCCTACGGTTTATGACGAACCTTTTGGCCCCGTTCGCCGGGGCCCTTTTTCGTTTCAGCGCACATTAAAGCGCAGCTCGCCTTCCAGCTCCTCCTCTGCTTCATCAAACAGCAGAATTAGCGCGCCATAGCGCCGACGCTGACCTGTGCCGAGATGCACAAACACGATCTCCAGCGGCAACGGCAGCAACCTTTCACTCACCACATCCCACAGGCTGTCCAGGTCCGTAATAAGCCGATCGCTTAGCGAAAAGCGCTCGCTGAACTGACGGAGAAAATGCGCCTGGTCGACGATCTCATTAAAATCAAAAATTTCTGTTCTCATACTGCCGCTCCCAGGGAAAACGGTCGGGCGACGCCGGGCCGCCCGGTGAGTTACAGTCCCCCAATATGCAGGGCTTTGACCTCTAAAAACTCTTCCAGTCCCAGCACCGATCCTTCCCGTCCCAGTCCGGACTCTTTTACGCCGCCAAACGGTGCCAGCTCGGTGGATACCGCGCACTCATTGATACCGATCATGCCGCTTTCCAGCGCTGCCGACACGCGGAAAATACGCTGTACATCGCGAGTATAGAAATAAGCGGCCAGACCAAATTCGGTATCATTGGCGCGACGGATGACCTCCTCTTCGCTGTCGAAACGGAAACAGGCAGCTACCGGGCCGAACGTCTCTTCCCTGGCCAGCATCATCTTTTCATTGGCTTCGGCAATGACCGTTGGCTGCCAAAAATTACCGCCAAGTCCGTGTCGGTCACCGCCGACAACGATTTCCCCGCCTTTCGCTTTGGCATCCTTAACGTGCTGTTCCACCTTATCTACGGCGGACGCTTCAATGAGTGGGCCCACTACTACACCTTCCTCACTGCCGTTCCCCACCTTTAGCCTGCTCACCTCTTCCGCCAGCTGGCTGACAAAGCGGTCGTAAACGCTGTTGTGAATAAAGAAGCGGTTAACGCTGACGCACACCTGGCCCGCATTGCGGAATTTGTTGGCAATGGCCCCTTTTACAGCCGCGTCGATATCCGCATCTTCAAATACGATATAGGGCGCGTTACCCCCCAGCTCCATCGACACTTTTTTCATCGTTTCGGCGGCGTTACGCATCAGCAGCTTGCCGACCTCGGTGGAGCCGGTAAAAGAGATCTTTCTGACCACCGGACTGGCCATAATGGCCTCGCTGATGGCTTTGGTATCCCCCGCCACGGCATTCAACACACCATCAGGCACGCCTGCTTTTTTCGCCAGTGCGACCAGCGCAAAGGCCGACAGCGGCGTGTTATTGGCGGGTTTGATAATGCCGGTACAGCCGGCGGCCAGTGCGGGTCCCAGTTTGCGCGTCAGCATCGCCATGGGGAAATTCCAGGGCGTAATAGCCGCGACCACGCCGATGGGTTCACGCGTAGCCAGAATGCGCGATCCCGCTTTAGCGGGGGGGATAATTTCACCGTTAGCGCGTTTTGCCTGTTCCGCAAACCACTGAATAAAGCTGGCGGCATACTCGACTTCGCCTTCGGCCTCTTTAACCGGCTTACCCTGTTCCGCCGTCATCAGTTTGCCCAGCCAGGCTTTGTTGTCGACGATCAGCTGGTACCAGCGGTAAAGGATTTCACTACGTTCTTTGGCGGTTTTGGCCCGCCAGGCAGGAAAGGCTTTTGCCGCAGCGGTAATGGCCCGCTCGGTTTCTGCTTTACCGGCGCGCGCGACCTGAGTTATCACTTCACCCGTGGCCGGATTCAGTACGTCAAAGGTTTCGTTCCCCTGCTGCCACTGCCCATCGATAAAAAAGCCAGTCTGAAATAAATCGTTGTCCTGAAGTGAGTGACTCATCGTGTTCTCCCATTAGATTGCCGTTGGGATAAGTATAGATGGCGGCCTGCGTGACAGGCCGTGAGAAAAGTAAGAAGCGGAGATCTCTTAGTCAGATTTGTACCAGCGTCGTCTGGTATTTTTTTAACATACTTGCCAGACGCTGCACGGGTTCCGTCACGCTTAACGGCGCCTCGTAATGCACCAGCTTCTGCTGATAGATAGCCAGTTCGGCCAGAAGCCGCTCAAAATAGTGGCGACGTTTGGCATCGCTGCGCGCTGAGATAACCCGATCCGCCGTATGGCGCAGCTGCTTGTGGAAAGCAGAAAGATCGCTGTTAATCGGGATATCGGCATCGCGTAAACGCTGGTGACCAATAATCAATGTCAGTGCAATACGAAACTTGTCGATATCGCCCGGGAAAATATTCAGCAGCATAAAAAGCTGCTGGTATAGCGCGGGCAGGTGGTTTTCCCGGCGGCGGGCCTGATTCGTGGTCATGGCCGCCACGGCAGAATACATAAAGCGATTCAGGAGGGTGCGTCCGGTACGCGCTTTTGACGTGTCACGGATCAGCAGAATCACCAGCAGTGCCAGGAAGCAGCCAATCGCCTGGCCGAGCGCGTTATCCAGAAAGGCGCTGACGTTAAAGGTCATGGGATTGTCCAGCGTCAGGATATTGATGGTACCGACCAGCGCGCCCAGCGTCCCAATCTGACGACGCTGAATAAGAATGCCCCCGATAAAAGCCATCACGCCCAGGCAGAGACAAAGCAGCAGCATACTTTGTTGCGTGGCAGGCATCAGCACCATGTAATAAAACGCCCCTAACGGGACCGCTACCATCATGCCATACAGAAAGTCCTTCGCCATCATCAGCGGATTTGGCATGCGCATCGCCAGTGCGGTAATGACGGCGAGCATCACCATTGCCCCGCTGCCAGACGTCCAGCCGCTCCATAGCCAAAACAGTGAGCCGACTGCAGTAGCGACAAAAGTGCGCACGCCGTTAATCAGCGCGTGGCGCGTTTCTGCCGAGCGCATTTTTACTACCGGCGCGCCGTCCAGCACTTCTTCTTCCATCCTGCTAATGCTGCTGTTGGTTTTTATGCCTTTCAGCAACAGCAAATAGCGTGACGCGGCGCCTACCCAGTTACCGATCGTCACCGGCGTATTTTTACTGCCGCTGGCGGTAATGACGCGGCGCATAATTTTCATGCGTTTGTGAATATCAGCGACGTTCTCTACCGGCTTTTCAAAGAAAAGATGGAACTGTGGCGGCACATATTCCTGGCGAGTATTTTGGATCAGGAAGGTTTCGCAGGCCTGAGTGATTAAGGTTAGCGACAGCGTGTTTAACGCGCGCAGTCGTCTTTCCGCTCTCTGCCAGTGACCGGATTCCATCATCAGGTGGGTGCGCATCCCGTTCAGTGCGGTGGTGCGGCGCACCAGATCGGTCCAGGCTTTGTCGATCTCTTCTTTGTCGCCGTGCGCCACGCAAAGCTGCATCAGCTTGTACTGATCGACCAGCAGCCCATCAATAGCCCGATCAACATCCTGTTTGATAGAACGCGGCGAAAAGAGCATGTCGGCCAGAATGGCGCAGACAATCCCGATAATGATTTCACTACAGCGTTCGACGGCAAACTGCGGCGCCACCAGCACCGAGCCGTTGGCATTCAGGCTTACCACGATAATCAGCGCCGTATAGCCTGCCAGGCCCAGCGCATAAGAGTTTTCAACCTTAATTAATGAGGAAAGCCAGACGCAGAAACCGGCCCACAGGCAGCACAGCAGCAGCATCACTACCGGTGCGCGAATGGTAGCGATCATTATCGTCAGTGCGGCCAGGCAGCCGATAAAGGTGCCGATAATGCGCAGCATCCCGCGATGGCGCAGCGCACCGGAAAAAGGATCGCCGCCTGCGGCAAAAGCGGTACCGCCGGCAACGATACAGGCGGTCATCACCGCCCAGCGCGGCGTTTCCAGATTGAAGTGAAAGCCGATCAGCAAGGCCAGCAAAATGGCGAAGGTCAGCTTGATCGGAAACCGCAGTTGATACCACATGGCGCTTAGCCGAACTCACGCAGGCGATGCATCAGCTTCATCACCGGCGACATTTCACGCGGCTGACGATCCTGAGCGCCGGTCACAATCACGGTTGCCGTGGTCCCCGCCGGATACAGATTGCCCTGCTGCTGGTCGAGATGAATACGTACCGGCACACGCTGCGCCAGACGAACCCATTCCAGATTGGAATCAATGGTCGCCATGCCTTTGCTGTCAACCGTGCTGCTGCTGTTGGTTACGCCTGCGGCCACGCTGTCCACGGTGCCTTGCAGCACACGGTTGCTGCCCAACGGCGTGATCTCCACGCGATAGCCGGGCCGGACGCCTTCCAGCTTGGTTTCTTCCATATAGGCCAGCACGTAGAAAGTATGCTGCTGCACCAGTGCCACGGCAGTAGAGCCGCGCGTGATAAATTCACCGCGATAGACGTTCAGGTTGGTGACCCATCCGTCCGCTGGCGCTTTAACAACGGTACGCTCCAGATCCAGTTTCGCTGTATCACGAGTCGCCATGGCTTTTGCCAGCTGATGTTCCGTCGTCTGGTAATCGCTGTTGGCCTGCTCGATAGCTTCACGCGACATGGCGGAGACGCCAAGCTGATTGCGTCGGCCTGCCTCACGACGCTTTTCGCTGACCAGGGACTGATAGTAAGCCACGTCAGCTTCCGCCTGATTGAGCGCCTGCTGATAGCGTGGCTGATCGACCACGAACAGAACCTGATCTTTTTTCACCAGCTGGTTATCACGCACGCGTACGTCGGTAATCAGACCGCTAACGTCTGGTGCAATAGCGACCACGTCGGCTGTGAATTTCGCGTCGCGTGTCCAGGGTGATTCGGTGTAGTACACCCAGACATGGAAAATACCAACAACGGCAATCACAACCAGGATAAGGGTGATGGCGAACCGGGAAATTTTTCTTGTTAACGCTTTCACTGTGACCTCAGACAAACAATCGGGAAACCAGGTAGAACAGGCAGCAGTAGAGTGCTGTATTAAATAACGCAGGATGCCAGACCAGGTCATA
>Ga0157358_1000932_pt1 | contig 12603 bp, 7 predicted proteins | sample AttcapACBM2_FD_111484 | JGI IMG/M metagenome (GOLD analysis project Ga0157358, IMG submission 111484) | Fungus gardens microbial communities from leaf cutter ant in Botucatu, State of São Paulo, Brazil - Atta capiguara ACBM2 | ecosystem: Host-associated > Fungi > Mycelium > Unclassified ...
GCGTTTTCACACTGAGGGTATGTTTTGATTTCATGATTAACTCACTCAGAGTAGAGAAAGATGTTAAATCACTATTATTTCCTATGAGCGCTAACCACTCAAGATGGTGGTAGGAGGAAAGAAGCAACATTGGTTATAATAGTCTAATAGCATTATAAATAGTTAGGATTTTGTATAGAGTGGCCAGCAATTTGTATACTCTGGCCACTAGTAAATAGGTTTACTATACTTGAGATAGAAGAATACAACCCTAAGGACAGTAAACTACCAGACATATTTGCTTGTTTATCTCTATTAGTTTCTGCAACCTCTGTTAGATGTCTCTAGTAGAAAGAGAAGTTGTTTCTAAAGTCCACAATTAATAATCTCAATATCTGTAAAACTTTCCTATATCTCTCTATTACTCTTAAAACTATGGACACTTATAAATGTTCTCTATTTGAGCTTTAGTAGACTCTGGACCTATGTATTATAGTATACCTAGACTTGAACATTTTTCTTTTCTTTTTATTTATTTTCTTGATTTAATATTTCTTTTGTTTTGTTGTTATTTTTCTTGGATAATAAAGAGGCCTGTGACTGTAGTCACATGATATATTATATGACATGATATCATAGGCCTAGAATGTAGGAAAAGGGGCTGAAAGGATAATGTCAAGATGTATATTAATAGTATGTTTACTCTATGATACTCATAAATGATATATAGATGTTAGAGTAGGGTTATTTATTATTAGCATAGACTACATGTACTTGTATAAATAGTATAGGAATGTATCAGAGACTCCTTGTTGAATTCTTTTATAATTCTCATGAAATACTTTCTATTGAGTTTATCTTAGTGATGTTATTAGTCTTTGTGACTAGTGGTTGTCACAACATATATGCTGTAGGTAGAATGCTTGTTTAGAATACTATATATAAGAAAGTGTGTACTATAATTAAGAGAAAACTTAATGCTGGAGTATATAAGTTTTCTAACTCATTTTATCAGTTGAGGTAGTTTTATATTATGAAAAAAGACAGAAAAAGTCTTAGAATAGTATAAAGTCTAAAACCACTTAATAAGGTCACAATTGCTTACTTGGGATTGTTCCTAGCTACAGAAGAATTGGCTATGTACTTTGTAAAAAGAGTTTGTAATGTGACATTAGATTTGTATATAAAATATAATAAGTAGATATTAGCAGAGTATTCATAAGATTTCACTATATTCCAAACTCTGTTTGGAGCACTCAGATTAGTTATCTTATCTATGAGTTAGATAAATTCTATACCAATTTTCTATGAGGATGTAACTTATATACTAAAGAAAGAGATTTTGAAGTATACATTACTCTATATTAATAATGTCTTGGTTAGAGAACTAGCAACTTAATATGAGAAAAAGAATAGAACTTATGAGATGCTTGCAAACAACGCTAGAATTAGAAAATTCATATTTGAACATCTAAATACAGTAAATTGAATACTACAGTAAATGAAGCATACTGGAGGAATATTCTCAGACTCTAAGACTATGATGTGCAGTGATCACATTACTATTGTAGGGTTCAATTATTTGTATCAAGAAAGGAAACCTACTCTAGACATTATTGAAAAGATTTTAAAATGGAAAGCTTGTAAAAACATAGTAAATGTAAGAGTTTTCTTAGAGTGTTGTAGCAACTACTAATTAAAATAATCAATAGTGTACTAAGTAGTCTTATAAAACAAGAGTCTCATGGAGATCACAAGAGAACTTGATAAGGAGTTACTGATGTATTGCTATTCTATATATACAGATAGTTTATAGTCCATGCTAACAATAAATAACCCTATCCTAATGTTTATGTGTTAGCCATAAGATAAATATGCTGTTGACATACACTCTAATGTCATCTTTCCAACTTCTTTTTCTAAATTTTAGGCCTACAACATTATGTCATGTGATTGCAGTCATATGTCTCTTATCATCCAAGAAATAAAAGAAACAGAAAAAAGAAAAAAAGATTAAAAAAATAGATCAAAATAAAATATAAAAGTTCAAGCATACTATGACATAGAGACAGTAGTATAGTATTGAAATTATATCTCCAACTCTGTAACTATAACAGCCCCACTGTATAAAGTAGTGAAGAAAGATGTACCTTTTGAGTGGGGGTCAGTCCAAAAAAAGGCATAGTTAGATTTTCAAAAATATTAATAGAGAGTTGTTTTCATACTTAGAATCCTAAGTTCCCTAGTAAGCAACCAATTGTTTTAGCAGTTGATATATTCTGAAGGGTAGTAGAATACTATATTTACATTTACCAAAGAGATAAGGACAAGCTTAGGAAAATATACTATAAGAAGTTTAATTCACTATTAATGGATTTCAGGTAACTGAGATATTCTCAACTGAAGTGAGAGCTTTGTGGCTTGAGACATACTCTCAAGTAGAAAATATATTTGCTGAGAGATGCAGAAACTTCATAGTAAAAACTGATATAAAGTACTTAGCAGGGATATTGTCATAGTATACTAGGACACTAACAATTTATTTTGATTTTCTTATTTTTTCTTTTTCTTTTGAATGATGAAGAGGCATATGACCATATTTACATAATGTATTACATGATGTAATGTCATAGGTCTAGAATATAGTAGAAAGAACTAGAATAATGATGTCAGAGGTATGTTTGCCTTATAGTAATGGTGTGGTGAACTCATAGACAATATGTGTACTTTAGGATAGGACTATTTATTGCTAGCATGGACCATAACTCTTTTGTATAAATAGTATAGAAATGTATCAGGAACTTCTTGTTAAGTTCTCTTGTAATTCCTATAAAATACTTCATCTTTAAGTTTACTTAGTAGTCTATTGATCATCTTGACTAGTAGTTGCTACAACAGATATTAAATAATCCTAGAAAGATACCTAATGCAACTATTAATCACTAGGTGGATTAAATCAGAATGAATTTCTTTTTTGAGATAGTCTATAAAAAAAATATCTTTGGATCAGATGGGCTCTTAAAAAGAAAATAGTACTCTAGAAACCCTCCTCCAGATAAATTTGAGGATAGTTCAGATGATGAGAAAAATAATATACTGGTCTTATTAAGAAAAGATAAAGAAAAGATACCTTTAGAATTGGAAGAATTTTATGAGGACATTGACTTGTGAGAAGGTTTTTTTTATGAGGAACTTGTCAAAGATTACTGTCTATTAACTAGAAAAGCAGATAGCAGAGAGACAGGAAATTTGCAGCTATAACCAAACAGATAGACAGAAATTGCTGCTGACAGTGTTGGCAGAGAAAATAGCAGACTCCAAAGAACTGGCAGTTCATAAAAACCTGTCAAAATATGATGATAGATGCAGGAGTAACTATGCATACAGGATAAAACAAAGACTGGATAAGATTAAAAAGTATCTAACCAATAAAGAGAAAGGTTTTATGAGAGCAATAACAAAAGAACAGATATAGCTTCCAAGACATATCTCTTACTACTAACTAGATCTTAAAAATGGAAGACTTTATAAAAAAAGTCACCAGCAGTGACAATCCACAAATAGTAGTACTAATTGAGGAATGACTAAGACTATTAAAAGCTTGTCATAATAAAGTAAAGCACTAAGACATGTTTGCAACAGGAAAACTATTATTACAGTGCTTTTGGTGGCTAGAATTAGAAGATGTTACAGTATGATATGTGAAAATATGCCATCTGTGTTAGATACAACAGAAAATGGCTTTGGAAATACTACCAGTTGTGACATATACACTATTTTTTTTTCAAGTCTTACATGCAGATACAGTACATATTAGCCCAGTATCTAATGGTTGTAAATATGTAGTACATAGGAGGTGTAGATTGTCTTTATGAATGAAGGCTTGAGCATTTATATAAGAGAACTTACAAGCAATCAGACAATGGCTTTTTAAAAATATAATATATAGATAGAGTAGTCTGGTTAAATTGTAACCAATAATAAAGTTCTTTTTAAGAAAGCTGTAAAGTGTTTGGAAAAGAAATACAAAATTAGAGAAATTACCATATCTTTCTATAACTCAAGAGCAAATGGAATTATTAAGAGATTTTATTGGAATCTTCAGGAGGAGACATCAAGAAGTGATACTGGTCATTACACCATATAATATAGGCAGATAGAATCACTATTAGAAAAGAAATAGATTGTTTACTATATTTTATAGTAACAGAGGTGCAGATACTATTGGATATAATAAAGGCAACCTAGCTAGTAACCTATCTAAATAAAATTGTCTTGTGAAAAGAGCTAGTAGATCTAAGAGCCTGTATACTGGCAAAGTATATCAGCCATATAGAAGAAATGCAAGAGTGTTATAACTTAGACTCTATGCTGAGTAAAAGACATACTCTTATATTGAGTAACACAAGAGAACTCAATAGAGTTTCTACTACAATCTAGTCTACCTTATATACCTTTTGGTGATAGTCCATGCTAAGTTAATCCTAACCTACCCTAAAGACCGTGCTTCATCCATAAGGCCACTATGCCTTTGTCATATTATATGACTTCATTTTGTTTTAGAACCTTCTATGCCCTTCTCTGTATCACATGAGCATGTGACTTCTGTGATTGTGTCATGTGTCATGTGACCATGTCACACTTTGTCTTCTTTGTCTTGTACTCTTTCAATAAAAAATAAGAGAAAATAAGATAGAAACCAAGTCTATCGTCTTTAATTCTAACAAGGAGTGTCTCATGAAAGAGAAAATACAGAGGGTGCTGTATTTAAAGAATAAGATATAATACAAGATTAAAAAGTTTACATTAGTACCTATGTTATAGTTTAAGACTCAAAGTATCAAGTTAAGAAATAAATCTTATAATTAGAGTTCACATAAGAGAACTTGATGGAGTTCTAAGTACAAAGTCATCTACCTTATATACTAAACTAATAGTTTATGCTACATCAAATCTAGCCTATTCTAAAGGCTATACATACTATATACCATTAATATATGAGATGATGTTATTTTTCTAAAATCTTCTATGATATTCTATGTGATATGTGACCAATGTGTGACATCATATCATATTATATGACAATTTGTGATGTTATACTAGATTCTAACTCTAAGTCTAAAATAAATGAAAATGAAAAGAAAAATAAAATAAAATAAAAAAAGTTAAGTCTACTATTTTCCATTCTAATAATCTGAAAGTTTGGTGTTGGTTAAAAACTCTGTCATAAAACTATCAGTAGATAGAAAGACAAAGTCTTAATACTTGGGTTTAATAATCATAATTAGATGCTTAAAAGGAGAGGCTTTTGTACTAGCAGGATTAGATAGCTTTATATGGCAAAATTAGATGGCAGCTTTCAAAGTAATATCATATCTGGCATATAAAAAAATAATATTTGGAAGTAAAGTAATAGTTCTATTAGATAAACTAGAAAGAAACTCAGTCAAGAAAGTATCTGAAAAGGTATCTTTCAAAGAACTTAAAGCTCCAAACATTTATTAAATAGTAATCAAGAATACAAACAAGTTAGCTAGCTACTATTTCTGATGAGATTTGGTATTTTTTGTCTCTTAGATATAGAACATACAATCATACTCATTAGTGACATCCTTATACTGGTAAGTAGCATACTTGAGGTTGTAGATAATATATAGTATGCTGGTAGATGTTTGGAAAAAGATAAATTCTATTATCTGCTTGCTAGAAATAATGGCAATGTTACTCTAGAGAATCATACCATACTAGTAGAATACCAGAGTCATGTCAAACAAAGCCTGAGCTAAAATAAGAGCAAAGGTTTGAGTACTCACAAAGAATAGAAAATAATAGGCTTACTTATAGTCATTAATAGCATCAGTCTCAGCCATAAAAGGAATAAGCTAGGAAGGTAACAATAAGATTATAGCATTAAAAGCACTTGTGAGATAATGATTTAAGAGAGGCTTACTGAGTTAAGCTAAGAAGAGAAATCACAAGTGAGATAGAAATGTTTCATAAGTAGACAAAATCTTACTATAGGAAGTATACTATAGGAATGTAGCACAGAAAGCTTATTTATATTATCTACTTACATGAGAACCTGAGGAAACTCAAGAATGAGTAGAAGACAGTGTATAGAAAGATACAAACAGGGGTCTGTAAATGAAGACTTTTAGGAATATGGTTGTAGAAAGCTAACATAATAATCTTTACCTCATTATTGTTAGACTGCTTATTGTCAGAAGTATCTGTTATCAGCAAAGGAGTCTCTTATCTAACATGGTAATACTAGTTCAAGGAAGTAAAAAAGATAGTGAGTTAAGTAAGAAGAAGTAGAACTTGTACATAAAGACTTATATCTTACTCTAAGCAACCATAGAAGACTAGCTAGTAAAAGCCAAGGCCTGGGAGTTAAAAAGAGCAACTGGAGGAGAAGCCATGAAATATAAAGCTTTTATAGTATGAGAGGACTTGTCATATTGATTTAAGAATTGAAATACCTAGTTAAATATAGCTGAAAAATAGAAGGGGTATTCATATTCTTTCTTGAACCCCTCATAAGCATCTTTGACTTTGGAAAGTTGTTTGACATATTCAGTATTTGTGAGAGCAGCAGTATTACTATTTAAGTGTTCAAGAAAGAAATAGTTAGAGAATACCAGAAGATAGAGAAGGGATGGTATAGTAGAAAAGCTCTCTGTTACCCAATATGAAGAAGTACTAAGAAATTGAACCTGTAACCTTAAGTAGGTTTGAGGTAGGTATAATACATGCAAATGCAGCTAGCTAAGAGCATAAATATTCAATCCAACTGGTAATAAGTTATTAGCATATGTAAGGTGTAAGAAGATTTTATAGGCATGGAGTGATTTGGTGTTATACTGGAAAATGCTTTTTTGTAAGAAAACATACTCTTACTAAGTTTTCAAGCATTTAAAACCTATTTAAAAGCTTTAATAAGAAGACTTAATACTCTAAGGTAATGTTTTAGGCTTTTTCAAGCAGAAATCAACTTAAGAGACAGTATGGTAGCTATTAATCAAACTAGATTTCAGAAAATAAAATCTTTGGGGATATGGGATATCTCAGTACTTGTAAAGAATTAGCTACAAAGAATAGACACTTATAAGTACAATTGAGATTACCACAAATATTCAGATAATAGGATAAAGTAGAAATATGACTGATCAGAAGTTGAAAAAGTCAGAAATGAGCTCTTGAGTAGAAACAGCTAGTGAAAATGACTAAAGAGAAAGAAAATTGGTACTCATAAGTAGAAAAAGACCATTAGTATCAGAATTACAGAAGTTAAACTTGTTTTATTTTTATTCTCATTTTTATTTTATTTTTTGATTTATTTTCTATTCTTGGATTTAGTTTAGGGTTTAGCATGACATCACAGTCATACAGTCACACAATCACATGTCACATGGAATGTCATAGAAGGTTTTAGAAGAAATGATATCATATCATATGTTATACATATGTTAACCTTAAAACAGATATATAGGTATTTAGGATAGGCTAATTTTAGTGTAGCATGAACCATCAGTCTAGGTATATAAGGTAGACAATCTTGTACAGAGCTCTTTATCAAGTTTTCTTGTGATCAACCCAATTCAAGGTTATTCTTCTGACTTAACTCTAGTCTTAAGTTTATAACAATTATACTAGTATTAGATAAAGAATAGAAAGAAGACCATGTGCTTCCAAGACCTTAGAAGACCTTTTCAACTATTTAGATTACATTTACTGTTTTCATATATAAACCATGAGTAGAGAAAAACAATAGAAAGAACTATCAAATAAGAAATATGCTCAGAAGAGAAAACCATTTACAAAAAAATTATAGAAGATATTGGAAGAGTGTGAGAACATTATCCAACACATGTAAATGTAAATTCTAGGTGATCTCGACACCAGAAGATATACTATACCTCTATATGTTATAATAGTCATATTTAGAAAGATAATTATAATAAAAAGTAGATCATGGAAGAAAGTCAGACTTCTAGCATGGGTACTCAGAATAATATACTACACTAGTTGATTTTCAAGCTAAATTACTACAAAGTATCTATACTTCTTAAATACTGGTACTAAAACTATTTAAGAATCAAAGGAGACAGCCAACTACTTTGAATAGACTAAAGTTCTCAGAAATCAAGTCTGGAGTTTTATGGAGATTATGAGAAGCCATGTGATCAGTAATAGAGTAATTTGACATGAAAAGGAGCTAAGTTAATTCATACTAAAAGTAGTACACAGATCAAAAGAAAGATATCTACTTCTGCAGATATTTTGGATAGAGTAGAGCTTAAGTAAGTGTTATTCATGATAGAGTTAGATATATTAGATATATTTAAATAAATATATAACAAGAACCCCTATCTAAATACTTCTACTCATAAATAGTTTAATTGCTATTTCTTAAGTAAGCATTGTTAATACTTAGCTTTCACTTTTGGACAAGTTTTGGAGATTTTTAGTAGCCTAGGAAAGACTAGCAAGATGAGTATCAGTTAGTATCATCAGTTATAAGATTCAACTTAAGAGATGTCTTTAGAGTATATTATCTGGAATAGATAATGTTATTAGAGACTCTTAAAAAGCTTTGCAATCTATTTATTAGATTTTCCAAAGGAGCTTGTTACACAGTGTATAGTTCACTGTTTAGAAGTATGTTAGCAAGGAAAAGCATTCAAAAGTGGCATTATTCATATATTCTTTTTAATATTCTTTTCAACAATATTCTTTTACATTTACAAAAACTTTTTTAGAGGTTTTAAGTTCTTTTCTCTTATTACATTCTTGTCTCTATCTCTTTTCTCAATCTTTGATACTGATATTATCCCCTTTGAATTCTTTAACATACAGTTAAGTGCTACTACTGCATAGTTTTTGTTACATTCTAATATAACCTCTTTTCTGCTTGATCCCTGTCATTGGGATCAGCTTAATTTATAACAGGTCTAGGAGTGACAAGGTGTCAGCTCACTAGTAGAGTTGGTCAAATTCTTCTTATTAATGTGAAAGCAGCCTAAAAAAGTACTAACTAGAAATCAAGGCAACCAGAGCCCATAACTTATTGAAAGGAACAGAATGTACAGTAACATAATGCAGTGTGGACAACTGACAACCACTTACCTGTAGTAAGTACTATAATAGAGAGCTTAGAAAGTATAAGCAATGATAAAAAACAAGTAATAGTAGTAATGATTCAATTTATGTAAAAATTTTTAACTTAGTAAGCAAAATGCTTTGCAACAAAATATAGAGGCCAAAAATTCTCTTAGAATAATTTATAATTAGTATAAGAGATTAGTATAGCTAAATAAAAATTGATAGCAATTGAAAGCTAAAAATAATAATGATGACAAATCCCAGTAATCTTTTCAAGGAGCAGACTAAACTTGTGCCAAAAAGATAGACAAAATTTTAAGATTATAAGAATAGATAGAATATTATATACCAAGTCCAATCCTGAAAATAACCTATCTTTTACAGCAGTATTATTAGTCTACAAGGTCTTATTCACAACCTGTTCTTCTGCAACATTATTATTCCTTTGCAACATTCCTACTCATAATCTACACCTCATTGATAGAACTTCTCCTATTGTATAATCTAATATATCTGGCTTAATTCTCAATTTTTTAAATTTAAGTCCAGTATTACCAGTACTAGTTCTGTTGTGAACATCCACTTTAGTTCATCAAATGCCTCCTGATGCTCCTTTTTCCATTCTCACTTTTATTCCTTCCTAATCACTATGTGCAATAGTTTTGCTATCTTAACAAAGTTCTTCAAAAACTGCTAATAGTAGTTTGTAAAGTCCAGAAATTTCTAAATGTTCTTAATGTCCTTGGGCTCAGACCATTCTAATACTCTCTTTTCTATCCTGACTCCATCCAGTCCCAATACTACTTCTATAAATCCTGCTTCTCTAGTCATTTATTAACACTTCTCTAGATTTACATGTAAGTTGTTTTCCTTAATTCTTTTTAATACCTGTCCCCCTAGCTCATCACATCCTTCCTCCAAATCTGTTACTACCATCACATTATCTATGAGAGCTGCTATATTACCAGTATTTACTTCTATCCCATGCCTAATTGCCTCTCCCATATTATAAGTTCCTTCCATATTTTTTACTAGCACTAGTTATTTCAACTTAATTAACTCAAACTTATGTTTCTTTATGAATTCAGGGCACATAAACAGTTCTGTTACTCTACAATCTAGGAATATCTTTAACAACTTCTTCATAGATGTCAATTTTCTCAATGCTAATTTTCACTTATACTTCTCTCAAAATTTATCCTGTCCTTTTCACATTTCATTGTCCTTCTGTTTGATCAAAACCAGATATATTGTTCTTAATACTAGCTAATATAATATACTAGACTTGTTAAAGAAGACCAGTCAAAGTGTTACTAACTCCTATTATATTTTAACAACTCCTCTTCTTGCCTATCTTGATGTTAGACTATTTATAGATATCTAGACTAGTTCCAACAGTTTCTAGCAATGTGGCTAGGCTTACTACAAACTTGGCATCTCATAGAATATAGTTAATTGTCAGTCTTTATTATGCTGGAATCCCTTAAGTGCTTTTATATTGGATATAAAGCTTATATGCTGTACTGTCTGCCTACTATGGCATCACAACTTCAGAAGAATAAATGATTATTGTCATCAATTATCAGACTGAAGATTACAATATACTTACCATTTCTTCAGTACAAGTATTATAAAAGAAAAACTCAAATATCTCATAGTATAGCTCTAAGCAGATACTTCAGTAGTATGATACTAACAGAAGTTCAGAACAGAAAAAAGAAAGAAGTAAACTCTATCATGGAAGACTAAGTTTGAAAAGGAGTAAACTTCATTATAGAAGACTGAGTACTAATATATTAGAGTTGAAAATGATAAACTTGGTTTATTATATTTTCTTGTCTTGTTTTTATTTAATTTATTTTCTTATTTTGGAATTTAGAATTAAAGTTTAGTGTGATATTATATATGACTGTTGTGATAGTGATAGTTATATAATTATATGAAATATAGAAGTACATAAAAGATTCTAAAATAATAATGCTATATAGTATGTTTATCATATATTAATCTTATAGATAATATATAGTCTTGGAGGTAGACTAGTATTAGTCTTACATAGACCACTAACTAAACATATATAAGATAGATACATTGTACTAAAAACTCTATTGAGTTCTTTTATATTAACTTTAATACAAGATTTTTTTCTTGACTTAATACTTTTGTCAGAGTTGTGAATGATAAAAACTATTTTATTTTTATTTATTTTATTTTACTTTTATTTATATAATCATATGACATAAAGAAAGATGTAGAATATTTTGGTATAGATGATATTATTGTCAGATGTGGTTTACACTGGGAATAAAAGTCTACAAGATTTGCTCAGAGATATGTAGACTTGTGGAATGACCTTGGCTTCAGCTTATATGCTGTACCATCTGTTTGCTACATAGTCATAACTTCAGATAAGAGAATGAAGTCTGAGATAGATATGAGTACTAATTGGTGTATTACTGTTGAACACTAGAGATCAAGTTTAATAAAGATTATCTTTATTGATTATCAGACTAGCAAATTACAGTGTAACTACTAGTTTTATATACAAGTATATACTATAGAAGATGCTCAGGGTTTCAGTAGTATAGCCCTTACTTCCCTAAACAAAGGTTTCAGTAGTGAGACACTAACAGGAGTGAGAACTCTGCTATAGAAAACTGAGTCAAAAAGGAGTATTCCTATCATAAAAGACAGAATCTCCAGACTATTGCATTACTGCTGTAAGAGTGTGTTGTGAGAAAGGTGGCCACTGTAGAAGGTAGGCTTGTAAATTAGATGTTGATAAGGCAGTATCACTATAGGGATGTATTTTCCAGATAGATAGACTTAGTATATAACAGTTATATAATATGGTAATAACATATTGACCTTATAGAGTATACATAAACTTTAGGATAGATTAGTTATAGTATACACACAGATCATGATCTGAAGCATATAAGGAAGATTAGTTTGTACTTAAAACTCTATTGAGTTTTTTTGTATTACTTAATACAAGAGTTATCCTTTATCCTTACTTAAGGTCTTAAGTCATAACATTTTTGAGTCTTAAGGAGAATCAGTAGCTACTAAAATACTATAGCTCTTGAAAGAAACTATAGTTTGCTTTTTAGAATAGGAGTTTAACTTATAGTTTCTAGCCCTACAATAAAGGTAAATATTGTTGTCAAGCTCTTTCTTGTACTTATTACTAGTCAACTTGCTATTGTTGGCTAGTTTAAATAAAATGTTTACCTATAGAGTACTAAACTACTTCTTGATAGTAAAGGACAATAAATTAAAGGTCTTGAAAAACAAGAATTTAGTAGATAGAACTATTAAAGATAGTTGAGACTAATTTTAGAAGGCTATAAGATTTTTAGCAGAAGCCTTACTTATCAGAGTTGAAGACAATGAACTTGGTTTATTTTATTTTTATCTCTGATTTTCATTTATTTATTTTAAACTTAGTATTAAAGTTTAGTATAATATCATAACTATTACATATATCTCATAACAAGGTGTTACACATATGTTACA
>Ga0157358_1000933_pt1 | contig 12600 bp, 9 predicted proteins | sample AttcapACBM2_FD_111484 | JGI IMG/M metagenome (GOLD analysis project Ga0157358, IMG submission 111484) | Fungus gardens microbial communities from leaf cutter ant in Botucatu, State of São Paulo, Brazil - Atta capiguara ACBM2 | ecosystem: Host-associated > Fungi > Mycelium > Unclassified ...
ACCCTGAGCATGAACAGATCGCCCTCCCGGATTTCTCTTTTCCTTTCCAGGAGCAAATCGAGATCGTCCCTGACGGTAAGATAAAGTCCGCTTAATGACTTATATTTTCCGCTGCAAAGTTTTTCAATATTTATCAGGCTCTGTGTTTCATCAACGGTATTTCCGGCATCTTTTTCATCGTACACCCACTGCAACGCTTTACCCCTGGCGCTGTTACTGTCGGTAATGCTTTCAATAAGATTGGTGACCATGCCGGTGGAATGAACCAGGCCGGGGTGATAGGCATAAAGAGAGATGTTTTCACGCTTCATCTCGACCGCAAGGTTTTCGGTTAATTTAATAACGGCAGCTTTGGTCACGGAATAAGATGTGCAATAGGGCCAGCGGTAAACCCCGGCGTTGCTGACGATATTAATGATGGTGCCGCGCTTTTTCAGACGCATCGGTTTAAGCGCCTCGTGGGTACAGTAAGAAAGGCCAAGCAGGTTGATATTGATGGCTTCAAACCAGTCATCAAGCGCAATATCAGCAAACTTATCTACCGGACCCCAGACGCCAGCGTTATTGATCACCACATCAATATGACCAAATTTTTCGGCTATGCTGGCGAAGCAAGCGGCAACGGCCACCCGATCGGTTACGTCACACTGCAGGCAGTGAACCGACCCGCCAAACTCCTCTTCGAGTTCAGCCAGCCTTTGCGCATCCCTGCCAGTAATAATAACGCGGTGATCTTTAGCCAACGCTCTGGCATAGGACAGGCCCAGCCCTTTCGATCCACCGGTAATTAATATCGTCTTTTTTTGCGCATTCATCATTGCCTGTTTCCTTTAATAAAATAGATTTCTGGTCATGCTGGCGATATTTCATTAGTAACACATCATTATGTAATTAACATGACACTCGTCATTCAATTTATTTATGGTGGGGTGTTTTTTAAAATCAATCCGTTAAATGAAACAGGTGATTGTGCCGCTGGGTTAATATACCGAGGTGAAAATAAATTAATTAAAAAATAACGCTGCCTGGCCCTGGTTGCGCCAATATATTTAAGCCGTATCACTAAAATACTTAATAAACAGGACCATTTTATAGTGGGTTTTTATTGTGTTGGTCGACGCTTAACCGGGGCCTGATCGGGTTCAATACAAAGATGATGGCGGTAAGGCCCGCCTGTGAACCGGGCCTGCGTTGTGGTTATCGTTGCCCGATTCCCAGCACGGCGGCTTCTTTGACCTCGCCGTTAAGCAGTGCAGAAGTGCTACCGTCCCAAAAAATCCGGCCATCGACCACCAGCACACTGCGTGGCGTGATACAGGCTGCATCTTCAATACTGTGCGATACCATCAACAGCGTCATCGTTCTTTCCCGACAAACCTCATCCGTCAGCGCCAGCATCTCTTTACGCAGAGCAGGATCCAGTGCCGAGAACGGCTCGTCCAGCAGCAGGATCGGCTGCTTACGCACCAGACAACGGGCCAGAGCGACACGCTGGCGCTGCCCGCCGGAAAGTTCTCCCGGCAGACGTGACAGATACGCATCCAGACCTACTCTCTCCGCAATCGCCTGTAAACTGCGCTGTTGCTCCGCGTTCAGCCGCAGCCCCGGATGTAATCCCAGCCCGATATTTTGCGCCACGGTGAGATGCGGAAACAGGTTATTTTCCTGAAAAAGCATAGAGACCGGCCGCCTGGCTGGCGGGGTAGAGCGATGATCTTCGCCGTTAAGCCACAGATCGCCGCCGTCAGCGGGAAGAAAACCGGCTATCAGGCTCAGCAGGGTGCTTTTGCCCGCGCCGCTGGGGCCGAGTATGGCCAGACGCTCGCCGGCCTGCATAGACAGGGAAAAGCGCATCGGCAGATGCTGGTAAATCCAGGTAAGGTTAGTCAACGTCAGCATGGCGTCCCGGCAGTTTTTCAATCAGGGTAAATAAAAGGAAGCAGAGCAGCAGCAGCAGCAGGGCCGTTACCGCGCCATCCTCGCTGCGATAGGCACCCATCTGTTGATAGAGCCAGAACGGCAGAGTACGGAAATCTTCGTTACCGAACAGAGCCACCACGCCGAAATCGCCGACCGACAGCACGCTGGCAAAAGCCAATGCCTGTGCCAGCGGCCGTTTTAAAGCTCGCAGCTCGATCAGTCGCAGCCGGTTTACTCCGCGAATATCCAGCGCCAGACAAAGACGGCTATAGCGCTCGGCAATATCGCGCAGGGGATTATCCAACACCTTCATCGCATAGGGCACGGCCATCAGTGCATTGGTAAAAATAACGATCCCGTCAGCAGACCGGGGCAGACCAACCGTATCGTTCAGCAGCAGGAAGAAGCCGGTAGCCAACACGATCCCCGGCATCGCCAGGATCAGCATTCCACTCAGCTCCATCATCTGACCAGCAAAAGGCTGCTGGCGCAGGCGCAGCTCGCGGCTGCTCCACAGCAGCATGGTGGTCAGCAGCACGCAGAGCACCCCAGCGCCAAGCGCGATCCGTAGCGAAATGAAAGCCGCCTGCCAGAGCGCCGGCTGTTGCAGCACGCTAAACAGATTACTGTTTAAGCCGCTGATAACCACGGCCAACAGCGGTGGCACCACAAGCAGCAGCAGCAGCGAGACCAGCACCCCATCAAGCAGCTTCGCGACCGGGTGATCCTGGGGATCCCGCCAGCCTTGCAGAGTAGTGGTTCCCGATGGTAGCGCTTTGCTCAGCCGCTGGCTCAGCACCACCAGGCCCAGGCAGCAGACCATTTGCAGCATCGCCAGAAGGGCCGCGCGGCCAGGATCGTAATCAAAGTTCAGCGCCTGAAAAATCGCCAGTTCAATGGTGGTGGCTTTGGGGCCGCCACCCAGCGCCAGCACGGTGGCAAAACTGGCGAAGCAGAGCATAAAGATCAGCGAACCCACCGGCAGCAGCTGGCGTCGTAGCCAGGGCCACTCGACCAGCCGAAACTGATGCCACCCCGTGATGCCCAGCTGCGCTGCCAGCTGACGCTGTTCGGCAGGAATTTGCTCCAGCGTTTGCAGCAGCAGTCTGGCGGCCAGCGGCAGGTTGAAAAAGGCATGCGCCAGCAAAATGCCCTGCAGCCCATAAGGCGTGAAGCGGTAGTCGACGCCCAGCCAGGCACAGAGCGTTGCCAGCCATCCCGTACGGCCATAGACGCTCAGGATACCGAAAACCGCGACCAATACGGGCAGCACCAGCGTCATAGCGCAAAGGCGCAGCACGATTTCGCGGCCCGGAAAGCGGCGACGATAGAGCGCCCGCGCCAGCAGCACGGCAGGCGTAAGCGCCAGCAAAGCAGAAAGAAAGGCCTGCCAGAAGGAGAAGCGCAGCACGTGCCACAGATAGCTGTCCTGCCAAAGCGCGCGCACGCTAACCGGCGCATTGTGCCCAAGCGCGATAAAAGCGAGCAGCGCCACGGTGACCAGTAGCGTGGCAGCAAGGCAGCCGGGAACGAGGCTGCCTGAAGGTTGACGGCGGGCTAGCGGCTGACGGCGCGTTGCCATTCGCTGATCCACTGGCTGCGATGGCTGGCGACGTCCTGCGACGAGTATTGCAGCGTGGTTTTCGGCAGAGGAAGCGTATCAAAACCAGCCGGGAGCTTGCCTGCTACGGCGGGATACATCCAGTTACCCTGCGGGATAGTCTGCTGGAAAGGTTCATCCAACATGAATTGCATAAACTTCTGTGCCAGCTGTGGCTGTTTGCTGGTTTTTAGCTGTCCGGCGACCTCCACCTGAAGGTAGTGACCTTCGCTGAAATCGGCGGCGGCATACTGGGTTTTTTTCTCTTCAATAAGGTGATAAGCAGGCGAGGTGGTGTAGCTCAACACCATATCTGCTTCGCCCTTCAGGAACAGGCCATAGGCCTCGCTCCAGCCTTTGGTTACGGTAACGGTTTTCTGTGCCAGCTTCTGCCAGGCGGCGGGGGCATCATCGCCATAGACTTTCTGCATCCACAGCAGCAGGCCCAGACCTGGCGTACTGGTACGCGGATCTTCATAAATAATCTTCAGCGGCTGGTCGCCTTCGACTAATGCCTTAAGGCTTTTTGGCGGCGTCTTCAGCCGCGTTTTGTCGTAAACAAAGGCGAACCAGCCGTAGTCATAGGGAACGAAAGTACTGTTTGTCCAGCCACCCGGTACGGTGACGCTGCGGGTATCAACACCGCTGGCGGCAAACAGGCCGGTTTTTTCCGCCGCATCCAGCAGGTTGTTATCCAGCCCCAGCACCACGTCGGCCCGGCTGTTTTTTCCTTCCATACGCAGACGGTTTAATAGCGCGACACCGTCGGGCAGCGTGACGTAGCGCAGCTCACAACCACAGTTAACCTCAAAAGCTTTTTTAATAGCCGGGCCGGGCCCCCATTCGGAAGAGAAAGAATCGTAGGTGTAAACCGTCAGCACGGGTTTGGCAGCAGCGGCAGAAAGCGAGCAGAGCAGCAGCAGAGGCAGGACTTTTTTTAGCACTTGGCGTTCCTTTATGGTCAGGCGACGCGCGATCTGAGCAGGTGAAGCACTCTCAAATCCCTACGCCGGTATTAGCCGGGTCAGGTTCGACGGGTTTATCTCAGCGTCGGCTGATGCCGCGCACCCCGTTGAGAACGAGTTATTCTAATGATTTCTGTAGAGTAGCGAAAGCGTCATGATTCGGGGGGCGCAAACCAGGCGGACTTGAAATCAAACCAGCCAAGCGTGTTCATGCGCACGCCGCGCATACTGCGTTCGCCTTCCAGCAATAGCCAGTGATGGAAAAGCGGATGAAGATAGCTGTCGGCCACCTGCTGCCTGCTCCAGTCGGCCAGCGACAATTGCTGTTCGCGCCAGCGCTGTGCATCCTGCTGCCAGTCAATCGGCACGCAGTGTTGCAGCAGTGGGATTTCATATAACAGGGCAAATAGTGAAAACTCAAGCGGTAGCGTAAAGTTAGCGCTGCCCAGCCAGATATCGCTCTGTGCCTCACCCTGATGCCAGCGGGTATAATCGACCTGCTTCGTTACCAGCGCCACGCCCTGCGCAGCCAGCAGCGGCTGGAGGAGATTAGCGATGGCCTGATGCTCAAGATGATCGCCATACCAGGTCAGCGTGAGCGAGGTCAGGCCCGCCGGTTTTTCCGGCACGTCTAAATCGCGTCGATGATGCCAGCGCGGTAGCAGTCCGTAGGCCGGAAACCAGTAACGCTGATAGCCGGTTCCGGCATGGCTCAGCAGCGCTATCGGGTTGGCGATGGCGCTAACCCAGCGACGGATCTGCTCATCACGCCCCAGGGGCGAACGCTGGTCGAACAGCAGGAAATAGCAGCCCTCCTCAAGCCGGCTTTCCTCCGATTTTTCACCCACGCTGCCGCCTTCCAGCCTGACGCCCGAATAAACCAGCTCCTCGCTGATTTCCGGCAATACCCAAATATTGACCTCATCAAGCAGTGCGCGGTAGCCGAAATAAGCATCGAAGGCTTCAATTTTCAGCTGGCTTTGCTGATTGCGAACCACGGCGTAAGGCCCCGTTCCGATGGGCTGGCGACTGAAATCGGGCATAGCAGGCCACTCTTTCGGCACGATCAGTGCGCTTACCCCCGCCAGCAGCCAGGGCAGCCAGAGGTCAGGCTGATGCAGGTGGATATCCAGCGTCCAGGGAGTAGGAGAGTGAATCTGGGCAATATTTGCAAAAAGCGGCTGGGTCCGCGTCCGTTCCAGCGTGGCAATCACATCTGCCATTTCCATTTCGCGGCCGTGATGAAAATGCACGGCGGGCCGTAAATAAAAGCGCCAGTGCCGTGAGGAAATCGTTTGCCAGTGATGAGCGATATCCGGCTCGATTTCCCCGTTTTCCTCATTTATACGGGTCAGACCGCTGAAAATCTGCCTGGCCAGATGCGTTTCCGAGCGGCGCAGCGCGGTCGCCGGGTTCAGGTTAAGCAGAGAACGATAATAGAGCACTCGCAGGATATGTTTACCCTGACGAAAGCTCCGGCCCAGATGAGAGAGCAGCATTTGCCGCACGGTATTTTTGTCGCCAACCAGCTGCACCAGCTGATCGATACGATCCTGCTCCAGCAGGTCTTCTGCCCGCTGCTGCTGAAGCGCAAGGCCCGTATAGTGAAACGTCAGCATCGAGCGTTTGCCGCGCCCGGCCTCGGCCTGCCACGTCAGCCAGCCTGCCTCTTGCATCGCGCCAAGTAGATTGCGCATGTGGCGACGTGAACAGCTGAGCTGAAGCGCCAGACTATCGAGTGTGGTAGCCTGCGGCTGACCCTCACAGCTTTGCCAGAGCCGGATAAACTGCTGTTGTAAACGTGTCGATTGCATAAAAGGGGAACTCTTTTTGAAAAGTCGCCTGTTTTTTCTGCCCCATATTAAGCCCATACTGCTTCACGATGAAAGGGCGGGAGGCATTCTTTTGAATGGCGCGCTTTCAAGACTTTATATCTGAGTAGGGTGTATTTTCACCAGCCAGCAGGCGTCTTGCCCGCTGGCTTTTTTCATTTTGCTTTTTCTTCTATGCTTGCTGTTTGCGCCTGCATGCAGGCCTCTTTTATTGCAAGGGATGTGGTATGAAATCGCTGCTAACGCGTCGCCGTCGTCTTAACCCTGTTTACCTGGCTTTTATGGCCGTCTCTTTTATGGTGGGGATTGCGGGTGCGCTGCAGGCCCCCACGCTGAGCCTGTTTTTGACGCGCGAAGTCGGCGAACGGCCATTCTGGGTGGGGCTGTTTTATACCGTGAACGCGATTGCCGGTATTGCCGTCAGCCTGCTGCTGGCGAAACGATCGGATGACCGTGGCGATCGGCGCATGCTGATCCTGTTTTGTTGCCTGATGGCGGTAGGGAATGCGCTGTTGTTCGCCTTCAATCGTCACTACCTGACGCTGATCACTTTTGGCGTGCTGCTGTCGGCGTTGGCCAGCGTTGCCATGCCGCAAATCTTTGCGCTGGCGCGTGAATATGCGGACAGCTCCGCGCGTGAAGTTGTAATGTTCAGCTCGGTTATGCGCGCCCAGCTCTCGCTGGCATGGGTAATTGGCCCACCGCTTTCCTTTGCACTGGCGCTGAACTACGGCTTTACCACCATGTTTTCCGTAGCTGCAGGGCTGTTTGTGCTCTGCATCGCGCTGATCTGGTTTGCGCTGCCCTCTGTGGCAAGGGTTGAACAGGCGCCGGACGTGGTGATCACCCAAATCAGCGCGTGGAAAAACAGGGATGTGCGCCTGTTATTTATCGCCTCGCTGCTGATGTGGACCTGCAACACTATGTATATTATTGATATGCCTCTGTATATCAGCAGCGTGCTGGGCCTGCCGGACAGGCTTGCGGGCCTGTTGATGGGCGTGGCGGCGGGCCTGGAGATCCCGGCGATGCTGCTGGCCGGGCACTACGTTAAACGTTTCGGCAAGCGCAATATGATGCTGTTTGCCGTGGCAGCAGGCGTGCTGTTTTATCTGGGTCTGGTGCTGTTCCACACGCGGGCCGCGCTGCTGGCGCTACAGATTTTCAACGCTATTTTTATCGGCATCATCGCCGGGATTGGGATGCTCTATTTTCAGGATCTGATGCCTGGCAGACCCGGGGCGGCCACCACGCTTTTCACTAATAGCATCTCAACCGGCGTGATCCTGGCAGGCGTACTGCAGGGCGCGCTGGCAGAAACATTTGGCCACTATTCGGTTTACTGGGGCGCGCTGATCCTCTCGGTGGCGGCGCTGGCGATGTCGGCTAAGGTCAAGAATGTGTGAGGGAGGGGAAGCGGCCCTGGCGAAACGTGCGTGGACCGCTTTTAACCTGCTGGCGCTAGCGTAAAAAGGCCGGCTGGCGGCGTTCATAATCGCTGATGCTGGCGTCATGCTGTAGCGTCAGCCCAATACTGTCCAGCCCGTTAAGCAGGCAGTGACGGCGGAAAGCATCAATGCTGAAAGCATAATGCTTATCGCCCGCCACCACTTCCTGTTTTTCCAAATCCACGGTAAAGCGGATGCCCGGCTCGGCGGCGACCTGTTGGAAAAGCACCTCTATGTCTTCTTCGCTTAACGTGACCAGCAGCAGCTGGTTATTAAACGAATTATTGGCAAAAATATCGGCGAAATCGCTGCCGATGATCGCCCGAATGCCGTAGTCGGTGAGTGCCCAGGGGGCGTGTTCGCGCGAAGAGCCGCAGCCGAAGTTTTCCCGCGTCAGCATAATGCTGGCACCGCGGAAAACAGGCTTATTCAGTATAAATTCCGGATCGGGGATCTCTCCTTCCGCATCCTTATAACGCCAGTCGAAAAAAAGATTTCGGCCAAAGCCGGTGCGCGTCACCATCTGTAAAAACTGCTTGGGGATAATGGCGTCGGTATCGACGTTGGCGGCATCCATGGGCACCACTATACCCGTGTGCTGCGTAAATTTTGTCGCCATAATTACTCCTGGTTCAGCTCGCGTATATCGGCAAAATGCCCGGCTACCGCGGCGGCAGCGGCCATCGCAGGGCTGAGCAGATGGGTACGTCCCCCGCGCCCCTGGCGGCCTTCAAAATTCCGGTTGCTGGTAGAGGCGCAACGCTCGCCGGGACTCAGACGATCGTTATTCATCGCCAGACACATCGAGCAGCCCGGCAGGCGCCACTCGAAACCCGCCTGCAGAAAAATTTGATCCAGCCCTTCGGCTTCGGCCTGCGCCTTGACCGGCCCGGATCCGGGCACCACGTAAGCCTGTACGCCAGCCGCGATTTTGTGGCCTTTGACCACGGCTGCGGCCGCGCGCAGATCTTCAATACGTGAATTGGTGCAGGAACCGATAAATACTTTGTCGATACGTACGTCAGTCAGCCTGATGCCGGGTTTAAGGTCCATATAAGCCAGGGCTTTTTCGGCCGAGGCGCGCTCAACCGGATCGCTGAAACTGGCCGGATCGGGAATGATATCGTTTACCGCAATCACCTGACCTGGGTTGGTTCCCCAGGTAACCTGTGGCGCTATGTCAGCAGCATTAAGCGTGACTACCTTGTCAAAACGGGCACCTTCGTCAGATTTCAACGTGCGCCAGTAAGCCACCGCCTCTTCCCAGACCTGGTCTTTTGGCGCGAACTGGCGGCCTTTTACATAATTAAACGTGGTTTCGTCCGGAGCGACCAGGCCTGCTTTCGCGCCCAGCTCTATCGCCATATTGCACAGCGTCATGCGGCCTTCCATGCTGAGCTGCCGCACGGCGGGGCCACAGAACTCCACCACGTGACCATTGCCGCCGCCGCTGCCGGTTTTACCGATGATCGCCAGCGCAATATCTTTTGCAGTAATGCCCGGGGCCGTCTGGCCCAGCAACTCAATTTTCATGGTTTTGGCACGGGCCTGCTTTAACGTCTGCGTGGCCAGCACATGTTCAACTTCCGACGTGCCGATGCCAAATGCCAGCGCGCCAAAAGCGCCGTGAGTCGAAGTATGCGAATCGCCGCAAACGATCGTCATGCCCGGCAGCGACAATCCCTGCTCAGGCCCGATAACGTGCACGATGCCCTGAAAAGGATGCTTCAGGTCATACAGACGCACGCCGAAAGCTTCACAGTTTTTGATCAGCATCGACATTTGGATCCGCGCCATTTCGCCGCTGGCATTAATATCCCGCGTTTGCGTAGAGACGTTATGATCCATCGTGGCGAAGGTTTTGCCAGGCTGACGCACCGGGCGATTGTGCGCGCGCAGACCATCAAAAGCCTGAGCCGAAGTCACTTCGTGCACCAGATGCCTGTCGATATAGAGCAGCGGCGTCTCGTCAGGCGCTTCATACACGACGTGGGCGTCAAACAGCTTCTCGTAGAGTGTTTTCATCATCATGCTTCGCGAATAAATCGGGCGATAACGGAACCCATTTCCTCAGTGCCGATGGCATCGCCGCCACCAGCCAGGTCGCCGGTGCGGTAGTTTTCCGCCAGCGCGCGGCTGATGGCCTGCTCGACAGCATCGGCCGCGTCGGCGGCTTGCAGGCTGTAGCGCAGTAGCAGGGCCAACGACAGGATTTGAGCGATGGGATTGGCGATATTTTTCCCGGCAATGTCCGGCGCCGAGCCGCCAGCTGGCTCAAACAGGCCAAAACCCTGTTCGTTGAGGCTGGCAGAAGGCAACATGCCCATCGAGCCGGTAATCATCGCGCACTCGTCGGACAGGATATCGCCAAACAGGTTAGAGCAGAGCATAACGTCGAACTGAGAAGGCTCTTTAATCAGCTGCATCGTAGCGTTGTCGATATACATATGATGCAGCTCAACATCCGGGTAATCCTGCGCGACTTCCGTCACGATCTGCCGCCATAAAATAGAGGACTGCAGCACGTTTGCTTTATCAATTGACGTTACTTTTTTACGGCGCTTGCGGGCAGATTCAAACGCGATGCGGGCGATACGTTCGATTTCGAAGCGATGATAAACCTCGGTATCAAAGGCGCGCTCGTGCTGGCCACTGCCTTCACGGCCTTTCGGCTGGCCGAAGTAGATGCCGCCGGTCAGTTCACGCACCACCAGAATGTCGAAGCCTTTTGCAGCGATATCGGCGCGCAGCGGACAGAATGCTTCCAGCCCCTGATGCAGGCTGGCCGGACGCAGATTGCTGAACAGCCTGAAATGCTTACGCAGCGGCAGCAGCGCGCCGCGCTCCGGCTGCTCTGCTGGCGGCAAATGTTCCCATTTTGGGCCGCCAACGGAGCCAAACAGGATTGCATCCGCCTTTTCGCAGCCCGCCACGGTAGCGGACGGCAGCGGCTCGCCATGACGGTCGATGGCAATGCCGCCGACGTCATATTCGCTGGTGGTGATACGCAGGTCAAAACGCTGGCGTACCGCATCCAGCACTTTTGCCGCCTGCGCCATGACTTCCGGCCCGATACCGTCGCCCGGCAAAACGGCAATATGATAAGTCCTTGTCATTATACGGCTTCCTTATTGTTGGCTTTACGCTGCAGTTCCTGCTCGACCTGACGGGCGCGCCAGATATTGTTCAGCGCGTTGATCATGGCTTTAGCTGAGGACTCCACGATATCCGTCGCCAGGCCCACGCCGTGGAATTTACGGTTGTTATAGTTCACCACGATATCGACCTGGCCCAGCGCATCTTTGCCGTGACCTTTGGCGGTCAGCTGATATTTCACCAGGTCGATATCAAAGTCGGTAATGCGATTGATCGCCTGGTAAACGGCATCGACCGGCCCGTTGCCCGTCGCGGCTTCGGCGATGGACGTTTCTCCGCATTTCAGTTTGACCGAAGCGGTTGCCATCACGCTGGAGCCGGACTGCACGCTGAAGTAGTCCAGATGAAAATGCTCTGGCTCTTCGTTCTGCTTATTGATAAAGGCCAGCGCTTCCAGATCGTAATCAAATACCTGACCCTTTTTATCCGCCAACTTCAGGAAAGCGTCATACAGGCTGTCCAGATTGTAATCGTGCTCTTTATAGCCCATCTCTTCCATGCGGTGTTTGACGGCTGCGCGGCCAGAACGCGAGGTCAGGTTCAGCTGGACCTGATTCAGGCCGATCGATTCCGGCGTCATGATTTCGTAGTTTTCGCGATTTTTCAGCACGCCGTCCTGGTGAATGCCGGAAGAGTGGGCGAAAGCGCCGCTGCCGACCACCGCTTTATTAGCCGGGATCGGCATATTGCAGATCTGGCTGACCAGCTGGCTGGTACGGTAGATTTCCTGATGGTGAATGTTGGTATGTACGTTCATCAGCTGGCTGCGCAGTTTAATCGCCATAATGACTTCTTCCAGCGCGCAGTTGCCCGCACGTTCGCCCAGGCCATTAAGGGTGCCTTCGACCTGACGCGCCCCGCACTGAACGGCAGCCAGAGCGTTGCCGACCGCCATACCCAAATCATCATGGGTATGTACTGACAGGATTGCTTTGTCGATGTTCGGTACGCGATTGCGCAGCTGGGTGAAAATATTGCTGTACTCACTCGGCAGGGTATAGCCCACGGTATCCGGGATGTTGATCGTGGTCGCGCCAGCGTTGATGGCGGCCTCAACCACGCGGCACAGATCGTCGATAGGCGTACGGCCACCGTCTTCACAGGAAAATTCAACGTCGTCGGTGTAGTTGCGGGCATGTTTTACCATGCGAACGGCGCGCTCGATGACTTCCGGTAATGTACTGCGCAGTTTGGTGGCAATATGCATCGGCGACGTCGCCAGGAAGGTATGGATACGGTAGGCGTCAGCCACACGCAGCGCTTCGTAAGCCGCATCGATATCTTTTTCCACGCAGCGAGCCAGCGCGCAAACACGGCTGTTTTTTACCTGGCGAGCAATAGTCTGGACGGATTCGAAATCGCCCGGCGAAGAGACGGGAAAGCCGACCTCCATCACATCAACGCCCATCCGCTCCAGCGCCAGCGCTATCTGTAATTTCTCTTTCACGCTCAGGCTGGCCTGCAATGCCTGTTCACCATCACGCAGCGTGGTATCGAAAATAATAACTTGTTGGCTCATCAGATAATTCCTTTCATGTTTGCATCGCTAATGCTAAGAGCATAAAAAAACCCGCGCAGTAGCGCGGGTTTTTTAGTTTGCAAGCCTGAATCAGTGATTCATTCCGCCCACAAGTCTACCGCGCATAAATATGCGTTTAGTAGTAGACCAGGTAGGAGGA
>Ga0157358_1000935_pt1 | contig 12591 bp, 7 predicted proteins | sample AttcapACBM2_FD_111484 | JGI IMG/M metagenome (GOLD analysis project Ga0157358, IMG submission 111484) | Fungus gardens microbial communities from leaf cutter ant in Botucatu, State of São Paulo, Brazil - Atta capiguara ACBM2 | ecosystem: Host-associated > Fungi > Mycelium > Unclassified ...
TATATGACATAAGGCCAATATATGTTCTACATGTTGTTATAATATTATCTTTTCCAGAATCTTCTACATTGTTTCCTTGTATCATGTGAGCATGTGACTTTTGTGACTGTGTCATGTGACTTGTGACAGTATCACACTTTGTCTTCTTTATCTTCTACTTTTCAATAAAAAATAAGAGAAAATAAAAGGAAAAGAAATAAAATAGAAACTAAGTCCATCATTTTCAATTCTGACACCTACCTCCTGTTAGAATTGAGAATGATAGACTTGGATTTTATTTTATTTTCCTTTTATTTTCTTTTATCTTATATAGAGAAAGGACAAAGAAGATAAAAGTGTGACACAGTCACAAGTCACATGACACAGTCACAGATCAGGTGACAGAGAGAAGAGTGTAGAAAGTTCCAGAACAAGATAATGTCATCCAACATGGTAATGGCATATTGGCCTTACGATTACCACATGACCTTTAGAGTGTTGTGGCAACCACTTATCACAAAGACAAATGATCACACAAGCGGTAAATCTCTTAGGTTGGATATCAAGTGGGAAGTTCACAAGAGAACTCAACAAGGAGTCTCTGCTAAATTAGAGCCCTATATATACAGAATACACATGGCCTATACTACATCCTCATGTCTGCCTCATTTCTTACTCAAGGCCACCATGTTGTATACATGTGTCCTGACATCATCTTCCAGATCCTTCTACTATTTTCTATGCCTATGACATCACATCATGTGACTGTGATGTCATGTGCCTCTTCATCATTACTAAAAAGAAAAAGAAAAAGAAATTCAAAAGAAAAGAAATATAAAATCAAGAAAAATAGATAAAAGAAAAAGAAAAATGTTAGTGTCCAAAGCGTTCTATAATATAGAGTAGGTTAGGAATAGCTTAGCATGGACCATGATAGAAAAGTATATAAGGTAGACCAACTTGTAGAAGGAACTCTATTGAGTTTCCTTGTGTACTCCAATACAAGAGTTGTCTTTTGTCTTCACTCTATAAGACTTAAGTCATAACACCTCCTCTAATAAAGATAAATCAAGAAAAAAAGTATAAAGTAGAGAAAATACTGAATAAAAGAGATATGAGGGAGAAGCCAAAGTATTTGGTTAGGTAGAAGGAATATACAGCAGAAGAAAATACTTGAGAGGGGTTGGAGAACTTGGAAAATACAATGGATTTAGTAGAAAAATTTAAAAAGAAGATTAGAAAAGATAAGATAAGAAGAGTATAGATGAGAAAAGAAAAAGGAAAGAAAAAGGTGTTGAATCTAGAGACAAAGATGTTGAAGAGAAGTGAGCTACCAGAGAGGTATATGGCAAATATTCTGTTTGAATGGGATAATAAGAAGTTTAAAGATAAGTATTTAAAAAAGTTGGATAAAAGGTTGGCAAAATGCAAAGAGAAGGAGAAACAAGTTCCTTTGGAGATAGAACTTTAAGGGGAATATTGTCATAAGGCATGTGACTGTGGTCACATGATATGTTACATAATTTATAAGCCTAGAATTTAAGAGAAAAGGCTAGAAAGATGATATTAAGATACATGTTTATCACTAGTATAAACTATGTATCTATAGTATAAATATGGTAGCAATATATCAGAGACTCTTTTTCAAGTTCTCTTATAATCTCCACAAAACTCTTTGCAATATAAGACTACTTAGTATACTATTTTAGTTAGTGATTGCTACAACAGAATAAATAGAGATAGAGAGTAGAGAAGTAAGAAGTATTAAAAAGAATTACTCTAATACTAGTAGCTCTAAATAACAATCATAAGTTCTAGATAAAGATCAATGTTTTATAATATGTAGTTTTATCTAAGCAACATGATAAAAACTTGTCAGGTATAGCTTACACTAGGAGACAAAAGCCTACAAGGTTAGCTCAGAAATGTATAGAGTATAGAAACTCTGTGCAATGAGCTCAGTGATATGGACTTGTTAGAACAACCTTGGCTTTAGCTTATGTGCTATGCCATCTGTCTATTACATAGTCACAACTTTAGATGAGTAGATGAAGTCTGAGATGAAAGTGAGTGCTAATTTGGTATATTGCTATTGAACACTAGAGATCAAGTTCAATAGAAGTCATCTTCATCAATTATCAGACTAGAGAATCATAGTATAACTACTAGTCTTATATACAAGTTGAATATATAGAAAATGTTCAGGATTTCAGTGTATTGCTCCAAGCAGAGATTTCAGTAGTGAGATACTAACAGTGATTAGATAGGAGAACTCTACTATAGAAGACTGAGTTCAATAAAAGTATTCCCATCATGGAAGACTGGATATCTGGGTTGTTATATCACTGCTGTAAAGATATGTTGTAAAATGAATAGCCACCATGGAAAACAGACTTGTCTCAAAGATATTGTAATAACAACACCACTGTGAGGATGTATCTTCAGAATGGGTGGACTTGACATATGACACAACTCCCAGTTGTATATATTTTCTAAGTCTTAAACAAGACAAAAAAATTATGAAATCCATAGCTGAAGGCTATTAGAAATCATAACTGGTCTCAAATAGTGGCAAAATTATCTGGTAGACTTCAAGTTTGAGCTATGGTTAGATTACAAGAATTTTGAATACTTTAAGAAGCTCTAAAAGCTAAACTGACAACAAGCCCAATAGTTTCCTGAGATTCAAGACTATGACTTTGAGTTGATCTATAAGCTAGAGTCTACTATGAGGAAGATAGATATCTTGTCTAAACAGTCTAACTATAACTGGAGAAGACTGAACAATAAGAGCCAAACAATCTTCAAGATAAGACTAGTTTCAAGATAAGACTAGTTTAGTTACATAGAATGGATAAGAGTAATAAGTAGTGGAGAAAACTAGGAGATTGACATATCCTAATCTGGCTATATCTGTTTCAACCCACAGATAATGTCTTATTTCCCATCTATACTCTCTGTTCTCTTCCAATATAAATCCATCTTCTATTCCACCTTATATATCCTTACTGGACCCTTAACAGCTCCATAGATCTCTATCTCAGACATCCAAGGATTACCAAGAACTAGATTAACTTGCTTAACAACCTCTGTTTCTAGAAAACTACCTTAGGTAATATACTTAGTATATAAGTTAGTAGTTATACTGTAAAGCCTTATCCTAAAAATCAACTAAAACTAGTACTATCTTCTAGTATTAGTGATAATATACCTTCTCACCTTTCAGTAGACTTGTCTATCAGACATTCTGAGTATCTCTTCCAAAATATATAACTAGTACAACTAGTAGAGCCACAACATACAAGCTGAAGCCAAAGATTGTTTTAACTTCTATGTTCTATGTACTCAGATAACACAAGTTGCTAATTGGACTTCTGAGAGCTTACTTTCAGATCTTAGATAATAAGATATGAATTATATTTAACAGAGATATAGAAAACCATATAGAGAAAGAAACAATGAAAATAGTAAAAAGCAGTGAAAAATGATAGAAGAGTGATTTTCTAAAGAAAACAAGCATATACTCCAAAATCAGCTATTTTTCAGAAGCAAATAATCTGAGACTATCATAATTATAAATTAATAAGACATCCAAATTGTACTAAGACTTACAAACTTACCACAAGAAATTACTGATGGCCTTTCATGCTCTTCAACATTAAAAGATATGTACTTGAATGTGAATAGTGCTAAATTAGTAAAACAGACCAACAAAAAAAACAAAACCTACTATATCTAAACAATATTTATCAACAACTATAGGTTATAAATCTAGATCTTGTAAGATCTCTACCAATCTCAAAAGAATAATAGTGATGGTAGATAGATTCTCATAGATAGATTCTCAAAGATGGCATGATATATTTCTATTGTCAGAATAAAACAGTGAACTTTATTTATTTTCTTTTTATTTTTTCTTTTCTATTTTATTTTTATTTTATTTTATATTAGACTTAAAGTTAGGATTGAACATGATATTACATGTCACTGTCCTAAACTGTTGCAAGTCACATGATCACATAGAACATGGGACATTAAAGAAAGTTCTAGAATAATGAGGTTATACTATATATTAATAGCATGTAATATACATATTCTTTAGAGTAGGCTAGATTTAGTGTAGTATGAACCATTAGCCAAGCATATATAAGATAGACAACTATACTTAGGAACTCCATTGAGTTCTCTTGTGTTAACTCTATATAAGATTTCTTTATTGACTTAACTCTAAGTCTTTAATTGTTATACTTATATACAAAATCCCTCTACAGTTTACCACCTCTAAAATAACTGACTGACTGAGAGAGTCAACTAAGAGATAGAACAATATCTTTGGTTGTATGTCAGCTATTAACAAGACAATTGGGCAAAATGGTTACTAATAGCCAAATTTACTCATAACAAGCAATACTCAAGTATAGGGAAATCATCATTTTTTGTGAACCTCAGAAGACATCCAAATATCTATGGAGAAGACAAAAAGTCAACTCAAAAGGTTCTGAAGAAGAATAAATTTGTCCAGCAAATAAGAGAAGTGAGAAGAGAGGTAGAGAAAGCCTTCAAAAAACAAACAAGGTAATGAAAAGAAAAACAGACAAGACTAGAAGAGAGACTATTGGGTATAAGAGAGAAGATTTACCTAACAATAGAAGACCTTACTGATGGATATCATACCCAACTAGAAGAGAGTCATACAAGATGTTGAAAGAATCCTGAAATACAGAAGATGAGGGTATAGACTATAATATTTCAGTCAAATAGCAAGGATAGCCATTTGAGAAATCCACATAAGAGAACTGAGGCAAGGTCATCAAAGAGGCATCTCAATTATATTGGTACTTCTACAACAATCACTTAGATACATCTAAGATCTTTATGAGTGACCTTAAAAGAGGGTAATGTTATGACTAACTTACATCCTAGAGAGTAGAGGAGAGCTCTGTAATGTGGAGCTGATGTCTAGCTTAGCAACAACACATATATTCAATAATATGATGTATTCCTTAGTCTTTGTCTGGTCACCAATAAATCTTGTTCTTCCAAAGACTAAGCCATAGAGTTTCATAACACCAATAAAATGACTTGTCTAAGATCTACAGATATTAGCTTATTAGCAATTGCCTAAGATAAACCTACTGCAACACTCCTCTCAATTTCAATTTTCACTTTATTAATATATTGACAATTTTGTAGAAGTGGTTACCACTCCTTCCACCCTGTTATGGACAAGAATATGATTATTGATTTTCCCATGAGACTCATACAAAAGGGAGTTCTTAGAAAAATATCCATTATTATTGAATAGTTAGCTATGCAACAGATCCAACTATCATTGCTTCCTTCTTTCTTACTACCATCTTATATAGTAGCACCTGAAAGAATTTCAGCAAATACATCTTTTCCCTTTGACTTAAGTATATAGTTGAACCCTTAAAAACTTCTCAACAATATAGCAATAAATATGGAGATTGATACTCCTAGAGATCAGTCTCTTCTAGCACTAACAACTTTAGGGCCTCTTCAGCCCATTTAAATATTTCCTCTATGGTCTATACAGAGTATGTTAAAGCTCTCACAAATAATCCTTCTTAGGCTGATCAAGTTAAAATCAGTGTATATGAGGGACCAGTATTGTCCTATGCAACTTCAAAGATAGAAGAGAGTAACAATACTAACAAGGCTAAAGCTTTAGAATCTGTGTCAGAACCTCACAGTATAAGTGCTATAAACATGTATGACCCTCATGGTCTTGAATCATCTGCTATTCTATATATTATCAATCAGTCTGCAGATCCTCAACTGTGGGATGGGAGCTTTTGCCCTATTTCATTGTTCAGAGTCAATGATTACCTAGAAAACAATACCAAAAACATTGCTTGTTCACTTTATAGGATTATAGTCTTTATTAGGTAAAGAAAACTTGAAGACAAGACCACTGATAATATCTCACAAATTGTAGAATTTGGTCTTGCTGTATAGGACTTTATCTCATCTATTTATGAATCTGAATAAGATAAGTTAAAAGCTAACAAGAATGGTAACCTATTTAGGCAAAGCATTGCATCTCAGTTCAAGGTCAAGTTTTTAATAAATAATTCAATTAATCTTCAAGATTTATTGAAAGCATCCTCTTAAGCTAAGGTTTCAAAAGTTTTTCCCCTGATTCTTCTAAGGCCAAGTAAAAGTATTTTAGCTAAATTGAAATTCTTTAAGAAGAACTAGACATCAATGTTCTCAGTCAAACTCTCATATGTACAAGCTTCATCAAGCAATATCAATAATATTATTAAAATTAAGAATTTTTTTCTGAAACTACTATCTGATAAAGTCTCAGAAATTCACAGAATTATTAACAAGTCAGCACAAAAAGATAAACTGAAACTAAACATAACTACTAAGAGATCTTCTAGGAAGCAAATCATCATTCCTATGGGCTCTAATAATGCAAAAAGGGTTATGGCTAAAGCTAACATAACTGTTGCAAATATTAACAAACTTTTAAAGGAAATCAAGTCTAAAATCTCTGTGAATTTTATTTGAGCAGATAGTAAAAGTCTCCTTCTCACTACTAACAAAGTGGTAGCTACTTCTGATCTAAATATTGTCAAAAAGTATCTAAAAAACTAAATGATATTAACAGTAGCAAAATCATGAACCCAAGGCTATCTTGATTGAAGTTTTATCTGAAAATCCTCAGAATTCTTTACTTCACTAAAGACTCAAACCTTTCTATTACTTCAGACTCCATTGAGTATATTATCAAATTGACTTACATCTTCAATGATATCATTCTCACATCATTGTCTTCATGTTATCAAAGCATCCCCAAAATCAGACATGATAGTTATCTGGATGAATATCTGGGATTTCTAAAGTAAATCTAACACAAAAATGCTTATCAACAAATGCTTCAATATTGGAAGCTATATCATTACTATCTGTGGTACAAACATAAACCTAAGAGTCCTCCAATGTAAAAACTATTGGAAATGGGGACACACTACTTTTGCATGCTAAATTCATGGTGCTAAATATCCAAAATACAATAGTTCTTACAAGTTAGAACATCATAAGAACATGGCTTGGTACTGTAAGCCTAACTTTAAGATGAACTCACTGAGATTAGAAACCCTGAGAGACAAACTGTATCCATACACATTTAAATAATGCTAATTGCAAAGGTGATTATTGTTAGAAACAGACCAGCCACTGAACCAGTTACGCTAAAAGTGCACAATGTCAAGCTTAGCTTTGACATCTGGCTGGTACTATATATGTACTTCATACTGTACTCCTGACAATTATCAGGTAGACAGTTATAATTGTCTATTCTGAAAATACCATTTCAACTGTGACTGGCACAACAAAAAATCTCAAAAGCTGCAAGAAATTAAAGCCAATTCAATTTGCTCATTTGTGAGTAGTGGTAAACTATGATTTTAAAAAGTCTCAGTATCTTCTCATAGAACGTTTGGAAGAATTGTCTCCTAATGGACATCATTTTAGAAAATATTTAAAATATTGACATTTTATTTATTTAGGAACCTTCACAGTCAATAATCTGAAACATCCCTAGCTCAACATCTGAAGGGGAAACAATCATTGGTGCTTCCAATCATCTGTCATAGATCACTTTTTTCAAGATATTCAACTAACAAGAATAATTACCTAAGAGTTATCACATACATCAATGTTCAACTCTCTCAATTGCATTTTTCTTTTAGAAAAGACATTATGAATCACAGAGATATCAATCTCATTTCTTTCTTTAATAGAGATATTATCTATTTTATAATCAACATATATTCTGATGATCAGCAAAACACCTTAAAATATCTTGAAGATATTGAGGTTAATCTTAATAATGTTATTATTATGACTGGTGATTTTAACATTAGATATAATGACTGGGATCTATCATATTCCCATCACTTAATTCATGCTAACATACTCATGGAATTAGCAGACTCTTTTGGTTTAGGACTTTCTATACTGGTTGATCAAGTTCCAACTGAATACATTGATAATCTTAATGACTTTAATTCAGTTATTGATCTTATGTTCCTCAGAGCCAATTCTGAGAAATTTAACAGTTATTCTATTATTCCCAACTTAAGAAGCCCTTTAAATCACTCTTTTTTTTGACTATCTCTATTATTGTCAACAAAGAGTTTATTCAAGACAAATGACAAATAATAGTCAAGAACAGCGATGAAAAAGAAAGTTTTATTCTTGAACTCAAGAATTTAGTAGGATCCATTGATACCACCAATATTCCTAACTGTGATTTATTAGAAAAAATAGTAGATAAATTCATGCTTATGACAAAGAATACTTGGGACAAACATTTGAAATGAGTAAAAATTATCAGATGTTCTAAAGATTGGTAGAATGAGATATGTAGTAATAAACTGAACTTATACTTCTTATCTAAATCAATTTCAGACTAGAAGAATTTCAAAATAACTGTCAAAAAACCAAATTGTCATAATACATATGAGGACTAACATTTTTCTTTTTTTTATCTATTTTTCTTGATTTTATATTTCTCTTCTTTTAAATTTCTTTTCTTTTTATTGACAATGAAGAGGCATGTGACTGTGGTCACATAACTTGTCACATAATGTGAGGTCATAGACCTAGAGTAGACTAGAGCAGGCTGGAAGAGTCTAGATAAATGATGTCAAAGAGCATGTTAACTGTATGGCTACCTTATAGTGTATATATGGTGCACTCATGAACAATGCATGGACTTTAGAATAGGGTAAATATTAAGTAGCATGGACCATGTGTAACTTATATAAATAGGGTAGCAATTCAGCAGAGACTTCTTGTCAAGTTCTCTTGTGATCCCCACATCAATAGTCTACTGAGAGCTTGACTTGCTTGTGTGATTATTGGACTTTGTGTCTAGTGGTTGCCACAACACAAATGTCTGTTCTTTGATAACAAAATTTAAGAGATTATGTCAAAAAAACAAGAGACTCTGGGACTTTATAAACTAAGTTAAAAAATACAGGTTTCTAGCCACTGAAGTAATTCACTTTAATAGACAATTATGTATTGAATTAGAAGATCTTTGGCAAGCTCATCATAGTACTTTTAATTCAGCTTAAGATTAACAAATCAACCTTTATCTTCTTGATGAAATTCCTGCAAAACCTTTAACTAAGTAGCTACTTTTCTCTAAAGCAGAATTCACTAATACAATTAAAAAGTGTAACAGCTCATCCACTCCTGAACCCAACCACTTATCTTAGAATTACCTAAAATTTTTGGTATCTGATGAAAGGTGTATTTCTAATTTTATTAACATCGCAAATGCTTATATCAATCTTAGTTTTTGGCCATCTCACTTCAAACAGTCAACATCAATCATTATTCCCAAGCCTAACAAACTAGCTTATAATTTACCCAAAGCTTTCCATCTAATTGTTCTCCTCAACATACTAAAGAAATTAATAGAGAAAGTCATAAGCAAAAGACTTCAAACTCAATATTTAGCTTCAAATTTCATTTATCCAAGTCAACTAGGCAGTCTCAAACATCATTCATCTCTGAATGCAAATCTTTACCTAACTCACTTAATTTATGCCAAATGGGTCAAAAGTCTATCAACAAATACATTAGCCTTTAATATTACCCAATTTTTTTCTTCATTGAATCATTGTTTGCTTCTGTTGATTTTCAACAAAGCTGGATTTGACTTGAGAATTTCCTCTTTCTTTTCCAATTATTTAATTAACAGCAAAACTCAATATATTTGGAGCAATTTTGCTTTTTTTTTTCAGAGCTGATATAGGTGTGGGACAATGATCTGCCCTTTCATCCATTTTATCTGCACTCTACATTACTCCTATCTTTTATATTTTTGAGAAAAGAACTCAAAATCTCCTTTTACCTATTTCTGTTTTGTCTCTTTCTTTTATTGATGATAAACTTTTCATTTCCCAAGAAAAAAGCTTTGAAAAATCTAATGTGAACCTTTTTTGTAGTTAAAGTATTATTTCTTCTCTCTTTGAACAATTTAGCCTATCAATTGAACATAACAAATCAGAGGTTTTTCATTTTTCTAGATCTACTATGAACTTCAATCCTTCTCCATTGGATCTAAGACCTTTATGCAGGCTTCTTCTTCATTCAAACAAAAGAAAAGTGGAGATATCTTGGCTTCATCTTTGACAGGAAACTAACCTTTCATCAACATGTTCACTTCTATTCCAACAAAGTCCTATCAATGGTTAAGAGTATGAAAATGTTGGGAAACTTGTTGAGAGGATTACTTCCTTTACAGAAACAGCTCTTATACCAAACATACATCATGTCCATTACTCTTTATGGATTTCAACTATAGTACTTCAAAAGAGCTCCAATATCCTATCCTCTCAAAGAACTGAGAAAGATACAATATAGAGCTACACTTTGGATAACAGGTGCATTTTAAACATCACCATCATAGAGAGTTGAGGCTATAGCTGGTCTTATCCCTATTTATCTTCACCTTGATAAACTCAGCAGAAGACATCATTTGAGAATTGCATCCTTATCCAAGCAACATGTAATCAACTCTCTTCTAGATGCTTAGCATTCAAAGAAAGCAATACCCCATTGTCTTTTTATGGGCTGTATGATAGACATTCAATGCTGCAAAATCAAAAGTTCCATTGTGGATACAAATAATTGCCTCAATAAAGTCTACCCTTCTTTTGATAAACTTCATAAAAAACTTTCTCCTGGTTTTCACCTTATAGATAATTTTATTGTCTTTCTTTCCATATAGTGAATTGAGAAGATTCCAGGTGTAGTTCATACTGGGAGATGAAAGTCTGCAGGGTTGACTCAGAGATGCATAGAGTATGTAAACTCTGTGCTTGATGGTGTGAACTTGTAGAACAACCTTGGCTTCAGCTTATGTGCTGTGCTGTCTATCTGTTACATGGTCACAACTTCAGATGGATGAACAAAGTCTGAGATGGGAGTGAGTACTGATTTGTGTATTACTATTGAATACTAGAGATTGAGTTCAATAAGAGTTTATCTTCGTCAATTATCAGATTAGCAAATTACAGTGTAACTACTAGTCTTATATACAAGTAAGTAATATAGGAGATGCTCAGGGTTTTAGTGGTATAGCCCCTATCACTCCAAGTGGAGGTTTTAGTAATGAGATACTGACAGGAGTGAGGTAAGACTCTGTCATGGAAAACCAAGTCAGATAGGAGTATTCCTGTCATGGAAGATAAAATATCTGGATTATTGTATTGCTGCCATGAGGACATGTTGCAAGAAAGATGGTCATTGTGAAAGATGAGCTTGTTTCATCGAGGTGGAGGGTATGGTATCACCATGGAGACATGTCTTCAGCATGGGTGGACTGACATATGACAAAAGACAAAGATACCTTTAATGACCAAATACACTCACTTGATAAATCCATCAACAAATCCTCTTCAAATCCTGAAAATGTCCTAGTCATTGCTAATGCTGGTATCAAAAATAATGTTGCCACTTTAATATTACACATCTGCTCTTGTTGTAATATCCTTGTAAAAACACTTCATCATGCTACCAATGTCACTTCAACTGAAGCTGAATTATTTTTGATTAGATGCAGCATTAATCAAGCTGTACAAGTCATTAATGCCAAAAAGATCATAGTTGTCATTGATGGTATTCATGCTGCAAGACACATCTTTGATTCATCCGTCCATCCCTATCAGTTACACTCTATTGCAATATCACAAGATCTCAGAGCCTTCTTCAATAAAGATTCTAACAACTCTATTGCATTCTGGGATTGTCCTAGTAGTGCCAAGTAGCCCCTCCATTCTGTGGTAGATTTAGAGACTAAATGACTTAAAGTAGACCCATGCAAATCTTCTTGGGATTATAGCAAGAAAAAAGAGAGCAACATGTTCATTCGCAATTGGCAGATGACATTCCAAGCATCGGACTTTAAAGGAAGAAATTTTCTAGATTTATTTGATAATGACAATTCTCCTACCAAGCCAACTTACACGAAAGGTGGCTCCTGGCTTAAGCATTTTGGGCATTCAAACTCTCTGTGCACAAGAGCAACTAGAGCAATTACAAATCATGCTCCTATAGGAGAATATCGCCTTAGGTTTTTCCCTAAAGAGTCGTTCGTTTGCCCTTGTGGTGAATATTCAATTGAAACCAGGAATCATATCATCTACAAATGTAGAAGATTCAACAATTATTGGAATCCCAACAGGGAGTCTTTGAAGAATTTTGTCGCTTTTCTCAAGTTTAATCCGGGACTTAAGAATTTCATTCCTTTTACACTTACCTAGTGTCATATAGTGTCACCTTTTTCTTTTTTTCTTTTCTTTTTCTCGCTATCTAAGTATCTACGTTGTAGGTACCATGGTCTGCCACCATGCCCCGTGTAATAAATTGTTGATTTTATTTTTTAAAAAAACAGGTCCAACTATTCCAGAAGCTCTTCACACTTATTTCCCTTCTATCAAAGACAAGTCGATCACTAGACTGGAAGGGGTAACCTCTCACATCCTTGTATGCAAATCATGAGTTGACATCTCTTCTGTAGGCCTACCCAAATTTTACCTTTGCTTCTGCAGACCTAAGGCA
>Ga0157358_1000936_pt1 | contig 12587 bp, 10 predicted proteins | sample AttcapACBM2_FD_111484 | JGI IMG/M metagenome (GOLD analysis project Ga0157358, IMG submission 111484) | Fungus gardens microbial communities from leaf cutter ant in Botucatu, State of São Paulo, Brazil - Atta capiguara ACBM2 | ecosystem: Host-associated > Fungi > Mycelium > Unclassified ...
AGCCTTCCGGCGAACTGACCATCGGTAATTATATGGGGGCGTTGCGTCAGTGGGTCAGCATGCAGGACGATTACAACTGCATTTACTGCATTGTCGACCTCCATGCCATTACGGTACGTCAGGATCCGGTGGCGCTGCGTAAAGCGACGCTGGATACGCTGGCGCTTTATCTGGCCTGCGGCATCGATCCCCAGAAAAGCACTATTTTCGTGCAGTCGCACGTGCCGGAGCACACGCAGCTGAGCTGGATCCTGAACTGCTATACCTACTTCGGCGAGCTGAGCCGCATGACGCAGTTCAAGGACAAATCCACGCGCTATGAAGAAAACATCAATGCGGGCCTGTTTGATTATCCGGTGCTGATGGCGGCAGATATCCTGCTTTATCAGACCACACAGGTGCCGGTTGGCGAAGATCAGAAGCAGCATCTGGAGCTGAGCCGCGACGTGGCTGCGCGTTTTAATGCGCTTTACGGCGATATCTTTAAGGTGCCGGAGCCGTTTATTCCAAAATCCGGCGCGCGCGTCATGTCGCTGCTGGAGCCGACTAAAAAGATGTCCAAGTCGGACGACAACCGCAATAACGTCATCGGCCTGCTGGAAGATCCGAAATCGGTAGTGAAGAAGATCAAACGTGCCATGACCGACGGTGATGAGCCACCGGTAGTACGTTATGACGTGAAAAACAAAGCGGGCGTCTCTAACCTGCTGGATATTCTCTCCGGCGTAACCGGCACCAGCATTCCCGAGCTGGAAAAACAGTTTGAAGGCCAGATGTACGGGCACCTGAAAGGCGCGGTAGCCGAGGCGGTTTCCGCAATGCTGAGCGAGCTGCAGGAGCGCTATCATCGCTATCGCGATGATGAAGCCTTCCTGGAGCAGGTGATGCGTGACGGTGCTGTGAAAGCCCGCGCTCAGGCTCAGGAAACGCTGAAAAAAGTCTACGAAGCCGTAGGCTTTGTCGCCCAGCCGTAACGGCTAAGATAAACGGCGCCTTTGAAAATCAGTCAGGGGCGCCGTTTTTTATGAGCGGCTGGTTTAAAACCAGCGCAGCCGATCGCGTAAAGCGACCACCCGGCCCACGATAATCAGCGAGGGGCTTTGTGCCCGGCCGGCCAGCATAGCCAGTTCGCTCAGCTGCCCTGTCAAAACGTGTTGTCGGGTCGAGGTGCCGTTTTCTACCAGCGCCACCGGCATTTCACCGCTCATGCCGTGCGCCTGTAGCTGCTGCTGTATCTCCGCTGCCTGCGTTAATCCCATATAGAACACCAGCGTTTGCCGTTCCGCCGCCAGATTTTGCCAGTCCAGCGAGCCGTTTTTCTGCACGTGACCGGTAACCAGCCTTACGCTCTGTGAATAATCGCGATGGGTAAGCGGAATGCCGCTGTAGGCCGAACAGCCCGACGCGGCGGTAATGCCAGGCACTACGGAAAAGGGGACGCCCGATCCGGCTAACGCTTCCAGCTCTTCTGCGCCACGCCCAAAAATAAAGGGATCGCCGCCTTTCAGACGTACCACGCGTTTTCCCTGACCCGCCTGATCCAGCAGGATCTGATTGATAGCTTCCTGGGGCACACAGTGATAGCCCGCCCGTTTACCCACAAAAATTCTTTCCGCATCGCGCCTGACCAGCTCCAGTACTTCTTCGGAGACCAACCGGTCGTAAACCACCACGTCCGCCTGCTGAATCTGCTGGAGTCCCTTCAGCGTCAGTAAACCTGCATCACCCGGTCCGGCACCCACCAGCACGACTTCCCCCTGTCTGGCCAGCGGTTCGCTAAACAGCGCTTCCGTCAGCTTTTCCGCCTGCGCATCGTCTCCGTTGGCAAGGGTTTGTGCCAGCCGATCGTGGTGAAAAAGCTTTTCCCAGAAGCGCCTGCGCTGCCCGGTTTCGTGAAAGGTTGATTTTACTCGCGGCCGTAACGCTCCCGCCCATGCGGCTACTTTTCCCAGATGCTGCGGCAGCAGCGCTTCGATTTTTTCACGCAGCAGACGGGCCATCACCGGCGCATCCCCTGCGCTGGAAATGGCCACCATCAGCGGCGAGCGATCGATCACCGAAGGCATAATGGCGCTGGCCTGAGCGGGTGCATCCACTACGTTGCAGAAGACTCGTTGAGCCGTGGCGCAGTCGCTAACCTGCCGGTTGACCTCGTGGCTGTCGGTTGCCGCTATCACCAGCCAGCAGTCGTCGATGTACTCAGGTCTGAAGCCTGTTTCCAGCAGCGTCAGCTTTCCGGCCTGTTGCCATTCGTAGAAGGGAGAGGAAAAACGGGGCGCGCAGACGCGTAAATCCGCGCCGGCTTTCAGCAGCAGCCGTGCCTTGCGCTCGGCTACGTCGCCACCGCCAACCAGTAAAACTGCCTTGTGGCGCAGATCGCAAAAAAGAGGAAACCAGTTCACAGGGGGCTCGCCATAAAAAGGGCCGCAAAGCGCGGCCATAAAAAGAGAGAAGGGGTTATATCGCCACTTCCACCATGCCGTCGCGGACTCTGGCGGGCCAGGCAGGGATCGAGCAGCTGGCATCCTCCATACAAACACCGTCACTCAGTCGAAAACGCTGCTTTTTCAACGGGCTGGCGACCCACAGGCTTTGCTGATGTTCGGCAATCAGGCCGCGAGAGAGCACGCTGGCCTGGGCAAAGGGATCAATATTGCTCAGGGCAAACACCGCTTCGTCGGCGCGGGGACGGAACAGGGCGACCTGTTCACCTGCGACCAGCGCACAAACGCCGGTGGCGGGCTGGATACTTTCTAAAGGGCAAACGCGGTGCCACTGGCTCATGGCTGCTCCTCCATGACGATGGGAATGCGCTCTTCGGGCCGGGCGGGCCGATGCTGCTGACGCTCTGGCACGCTCTGTACCAGCGGATCGCGGCTGTCGCTGTTGATAAAATGGCGGAAGCGGGCAAGCCGTTCCGGTTGGGCCAGCGTCGCCTGCCATTCACAGACGAAGCGCTCGCGCAGGCGGGCCAGATCGGCCTCCAGCTGGGCATTAAGGCCCAACTTGTCGTGGATAATGACCTCGCGCAGATAGTCGATACCGCCATCCAGGCTTTCCAGCCACACCGAAGTGCGCTGCAATTTATCGGCCGTCCGGATGTAAAACAGCATAAAACGATCCAGATAGTGGATAAGCGTCTCCCGATCCAGATCGGCTGCCAGCAGATCACCGTGACGGGGTTTCATGCCGCCATTACCGCAGACGTAAAGATTCCAGCCTTTTTCCGTGGCGATGATGCCGACATCCTTGCTTTGCGCTTCTGAGCATTCACGGGTGCAGCCCGACACGCCAAACTTCATCTTATGCGGTGTACGGATGCCCTTGTAGCGGTTTTCCAGCTCCACGCCCAGTCCGATGGAGTCACCCACACCAAAGCGGCACCAGCTGCTGCCTACGCAGGTTTTTGCCATACGTAGCGCTTTGGCATAAGCGTGACCGGTTTCAAAACCGGCTTCAATCAGCGTCTGCCAGATAGCGGGCAGATCGTCTTTATGAGCGCCGAACAGGCCGATACGCTGCGAGCCGGTGATCTTGGTATAAAGGCCGTAGCGGCTGGCCACCTCGCCAATGGCTATCAGCCCGGCTGGGGTGATCTCGCCACCGGCGGAACGAGGGATGATGGAGTAGGTCCCGTCTTTCTGGATGTTGCCAAGGAAACTGTCGTTGCTGTCCTGTAAAGGCGCCAGGGACGGCTGTAGCGCGTAGTCGTTCCAGCAGGAGGCAAGTAGCGAAGCCACTGTCGGCTTACAGACCTCGCAGCCGTAGCCCTGGCCATATTTAGCGAGCAGCTGCTCGAAGGTTTTAATCTCTTCCAAGCGGATGAGGTGATACAGCTCCTGGCGCGAATAGTGAAAATGTTCACAAAGGTGGCTGTTAACTTCGATACCCTGGCGGCTCAGCTCTGCGTTCAGCACCTGGGTCATCAGCGGCACGCAGCCGCCGCAGCCCGTACCCGCTTTGGTTTCTGCCTTCAGCGCCGCAACGGTATGACAGCCGTTCTGAATGGCCAGCACCAGATCGCCTTTGGTGACGTCGAAACAGGAACAGATTTGCGCCGTTTCCGGCAGCGAATCGACGCCCAAAGCCGGTTTACTTCCCGCATGGGCGGGCAAGATCAGCGTATCGGGATGGTCCGGCAGCTCGATCCCGTTAAGCATCAGCTGCAGCAGATTGCCGTAGTCGCTGGTATCCCCGACCAGCACCGCTCCAAGCAGCTTTTTATTGTCCGGGCTGACCACCAGCCTTTTATAGACTTCTTTATTTTCATCAAGATAAAGATAGCTGCGCGCGCCCGCCGTACGGCCGTGTGCATCTCCAATGCCGCCGACATCCACGCCCAGCAGTTTAAGCTTCGCGCTCATATCTGCGCCGGTAAAGGCATTTTCCTGACCCAGCAGGCTGGCCGCCGTGACCTGCGCCATTTTGTAGCCTGGCGCAACCAGACCATAAACATGTTCCTGCCAGGCGGCGCATTCGCCAATGGCGTAAATATCTTTATCTGCAGTACGACAGCTATCATCGATTGCTACGCCGCCGCGCGGACCCGTGGCCAGCCCGGCTTCTCTGGCGAGACGATCCTGAGGACGGATGCCGGTGGAGAAGACGATAAAATCAACCGCCAGCTCGCTGTCATCTGCAAAGTGCAAAATTTTACCGCCTGACGGGGCGTCAATAATCTGTCGGGTATTTTTGCTGGTATGAACGGCGACGCCCATTCCCTCGATTTTTTTCCGCAGCAGCTTTCCGCCCAGCGGATCGAGCTGTTCTGCCATCAGCACCGGGGCAAACTCTACCACGTGCGTTTCCATGCCTAAGTTTTTCAACGCGCCGGCCGCTTCCAGTCCCAGCAGGCCGCCGCCGATTACCGCGCCGCTGCGGCTGCCCCGGGCGCAGGCTTCGATAGCGTCCAGATCGTCCAGCGTGCGATAAACAAAGCAGTTTTTACCCTCGGCACCCGCAATGGGGGGGACCCAGGGGTAAGAGCCGGTGGCGAGTACCAGCTTGTCGTAGCTCACCGCGCGACCTTTACTGGAATAAACAACTTTTTCGCGGCGATCTATCGTCAGGGCTTTCTCACCCGTTAGCACGCTTATTTTATGCTTTTCGCAAAAGCCTTCCGCCACCAGCGAAAGGGCTTCGGCGCTGTGATGCATAAAGTAGGCGGAGAGATGCACGCGATCGTAAGCCAGGCGAGGCTCTTCGCAGAAAACCGTAATATCGAACTGCTCTGGCGCCGCTTTTTCGGCCAGCTCTTCCAACAGGCGATGCCCTACCATGCCGTTGCCAATAATAACGAGTCGGGTACGCATTTGTGCCTCACATAACAAAATAATACCGCTACAGTAGCGCGCAAAACTGCAGAGTTATTGACGTATATCAAGCCAGTTTTTAAATACTCCTTTATAGGTAGTTTGATGATATTTAGGCTTTTTTAGGTAAGTTAAGGATTTTAATGGATTTGGTTACGTCTCCCGTCATCCTGAAGAATGGGGCTCTGTTGCAAAAATCTGGAAAGGGTAACTTAACCCCCATCATTGAATGCGGTGATGGCAAGCTGAAAAGGATAATCGGCGCGACGCTGGGATGGCGATCTATGAAGACGGCCCGGGCCGCAATCAAAGATATTGAGGTGAGGCGAGCGCGACGGAAAGGTCAGGCCGAATCAGCTTATTTTGGGCATCCCCGGCTGAGAGGCGTGTGGTGAACCGACTCCTTGAAAGATAAGACATTTCAAGAATACTGAAGGCTGTTTCGTCACAAACTTTGCAACAGTGCCTGAAAGGGCACCTGTAGCCTGAAGCCACGTAAGAATTTGCAGCCCGTGAGGCAGGTATCTGGAATTATTATCTCTCAATACTGACCACTCATGCTTGCCCCTGTGGTGACAGGATATTCAAACCTGCCTCAGCAAAGGTGACGGCTGGCGCGGAAACCTGGCAGCCTGCGGCTGCAAATGGGTTGATGTTCGCTTCAGATCGGTGTTGCCTTGCACATACCTTATCAGCCTGCGGAACCCCTAAGCCTTTCTGGCCACCTACCAGGTACAGGTCGGTTCCGCGACCGGTTTATCTTTCAAAACAGGACAGGCAACGATGAATCCCCTCCAATCAGGAATCCCTTCTCGCTACACCCGTTCCATCAGCTTCGCCCAGTCGGTGGCAGCGCCGGGGGCAGAGCATACTCAGCTAAAACATCCCCAAACGCTCTCGTTGGCCAGCCTGAGCACCAATGCCCATCGCGCACTAAACCAGAGCGAAATGCAGCCTAATGGCCACCATCAGCTTTTGGCATTGCTGGCCAGTAATGCCATCACCGACGGCGCTCTGCAGTTGTGCTCGACCCGAGGCGCAGAAGCTCACTATGAGCAACAGGTCGACGTCCTGCCGGAAAACGATGTTGCTCATCTGACGGTACGCGCCCAATTAAACGAGTGTGCCAAATACGACATTGGCAAATACGACATTGGCAAATACGACATTGCCGGGATCGACCTGCACGTGCCTTCATCAGGTAGAACCGAGTCCATCTTCCTGTCTGCCCCTCCTCCACCTACCAATATACCGACGCCCCCAGTGTCCAGCTCCTATCAGGCCCAATGTTCACGCAGTGATCTGATGCAGCGGTCGATAGAACAACATCATCCACAAGAGGCCGCCAACGCGCCAGGCTCTCATCTGATTAAGGCCGTGCAAAGTCGGATGCAACACGGAACATTGTCCCTTTTTGGTACCGAAACTGGCGAGCGTTACGGAAACTTAATGTATAAAGCGTCTTATAAACCCCATTCCCCTATGAACATTGAAAATTCAAGTTATGCAGATTTTCTGCCCGGGCAACCCGATCTGGTGGGTGAGCACCTGGAATTTTACAAAGATGAGTTCATGCGTGGTCTCAGTGAAAGGCAAGATCCTATTATTGCCGCACCGACAGAGCAGGGATTGCTTGTTGTTGTTGAGGGGCATCGCAGGCTTACGGCTGCTTTAGCTACAGGCATGCCTGTAAAACTATTGATTAATGCTGATAAAGAGTCAGCAGACTATCGGGACTGGTCGAATATTTCTGTTATAAATAAAGGAGATGACGGATATGAAACGGATGTTCCCTCCTATAAGCAACGCGGAATGTAATCTTAAGACCGCCGCCGAGGCTTTATCGGTTTGAGTGCAGCACCAACGGGTGAATGTAACGAATGCTCCTGCCCGAAAACGGGGGATGCCGTCCAGTCCGTCCCCACTGATAGAGTGCTGCCAGTATCGACTCGCCTTGATACGCGCCGTGAGGGAAGTCCGGGAGCATCAGCGGTGTGCGGCGCTTTCCTGAAAAGGAGAAGCTAAAGTCATTACGCTGGGATGTAAATCCATGAAGTCGGCCCGGGCCGCAATCAAAGATATTGAGGTGAGGCGAGCGCGACGGAAAGGTCAGGCCGAATCAGTTTATTTTGGGCATCCCTCGGGTGAGAGGCGCCTGGTGAGCAGACTCTTTGAAAGATAAGAGATTTCAAGAATACTGAAGGCTGTCTCATCACAAACTTTGCAACAGTGCCAAAAATGGTATGGTTAAAAACCACTGACGTTCAGGAGCGTGTTTATGCAGGCTGTTCCATTAAAAAGCATTCACCATGTGCGATTGCCGTGGCGCGAAGGACTCTGGCAGATTGCTATTCATGACGGCAAAATTGCCGCCATTTCGCCTCAGACACAAGGTACCGTGCCGGACGGCTCGCTGGACGCAGAAGGCGGGCTGGCTTTTCCGCCTTTTATCGAGCCGCATATCCATCTGGATACCACGCAAACGGCGGGTGAACCGGCCTGGAATGCATCCGGCACGCTGTTTGAAGGCATCGAACGCTGGGCGGAGCGCAAAGCGTTACTGGATCATGAAGACGTCAAAAAACGTGCGTGCCAGACGCTGAAATGGCAAATCGCTAACGGTATTCAATATGTCCGCACCCACGTGGATGTCTCCGACCCCACGCTCACCGCCCTGCGTGCCATGCTGGAAGTGAAGCGCGAGATGGCACCGTGGGTCGATATACAAATTGTTGCGTTTCCGCAGGAGGGCATTCTCTCTTATCCCGATGGCGAAGCTTTGCTGGAAGAAGCATTGAGGCTGGGTGCGGACGTGGTTGGGGCTATTCCACATTTTGAATTTACCCGTGAGTACGGCGTGGAGTCGCTGCATAAAACGTTTGCGCTGGCGCAGAAGTATCAGCGAATGATCGACGTACATTGTGACGAAATCGACGACGAGCAGTCGCGCTTTGTGGAAACTGTCGCCGCGCTGGCGCTGCGCGAGAAAATGGGCGCCCGCGTTACCGCCAGCCATACCACGGCGATGCACTCCTATAATGGCGCTTACACTTCGCGTCTGTTTCGGCTGCTGAAACTTTCCGGTATTAATTTTGTTGCTAACCCGCTGGTGAATATCCATCTTCAGGGACGTTTTGACAGCTATCCTAAACGGCGCGGCATCACTCGGGTAAAAGAGATGCTGGAAGCCGGGATCAACGTCTGTTTCGGGCATGATGATGTCTTTGATCCGTGGTATCCACTCGGCACCGCGAGTATGCTCCAGGTACTGCATATGGGGATGCATGTCTGCCAGCTGATGGGGTATGGCCAGCTGGATGAAGGGATCAAACTCATCACCCACAACAGTGCCAGAACGCTCCAGCTGACCGACTATGGTCTTCAAAGCGGCAACAGCGCCAACCTGATTATCCTGCCCGCGGAGAGTGGCTTTGATGCGTTACGGCGCCAGGTGCCGACGCGTTATTCGATTCGTCAGGGAAGGGTGATTGCTGAAACGCAGCCTGCGGCCAGTACGCTCTATTTAGCCGGGCGCGAAGAAGTGGATTTTCGACGCTGAGAAAAAAGGCCGGTTTCCCGGCCTTTTCTGTTAGTGCGAGGACATATGTCCGTGTCGCTTGTGCTTGCTGACGAAGCCCAGCAGCACACACATCACAAACACGACCGCATACAGCATATTAGCCGTGGACAGCGCAGCGTGAGCGCCATGTTTGTCCACAATCGGGCCGGTGACCACGAAGGTCAGCATGGTGCCGATGGTGCCGCAGGTCAGGATAAAGTTCACCAGCTTAGGCGAGGAGACTTTGGTCTGGAGCGAGCCCAGCGTAATAAGGGTGGTGTAAATCGCGCTGGAGAAGAAGCCCAGGCTCATCATGATCCACTTCAGCATGGCGGCGTCGTTGCTGCTGATAAACCAGTACATCAGCCCCGTAGCCAGCAGCGTCAGCAGCGTAACGATACGCTGAGGATCGAAGAAGCGCAGAATGGCGCTGAACGCCCACATCCCAATCATATAGGCCGTCCAGAAGTTGCCGACCAGCGAGCCTGCCTGCGTCAGATCAAGACCCATGGTTTTGGTAGCATACAGCGGCACCCAGCCGATAAAACCAAGCTGGCCAAGGATATAGCAGAGCGCGGCGACCGCCAGGAACAGCACGCCAATGCCCCATTTCTCTTTTTCTGGCTGTTTAACCGCGGCTTTTTTACCCAGCACCGGGAACTCAAAGCAGAGCGCCAGCACAAAAATAGCCACGTAAATCACCCCGATGCAGACGTAAACCCAATACCACGGCAGCGAACGAGCCAGCAGGGCGGCAGCAATGATGGGAAAAATCGTGCCTGCCATACTGAAGAAGGAGTCGGTAAACAGCAGGCGCGAACCGCGCTGACGGCCTTCATACAGATGGGTGATAAGGAAAGTACCAATGGACATGGTGATGCCGCTAACCACGCCAAGCACGAACATGCAAAGCGAAAAAACACTCAGCGAGTGGCTGGTCATCAGCCCCAGTACCGCAAGCACCATCAGTACGAAGCCGAAAATCAGCTGTCGACGCAGAGGAATGATTTCCATTAGCCAGGCGTTAAGAAAAACGGCGGCTAAAATGCCGGCATTCAGGAAGGTGAAGGTGTTGCTCATCTGCGCGACTGGCAGATGAAAATAGTCAGCGATATTCTCCAATACCATACCGGTAACGATTACTACCGCGCCGGTTAGCGCATAAGAGAAAAAGCTGATCCAGGTAAGCCCGATTCGATCGCGATTAGTCATAGTTGTGGCCCGTGGAGTCAAGAATTGTGAGGCAGAACGCTCACGCTAAGCGCGGGCAGTTTAGCCGGATTCGTGATCTGCTTAAATGAATAATGCAATTTTATCCGGAGATTTCAGGATGTTCGTGATGGATATCACCGTTTTTCACGCTGCGAAAGCGTTTGCTTTAATAAGGGCGACGTAAAAATAGGTAAAAGGCTGGCGCGGTGATAAGCGCCTCTTTACAATCAACTTTCGGCCTGTCGCCCTCAAGTAAGGAATTTTTTATGTTAAAACGTACTTTAACAGCGGTCGCCACCGTGTTTGCGTTATCCACGCTTTCTGCTTCCGCTCTGGCGGCAAAAGGCGATGCGCACGTGCTGCTGACGACCTCTGCTGGCAATATTGAGCTGGAGCTCAATAATCAAAAGGCCCCAATCTCGACGAAAAACTTTGTTGATTACGTCAACAATGGCTTCTACAACAATACCGTTTTCCATCGCGTGATCCCGGGCTTCATGGTGCAGGGCGGCGGCTTTACCGCTGATATGCAGCAGAAACCCACCAGCGCGCCGATTAAAAACGAAGCGGATAATGGCCTGCTGAACAAGCGCGGCACCATTTCAATGGCTCGTACTGCCGATAAAGACAGTGCTACCAGCCAGTTTTTCCTCAATGTAGCGGACAACGCCTTCCTGGACCACGGCCAGCGTGACTTCGGCTATGCCGTTTTCGGCAAAGTGGTAAAAGGTCAGGAAGTGGTGGATAAAATCGCTCAGGTGCCTACTCAAAACGTGGGGCCTTATCAGAACGTGCCGGTTAAACCTGTCGTGATCCTCTCCGCAAAAGTCCTGCCTTAACGCTCCGGTCGGGAGATTGCTGCTGATAATCAGCTAAGCTTTTAGCAGCAATCACCCCTTCAAGGAGATCTCATGTCCAGAAAGCTCACCGATAAACAAAAAAATACCTTCTGGCAGCAGCGTTTGCCGACCAATTTCCTGGCGAGCTTTTTGTTAACGGGTTCTCTGCCTGAATTGGGGGCACGCAATCCGGGCCTGCCTCATCTGCGCGCTATGCATCGCGCCCTTTTTCAGGATGTGCTCGAAGACGCAGGCGAGCTGCGCGAAGTCGATATCGCCATCGGCGATACGCCCTGCTGTCATTTTGAATATATTGAGAAAGAGGGCAACGCGCTGATGCAGGCGCTGGAAGAAGAGAATGGCCTGGCCGATCTGCCGCTGGAGCAGATGGCAGAAAGGCTTGCCTGGTACTATTGCGAGCTGACCGTCCTGCACCCTTTTTTGCGCGGTAACGGGCGCGCCCAGCGCCTTTTCTTTGAACAGCTGGTTATTCACGCCGGTTGCGATATTCAGTGGAACCGGATCGACAGTGACCGCTGGCAGGCTGCCGTTAAGGCGAGCCTGGCAGGGGACTTATCGCTGCTGGCCGCCGCTTTCGGCAAAGTCATCAGCGAGCGTGACGAAAACGCGTAGAATAACGCCGTGTCTTTTTTTTCGGAGCCAGTATGCTGCTACTGATTGATAACTATGACTCTTTTACCTGGAACCTTTACCAGTATTTTTGTGAAGCGGGCGCAGAGGTGCGCGTCATGCGTAACGACGAACTGACGCTGGAGCAGATAAGCGAGTTGAAACCGGAGCGGCTGGTCATCTCCCCAGGCCCGTGCACGCCTGACGAAGCCGGTATCTCACTGGAGGCTATCCGAACCTTTGCCGGGAAGATTCCCGTGCTGGGGGTCTGTTTGGGCCATCAGGCGATTGCACAAGCTTTTGGCGCACGTATTGTTCAGGCGCGTGAGGTAATGCACGGTAAAACCTCACTGGTTGAGCATAATAACAGTGGCGTCTTTTCCGGCCTGAACCATCCGCTACAGGTGACACGCTATCATTCGTTAATCGTTGAGGCCGCCTCGCTGCCCGCCGACTTTGAAGTGACCGCCTGGTCGCTGCGTGACGGGGAGAGGGATGAAATTATGGGCCTGCGCCATCGTTCTTTGCCGCTGGAAGGCGTGCAGTTTCATCCAGAAAGTATCCTCAGTGAGCAGGGGCATGAGCTGCTGCAAAATTTCCTCAGGCAATAAATTCAGTTGCCTTAAAGTGATTTTTTATGCATATTTTATGATTATAATTTCACATCTCTGTAACGTTAAAAAATGAGGTTGGCAATGGCAGCGGATAAATTAGCGGTAACTCGCTCGACATTTGACGAAGTAATTTTGCCTGTTTATGCACCAGCACAGTTTGTACCCGTAAAGGGAAAAGGCAGCCGCGTTTGGGATCAGCAGGGCAAAGAGTACGTCGACTTTTCCGGCGGTATCGCTGTTACCGCGCTGGGCCACTGCCATCCGGCACTGGTGGAAGCGCTGAAAACGCAGGGTGAAACCCTCTGGCACACCAGTAACGTCTTCACCAATGAGCCCGCGCTGCGCCTGGCCAGCAAACTGATTGCTGCCACCTTCGCTGAACGTGTGTTCTTCGCTAACTCGGGCGCGGAAGCCAACGAGG
>Ga0157358_1000937_pt1 | contig 12582 bp, 10 predicted proteins | sample AttcapACBM2_FD_111484 | JGI IMG/M metagenome (GOLD analysis project Ga0157358, IMG submission 111484) | Fungus gardens microbial communities from leaf cutter ant in Botucatu, State of São Paulo, Brazil - Atta capiguara ACBM2 | ecosystem: Host-associated > Fungi > Mycelium > Unclassified ...
AACTTTGGGATAACCAAAAAGCCTCAACTCATTCAATTGTGAATGGTGACAAAATATGATTTTAGACAACTTGAAGATTTTTTCACAAAATGTTCAGAAAAATAATCTCATTGTCAACACTATTCTCAAAATCAATTCCAACTTTGACATAATCTTCATTCAAGAGCCGTCTTGGTCTACAATTTGATCTATCCCTAGTTCAGTTAACTGTGAAGAAGAACTGTTGGTTGGAGTTGTTAACCATTCTAACTGGCTAACCTTTACCAAAACCACTGATTTAGTGAATAACTTCCCCAGAGTTGTCATCTATGTCAATGTCAGACTGTCTCCACTTCATTTTTCACTTTGCAAGAATGTTATTGATCATAGGAATATTCTTCTAGTTTTGTTTTTCAACAATAATGACATTTTTTGGTTAATGAACATTTATTCTGACTCCTCCCATTCTGCTTTAAAGTATCTTAAGGATACTAAAGCAAATATTTGTAATCTTTTAATTATGTCTGGCAACTTCAATATTAGGGATAGTCTATAGGACCCATTATTTTCTCATCATACTTTTATTAGTGATGACCTTCTCATTATTGCTGACTCATTTAATTTAGACTTGTCAAGCCCTACTAACCAAGTTCTGACTAGATACTCAGACAATATCAATGACTCAAACTCAGTCATCAACCTTATGTTCCTTCACAGTAGTTCAAGAGAATTAAATAACTACTTGATACATCCAAGATAGCATCTAATATTGGACCATGCCCCTCTCACCATTACCATTCCCATTATTGAAGAAAGCATCAACTCAACCAAATGTTCAATTATCAAAAATAGCAATGAAGAGGTGGTCTTCATTAATGATATCACTTTATCCTTCAGAAATCTCAATATATCCAACCTGTTTGACATAGCCAGTTTAGACAATGTCATTAATGATTTTGCTAACAAGATTAATAATGCCTGGGAGAAGTTATCCAAGATCATTAACATCATGAGACACTCCAAGAGTTGGTGGAATGAGAACTGCAACAGAGATCTAGTGAACTACAGGTTGTTAAAGAATCTAGAGGATTGGAAAACCTTCCAGAGAATGGTCAAGAATACCAAGAGTGATTTCTTCAATCTCAAGATTCAAGAAATAGCCAACAAGAGATGTGGTCCTTGGTGTTATGGCAACCACTAGACACAAAGTTCAATAATCACACAAGCAAGTAAAGCTTTCAGTAGGCTATCAATGTGGGGATCATAAGAGAACTCGACAAGGAGTCTCTGTTGTATTGCTATCCTATTTATATAAATTACACATGGTCTGTGCTACTTAATAATTACCATACCCTAAAGTCCATGTGTTGTTTATGAGTGTACTATGTGTACACCATGAGGTAGTCATGCAGTTAACACACTCCTTGACATCATCCATCTAGACTACTCTAGACCACTCTAGGCCTATGACCTTACATTATTTGATATGTCATGTGACTGTAGTGTCATGTACCTCTTCATTGTCAATCAAAAGAAAAGAATTATAAATATAAAATCAAGAAAAAAAGATAAAAGAAAAAGAAAAATGTTAGTCCTCACATGCATCATAACACTTGGGAGCCCATGAATTGGGTCAACAAGCAAAAACTTCTGGCCATTGAAGTGATAAAGTTCAACAACCAACCATATCTAGAAATTAGCAATTTGTGGCATACTCTTTATAACTCCTTCAATACAGCTCTGCATCACAACATCGAGGAGGACATCCTTGATAAAATTGCTTTGATATCATCTTCCTTTTGGGAACCTTTCTCAGAAGAAGAATTTTTGAATATGCTCACTAAATGCAATAATTCATCTACACTTAGACCAGACAAGCTATTGTAAAGTCACCTTAAGCATGTTTTCAAGGACAAAGCTTGCTTGAACAATATTATTAGAATTACTAATGCATACATAGACTTAGGATATTGGCTGTCCTATTTCAAGATTTCAACAACTATTGTAATTCCTAAACCCAACAAATCTTCTTACGACATGCCTAAGTCTTTCAGACCAATAGTTTTGCTTAATACCTTGGGCAAACTTATCAAAAATGTCATTGGCAACAGACTTCAATTTCACACAATATTCAATGATTTCATCTATTGAAGTCAACTTGGGGATTTCAAGTTCAAGTCTACAACAGATATAGATATAGCACTGAGACATATTATTTACTCAGGTTGGGTCAAAAACCTTTCAACCAACACTCTTGAATTTGACATAGCCCAATTCTTTCCTTCTCTTAACCATTGCTTTCTCTCTCTTATCTTGGAGAAGACAAGATTTAACCAGCAAGTTGTTAAGTTCTTTTTGAGTAATCTCATTGGTAGAAAAATGCACTACTTTTGGAATAGTTTTATTTTACCATCTTTTGATATAAATGTTGGAGTTGGTCAAGGTTCAGCTCTTTCTCCTATACTATTGGCTTTATATTTATTGCCTTTCTTTCACATTCTTGAAAATTGTTTAAAAATCCTAAAAATTCCGATTTCCACTTTATCTTTCATTGACAATGGTCTTCTGATTGCCCAGAGCAAATATCTTTACTTATCTAATTCCAACCTCTATTTTAGTTACAATATCATGTCTAATCTTCTTTCAAAATTTGGTCTGATAGTTGAACATTTGAAAATAGAAGTTTTTCATTTTTCTAGGTTGCATGGCTCTTCCAATTTCCCTCTGCTCAACCTCTCTCTTATTGGTGGTCCTATCCTACACCCCAAGGATTCATGGAGATATCTTGGCTTCTTCTTTGACAAAAAGTTATTGTTTCATCAGTATATTGACTACTACTCCAACAAGGTGATTTCTACTGTCAAATGCATGAAAATCCTTGGAAACTCAGTCTGAGGCTTAAATCTACATCAAAAATGCCTCCTATACTGAAGTTGTGTTCTTCCTATTGCCCTCTACGGGCTCTAGCTTTGGTACTACCACAAAGCACTTTTATCTTACCCTCTGAAGATATTAGGCAAAATGCAAAACAGAGCAGCTATCTGGATTACAGGGGCTTTCAAAACATCCCCTTCATTTGGCATTGAAGCCATTGCAGATCTTATCCCAATCAAACTTCATCTTCAGAAACTCAGTGGAAGGTTGCAACTTTGAGTACATTCCCTCCCTCCCAATCACATTCTTCACTTCCTCATGGAGCCTAGAACATCCTCATTGCTCAATCAACATTCATCTTCACTTGGGTGCCTCACAAGTCATTAATGTGAATTAATCAAAGGTTCTTTAGTTGATATGGATAATAGGTTTAACAAAGTATTTCCTTCTTTTGCTCCTCTCCATTCTGAATTCTCTCCCAGTAGTAGAGTTATTGACATTTTTCATAGTTATTTCTCTTTCTATTTATTTAGTAAACAAAAAGATAATAGCTTCAGATCATGCATTCAACATCTGGACAACTTGACTATTGAATCATCAAATAACTCTTTACACACTCTAGTCATCATGGATGCTGGCATCAAAAACAACATCACTACTTCCATATCCCATACTCACATCCACAATAAACTAGTTACTAAAACCATCCATTATGTGGTCAATATCACAAGCACAGAAACCAAACTGTTCGCTATCAGGTGTGGTATTAATCAGACCACAAGCCACAATGATGTCTTTAAAATTATCATCGTTACTGACTCAATTCACGCTGCTAAAAAGATTTTCAACCCTTTGCTAAATCCTTACCAAATTCACACATCATCCATCCTCAAGGAACTTTTCAAAATTTCTTCTCACATCATCAGGAGAATTCAATCGAATTTTGGGAGTGCCCTAGCCATTGCAATTGGGCTCTTCACAAAGCTGTTGATAAGGAAATGAAATCTTTCAATCTCATCCCTCTCTTTTTTAGCAAAACATTATGGGATTTTAGCAAGAAAAGTGAATGTGACAATATAACAGACAAGGATCTTGGCTAAAGTTTATTGGCCACTCTAACTCATTGTGTGCTAGAGCATCAAGAGCAATTACCAATCATGCTCCAACTGGTGAGTACAGACTTAGGTTTTTCCCTAGGGAAGAATTTAGATATCTGTGTAGGCTATATCCTATTAAATCAAGATGTCATATCCTTCATGAGTACAGAAGGTTTAACAATTATTAGAACCCAAAAAGAGACTCAATTAGTTATTTTGTCATGTTTCTTGAATTTAACCCTAGTGCATTTGCTTTTTCTAGCTCTGCTTCATTATTAATTTCGAGTAGATTTCATAATTAAGGACTTGTAGCTTTTATTTCTTTTTCTTTTTATTTTTCTTTTCTTTTCTGTTTTTTCCTCTCATTTCTGTTTCTTTTCTTCATAATTTCATGTTGTTTCTGTTCTAGTTGTTAAGAGGTTTGGGAGGCAGATAGGCTGAGAATTCAAGCTTTTAATATATGTCATTCTAGTCTCTTCTCTGTACTGATAGAAGACTTTGAAAATAAAGGTTTGTCAAATTATAACCCCACAGAGTTCTTTAAGACTGGTGATCACATTTACATAACAAGAATACTTCTCAAATTTAAGATATTAGATCTCTACACTGCCACTACAACCTCTCAGCATCTTTTGTCAGTCTTTAGACCAGTTCAAATTACTATGAAAACTACCCTACAACTTCTGCCACATATACAAGACTTCAAGTCAGTATTTGCCAAGAAAGACTTTGATATACTTCTAGACCACTGTTAGTGGGATTATGCTATTGAACTAGTATCTATGTTAGGTGTGGTTCATACTGGGTGTCAAAGTCTGCAAGATAGACTTAGAGATATGCAGACTTGTAGAACAACCTTGGCTTCAGCTTATGTGCTACACTATCTGTCTGCTGCATGGTCACAACTTTAGAAAAGAGAAAGAAGTCTGAGATGAAAGTGAGTGCTGATTGGTATATCACTGACAAATACTGAGGATCAAGTTCAATAAGAAGTTATCTTTATCAATTATCAGACTAGTGAATTACAGTGTAACTATCAGTCTTATATACAAGTACATACTATAGGAGATGCTCAGAGTTTCAATAGTATAGCCTCTATTACTCTAGGCAGAGGTTTCAGTGTTGAGAGACTGACAGGAGTATGACTCCACCATGAAAGACTAAGTCAAATAGAAGTATTTCTATCATGGAAGATGGAATCTCCAGATTGTTACACCAACACTGCTTAGGCATGTTGCAAGGAAGATGGCCACCATGGAAGGTAGGCTTTTTGGATTATATGTTAACAAGAGGTATCCCCATGGGGATGTGTTTTCTAGACAGGTGAACTTGGCATATTGTCAAGATTGCAGAAAGTGAACTTAGTTTTTTTTCATTTTCTTTCTCATTTTTTATTTTTATTTTGATTTATTTTTCATTTTTTTTCATTTTTAGAACTCAGGGGTTAGGAATAGAAGTGATTGGTCACACTGTCACATCTGATGGTGTGGTCACAACATTGATCATGGAACTTAAAGAGAAGGAAGCAGAAGATTCTGGAACAAAATGACATCATATAACATAGACACCACATGTTGGCCTCATGCTTTACACATGGTCATTTATGGTATGGTGCACAGTAGCTAGCACAGACCATCTGTAGGAGTATATAAGGTAGACTATTTTGTAAAGAGTTCTTTATTGAGTTCTCTTGTGTCTCTCTAATACAAGAGTTATTCTTTTATCCAACTCTAAGGATCTAAGATCATAACACATATGACAACCTAGTACAAAACCTAAACCCACCAAAGTCTACATACTATTGCTAGCAGAACAGTCTGAACTTAATGCTTTTCATGCTAATAATTTCTATACTAGTCATATATATCCCTCTAAGTTTTCAATGGCTACACTAGTGGTTTTTATCAAAAAAAGGACAGCTTTCTACAGTTAGTCCAAGATTATCAAAATCTAAATGCTGTGATGGTAAAAAACAGATACTCTCTTCTGCTAACCTTCAAACTTGTGTCTAAGCTTCAAGGTGCTAAGTATTTCACAAAACTGAATGTATACTTAGGATTTAACAATGTCTGCATAAAGCTCAGAAATAATTAAAAGGCTGTATTTTGCATGAACCTATTATGGTATGCTTGAACCTCTATATTTTATTTTAATTTCTTTTCTGTAAGAGGACTTACTTCTTCAATTTCAACATCACCACCAAAGCTTGCAATATTTGTTCTTTTAACTCTACTACTCTCTACTGCTACTTCTGGAGTTTAATCTTGACTACTGTTCCAACCAATTACTATCTACTACTAATAGTAACCTCTCTTTCTTTTTATACTAGTATTCCAAATATTTCTATCAAGAATGCCCCTGGTCATACTATCTTTATTATTTCTTATTATATGAGCTAATCTAGAAAACCAAAATGTATACTATAGCTATACAGAATATAAATCTTACTAGTCACTCTAGTATTTTTCTTTTATTTATTTTTCTTGATTTGATTTTCCTTTTTCTTTTATTTAATTTTTTATTTATTTCTTGGTAGATAAAGAGGCATATGACTGCTATCACATGACATATCACATGATATGATGTCATAAGTCTAAAATATAGTAGAAGAGACTAGAATAATAGTGTTAGAGTACAAATTTACAATATGTTATTCTCATAGTGTATACATAGTGGACTTATAGATAACACATGTACTTTAGAGTAAGGTTATTTATTATAGCATAGAAATTAGTGTATATAGGATAGTAATATACTAGAAACTGCTTTTTAAGTTCTCTTGTAATTCCTATGAGACTCTTTATGTTAGACTTGAAGATGATAAAGTTTAAACTTGTTTTTTTTCTATTTTTCTTTTATTATTATTTAATTTCTCTTATTTTTTCTATTTTTCCATATTATAGACTTAGCTGCCAGAAATAATATGACATCACATGTAACTGTCACAGTCACAACATCATGTTATATATAGGGTATGTTAGATGTAAAGTGTGTATAGACTATATATTAGAGGTATATAAAGTAGACTTACTTATATATAACACTTTATACTATAAGACTACTTGGTAATCCATCAACTATTTAGGTTGATAGTTGTTACAATGGAACTGTAGACATTTTGAACCCATGGTAATATTATTTAACATAACTAATAGTTTTGCAATGTTTTAGACTATGATAAATGATATCTTTCAGAATCTTATGGCAGAAAAGATTATAATAGTCTACTTAGCCAATATTCCTATCTTTACTTAAGCCTTAGGAGACTACTACAAGATAGTTTGCTAAGTTCTTGAGATCTTGGCTAAATACAAGCTGTTCTTGTAATTTAAGAAGTATAAGTTTGACAAGTAGTAAATTAAATATCTAGAACTGGTAATTTTTCAAGACTAAGTAATGATAGACCTCATTAAAGTGGCTAGAGTTTGCAATTGGTCTATTTCATAGAACTATATGAACATGCAGGTATTCCTGGAATTTACAACTTCTACTGTAGATTCAGACATAGCTTGCCCTCTCTTTAATGTTATAAATAACAACATTACTTAGATGTAGGATCTAGACTAGCAGTATGTTTTTACCATATTGAAAACAGTATTTACTATAGCCCTAATCTTAGCCTCCTCTGACTTCTTTATATCCTTCAGAGTTGAAGCAGATAGCTTGAACTGTATAACTGGAGTAGCTTGTTCTAACAATCTAAGAAAAATAATAAGTAGTACTCTATTGTATTCTTCAGCAAGTTCCTGTCCACAGTCAAGTATAATTACAAGAACCATGATAAGAAGATGTCAGTAGCTATCTAGGCTCTTGAGGAGTGGTGTGTTAGACACAGTTTACATCTTGTTATTTAAAACCTGTAGTAGATTTTTAGAAGATAGATAAGAGAATAAATGTTATCTAAAATACAAAATACAAATATCAAATAATCTTTGGCTGTAGCTTATATGCTATATCTTGACTAGTTGTACTAGTTATATATTTGGAAGTCTTACTTAAGATCTTATAGAAGATATGTCTACTAGAAGGTGGTAATGTATGTTGTTACCAATACTAGAAGTATATGTCAGTTTTGGTCAATTTTCAGAATAAAGATTTATAGTGTAACTACTAGCTTATATGCTAAGTATTTTATCTAAGGTAGTTATTTAGGAATAGAGACTATAAGCAAAATATTCTGAGTTTGGATTATGATAAGATAAAAGTACTCTTGTATTGAGTAATACAAGAAAACTTAATAGAGTTCCAAGTGCAAGTTAGTTGATTTTATATACTTTAGGATGTGGTCTATGTGCACACTACAAATAACCTACCCTAAAGTTCATATACTTTCCATAAAACTAACATATTATTACTATATTATATGATATTATCTATTATAGAACTTTCTACATTCTTTTCTGTGTCACATGATCATGTGACCTGTGACTGTGACTGTGACATGTTTCTATCATGCTTTGTGACTTATATAACTAACACATATGATATAACATCATACTTCTTTATCTAAAGTCCAAGATAATAAAAATGAAAATGAGACCTAAAAATAAAAGAGCAAAAGAGAATAAAGTTAAATTCATTGTCTACAATTTGGGTATGGGTGGTCTTTGGATATAGAGGTGGAAATCCATAAAGTCTAGCAAAAATGTTTAAAAAGTGATTGACTTGAAATATAGGAAGTTGATCTATACTAGAAGAGATTTGGGAGTGTAAATAGATTGGTAGGTGTTATGATTCAATGCTCAAAGTGTTAAGCAAAGAACTAACTCTTGTATTGAGTGACACAAGAGAACTCGATAGAGTTCCTACTACAAAGTAGTCTATCTTATATACTATCACCTATGGTCCGTGCTAACTACTGTGTACCCTACCCTAAATGACCATGAGTGTAACATGAGGCCAGCATATGTTGTCCATGCTGTATGATGTCACTTTGTTCCAGAACCTTCTACTCCATTCTTCTACGTCTTGTGATCAGTCTCGTGATTACACCATCAACTTGTGACTGATGTGACAACATGACTGATAAATCCTAACCTGAGTTTGTTCTAAAAATAAAAAATAAAATAAAAATAAAAATAAAAATAAAATAAAGTGAAAAGAGAAAATAAAAATGAAGTCCACCGTCAACGATCTTGACAGTAGGCATTATCCATTGTTTGAAACAGATGTAGCCAGATCAAAATATAACATAGTAATACTTTTTAAAAAAGTATAAAAACTCTAGTAGAAGTTTAAATAAATTACAAGAACTTGAAGTACTTTATGATGACTAAAAAGCTCAGATACAAACAAGACAAGTATAGTAATTATTATATCTAATTAGGTTTGATTTTAAGCTATATCACCATTCTGGAAAATTAATGGATAAGTCCAACATAAGATGTTGGAGTCTGACTATAGTACTAGTTCTCATAACAATAAGAATATAGTGCTAATCAAGATGTAGTTTCTTGTTATTCAAGTTATAGAATGTTTAATAGTAGAAGATGAGGAGAAAATCTTGTTGATGGATATCTGCTATAAAAATCAGTTGGGTAAGCATAAAGAGCCAGTAACAAAAGCTATACAGAAACTTCAATAGTTATTTACTAAGTTTATTGTTGTGGCAATCACTAGTCACAAAGACCAATAGCAACACAAGCAATAAATCTCTCAATAGGATATCAAGTAGGGATTACAAGAAAACTCAACAAGGAGTCTCTGCTAAATTGCTATCCTATTTATACTATTACATGATGGTCTGTGCTACTAATAATTAAACCTGCCCTTATGTCCATGCTTCATCCTCATGTCCACTTCATATTTTACTCAAGGCCACCATATATACACCATGTGTCCTGATGTCATCTTCCAGATCCTTCTACCATGTTCTAGGCCTATAATGTTACATCATGTGATATTTTATGTGACTGCAGTGTCACATACCTCTTCATCATCCAAAAAAAATCAAAAAAAAGAAATCAAAATTAATATAAAATTAGAGAAATTAAATAAAAGAAAAGAAAAATTGTTAGTGTCCAAAGCATTCCATAACATTTATATACTTTACAAAGTAGTCTGAAAACAATAGTTTGTCCTTGTTCTAAAGTAAGATTTATATCTATAATGTTCTAGATCTCTACTATTATGTTATTGCACCACCATAACTTAAGAATAGCAAAGTATATAGAACATTAAAAGACTTTGAAACTAGTATTATAAAACTACTAGTAATTACAAATGTCAAAATATATTAGTTAGTATGTTAGTACTTGTAATCTTTGTATAAAGACTAAGCCTATTTGATACTGTTATAAATCTTCCAAGTAGACATAGATTTTTATAATTTTTCTTTTCTTTTATAGTTTAGTTTCCTTATTTCCTTATTTGGACTTAGTTAAAAGTGAGATATCATGTTATAGTCACAGTCATGTAGCTTGATAGAATATTGTAAAACTACTAGAGGAACTTATTTATAGCTTTAGAGTAGGTTAGGTATGTACAAACCTACTTCTAGAAATATATAAAGTAAATTACTCTATAATAAAAACTCTACCACTCAATACATATATATGTTTTTGCCTTAATACTTAGGTCTAAGTTGTCAAAGTTGTGAATGATAGACTTAATTCTTATTTATTTTCTTTCTCTTTTATTTTTTATTTATTCTAATTTTGGTTTTTCTTTTTTCTTTATTTTTAGACTTAGACAAAAGGTATAATATGATGTTATGTATGACTGTCACATAAGTTACAAAGTGTGACAGAGGCCTAACACCTTTCACAGGGTGGTCACATGATTATATGATACAACAAAAGATGTAGAAGGTTTTGGAACAAATGATATTATATAGCATAGCAATAGTATGTTGGCCTTATGAAGTGTACATGGACTTGAGAGTAGGTTAGTTATAGTATACACATAAACCATGGTCTGTAGTATATAAAGTAGATTAGTTTGTACTTGGAACTCTATTGAGTTCTCTTGTGTTACTCAATACAAGAGTTATATTTGGTTCTATCACTTGAACCTAAGTAATAACATAAGTCATAACAAATACCTGCCTATCAAAAAATTGCACTCTCTTCCCATTCCAGATACAAAGTAGAAAATGATCAGCATAAACTTTGTTATAGAGCTCCCAAAGTCTACAGAGTTTTATGTAGTGATGACCATAATGAACTTGGTGTCTAAGACAACTTATTTCATTCCAACCCACACTATAGTAAGCACAGAAAGAGTAACTAGACTCTTTCTATATAATGGGTGAAAGCTTCACAATCTTCCTACACATGTTGTGTTTAACTATAGATTTCAGTCTATTGCTCTTTTCACAAAGAAGCTCTACCACTTCTTTAAAATTGAAGTTATATACCGGTGTATACCACAATGAGATCTTCAAGTTATAATTTGTGTTCTGCGGCGAGTTCGAGGCCACTTGTGCCAATCAGGTGAGGCCGATGCATTGAATTCCCTAGCATTGAATTCCCTTATCGCGCACCACCACTATATGTCATTCTCTTTCGAGTCCGTGAGTTTCCGGTATAGTGGCTGCATATGCGTCTTCCGCATTGCTGCCGGACAGAGGCTCGCCTATAGCTAATGAGCGAGTGTTTCAAGATACGTGAGGTCACTCTCCGAACGTGTATTGTGTAGACAAAAGGTGATCGGGCGGCAAAATTCGATCGCGAAACTTGTGTTTGATTTCTCTGCTCGCCATCCCACCGACATTTGGGTAGCGTCAAGTCCTTTCTAGTGTTTTATACGACAGATGAACTTGCCCAGGCTTCAGTCTCTATACTTGTATTCATGAATCTCCAACGACTTTGTGGGGCTTGTTCTAAGCTCTTTGAATTGAGAGAGAGATTTCTGGTCGACATAGCAGCTACTTACTGGGCTACAAAATATATTCCACAGCTGGGGCTACCCCGTCTTGGCCCATGAATCCCAGAGCTTCAAATTCAGTGAGTCTTTATACGGCATACTACCATCGAGGAATCCTTGATACTGGGTAAATCGCAACGCAGTCGTCTGAAATATCAGAATTAACTGTATGTTGCAAGCATACACTTGTACATCTTGGCAGAGGTGACTGGGTAAGGATAAACCTGAAATGGAAATGTAACCGAGCGCTGATAAGCCGCCGACAATTTGGATCTTCGGAAATGAATCATTAGTCAATTTTTGAATCAATTCGTTCTATCGTACATATCTCTGAGGTAGAGAAAGAACAATAACATTTTAATGGCTGTGAGACCTCTCAAGTTGGCAGTCATCGGTGCAGGACCCTCTGCATTCTATGCTGCCTCGAGGATACTCTCCTTGGTCCCAAATGTCACTCCATCTCCGGTTCGCGTCCATCTGTTTGATAGACTGTGGTCACCTCACGGTCTTGTACGCTACGGTGTTGCACCAGATCATCCGGAGGTTAAGGTAAGCGCCAGATAGTCCAAACGCAGCTTGTTTTCATACCTAGGGCATAGAACTGCACACATAAATTTGATACAACGGCAAGTGACCCTCGCTTCCGTTTTTTTGGAAACGTCAATGTCGGAGATGCCGTCAGCCCAATTGCTCACACATACAATTTACCGTTGGAATCGATCTTCAAAACTTACTCACATGTCCTGTTTGCAACAGGTTGTACACT
>Ga0157358_1000938_pt1 | contig 12566 bp, 8 predicted proteins | sample AttcapACBM2_FD_111484 | JGI IMG/M metagenome (GOLD analysis project Ga0157358, IMG submission 111484) | Fungus gardens microbial communities from leaf cutter ant in Botucatu, State of São Paulo, Brazil - Atta capiguara ACBM2 | ecosystem: Host-associated > Fungi > Mycelium > Unclassified ...
AACATCTTAAGAAAAATGCAACAAAGAGCCACTCTCTGGATTACAGGTGCTTTTCATACATCTCCTACCCTTGGAGTTGAAACCATCACCAGTCTTGTTCCTATTCATCTCTATCTTAAAAAACTATATAGAAGATTCTTATTACAACAGTCTTCTCTTCCATCTAACCATATCATTCACAGTATTCTCAGTTTTGATGGATCACAAGAACAGAAATGCCATAATGTGTCTATTGATTGCCTTATAGCTAAACAAAGAATTTGGTTGAAATTGCCTCTTATTGATGTCGATAAGAAGCATAATGAATTTTTCCCTTCTTTTTGTTTTTTCAATGAAGAATTTAAATCTGGAATTCATATTGTTGATATTTTTCCAGATCAATTTTATTATCATCCTCATCTTATGAATATCAAAAAGCACATGAAAAACTTGGATGAAGTCATGTTTAAAGCATTTTCTAATCCCTTCTCCACTATAGTTGTATCAGATGCTAGCATCAAGAACCAAGTTGCTACTTCCATCTCACACATTCATTCTTTTGACAAACCTATCATCAAAACCTTACATAGAGCAATCAATATAACCATAGCCAAGGCTGAGCTCTTTGCTATCTGATGTGGCATTAGCTAAGCAGTTACTGACCTGAATGTCAAGCATATTGTAGTCATCACTAACTCTCTCCATATCGCAAGAAAGATTCTTGACTCTTCTACTCACCTATATCAAATTCACTCAGCAGCAATTTTCATAGAACTTAGAGAATTCTTTTCCAAAGATTCTCAAAACTATATTGAATTCTGGGACTGTTCTAGCAAACAACAGTGAGTCCTTCATTAGTTGGTCGACAAAGAAACCAAAAACATGATATCTACTCTGTTATTCCCATGTAAGTCTTCTTGGGATTTCTGCAAAAAATCTGAGTGCAAGTCCATACTTTCTCAGTAGAAGATGACCTGTTATAGACTTAAGTCCTAAGGATTGGACAAAGAATAACTCTTGTATAGGAGTGACATAAGAAAACTTGATAGAGAGCTCTTTACAAACTAGTCTATCTTATATACTCTTATAGATGGTCTGTGCTAGCTACTGTGCACCCTACCCTAAATAACCATGTGTAGAGCATGAGGCCAACATGTGATATCCATGTTGTATGACATCGTTTTGTTCTAGAACCTTCTACTTCCTTCTCCTTAGTTTTGTGATCAATGTTGTGACCACATCATCAAATGTGACTGATGTGATTGATCACCTCTAACCCTAACCCTAGAGTTCTAAAAATAGAAAAGATGAAAAATAAATGAAAAATAAAATCAAAAATGAAAGAAAATAAAAAAGAAACAAAGTCCACTTTTTGTGATCTTGACATGACCTTCCAAGCATCCAACTCTAAAGAGAGAAACTTCCTAGATCTATTAGATGATGACTTAAACCCCATCAAACCATCAAGTTCCAAAGGTAGTCTATGGCTTTTGCAATTTGGTCATTCAAATTCATTTTGTGCTCGAGCCTCAAGAGCTATTACTAACTATGCTCCAATAGGAAAATATAGATTAAGACTCTTTCCTCAAGAGAGTTTCACCTGTTCTTGTGGTCTATACCCTATTGAAACAAGATGACACATTCTTCATGAATATCATAGGTTCAACAACTATTGGAATCTGAGAAGGGATATTTTATCTTATTTTTCTCTTTTTCTCTAATTTAATCCAAGTGCTTTTGCATTCTCTTAGTCACTTATATCCTATGTTACTAATTGTATCACATTATTATTTTAGACCTTACATCCCTTTTATTTATGTCTCTTTCTTTTTCTTCTCTGTTTCTTTGTTATCTTTTTGTTTCTCTCTTCATGTTGTATCTGTCTGAATGTACATAGTTATGAAGTAGCTACCATAGTCTGCCCTTGTGCTCCATGTAATAAATTGTTGATTTAAAAAAAAAAAAGAGGTATGTGACCATATGTCACATAATGTGAGGTCATAAGCCTAGATTCTAGAAAAAGAAGCTAGAAGAATGATATTAAGGAGCATATTAATAGTATATTTACCTCATGGTATACATATAGTACACTTATAGATAATATATAGACTTTAAGACAAGGTTATTTATCATTAGCATGGACCAAAAATGTATAGTATAAATAAGATAGCAATCTATTAGGAACTCCTTGTTAAGTTCTCTTGTAATCACTACAAGATATTTTGCCTATAAGTTTACTTAGTATACTATTGGTTATTCTTAGACTAGTGATTGTCACAACATATGTTACACTAAACTTAGCCTAATCTAAAGAGCATGTATTATCCATAAGGTCAACATGTATTAAACATATTCTAGAACTATTACATACCATCTAACATTCATACTCTTTCTACTCTCTTCTAGTACAGATAACATTTCATTCCAATTATTTATCAATCTGAGGACTAAATCCTATATTTCTTATTAATTCCATAAAGTTCTGGATAACAACTTCTATGATGCTCAACAACTTTTATAATCATGTGATGCATTGGCTAGGTATGATATTATCTATTGAAGCTAAAGTCAATTATCTATATAGCATCACTTCTAGCTCTCTTTATCTTTTGTATTGTTAAGTTATCCTTCCATCCCTATCTTCTATGCTATTATTTGTAAATAATCCCAGTGAGTGTAAATTGTTTCTAATAGGAATCTTCTTTGTTCTTTTGTGATATGTGATCATATGACAGTTACAGTGACATATGACTGATATGTGATAGTTATGTGTGATGTAACTGTTATACTAATCCCTAGCTCTAAGTTCAAAAATACAAATGAATAGAGTTTACTATCTTCAATTCTAACACAAAATTCTCATAGGTAGCTAGGCCTATTCTAATGAAAGAAGAAATTATTATATAATAAACATTGATAGGAAAAGAAGATATTTCAACTGTAGAGGATCTTGGCACATAGCCTTGTAAAAATATTAAAGAAGGAAGAAAAATCAAATTTAAAAACAATATATTAGACAAAGTTCATGCTTTGTTATCTGAGATCTGAGATCTGGTAAGGTATTTTGAAAGTCTAAATAAGTTACTTAGTGTGTTATCTAAGAATATAGAAGATAGATTAGAATGATTATTGGCTTCAGCTTATATGATACACCTTTATTAGCCATATTTCAAAAATAGACTTGGAAAACTTAGTAGGTTATAACCACTAGAAGGTAGTAAGGTATGTTGTTGCTAAAATTAGAAAAGGATGACAGTTTTAGTTGATTTTCAGAATAAGCTAAAACTACTAGATTATATACTAGATATAATACTTAGGGTAGTCATCTGAAATAGAGACTGTTAAGTTACCCTAGTTTACTAGTGATTCTCAGATGTTAGGAATAGAGATCTATAAAGTTGACAAGAGTCCAGCAAGGATATCTGAGAGAGAATAGAAAGATCTGATCCATACTAGAAGAGGTCAAAGAGTACAAATAAGGAAAGGATATTATTTATGGGTTGTTATAATGCAGTTGAGCAGTAACATTTTTTGTTTTCTTTTATTTATTTTTCTTAATTTAATATTCCTTTTCTTTTGATTTTATTTTTATTTTTATTGATGATGAAGAGGCATGTGACTGCATTCACATGACATATCACATGATGTGAGGTCATAGGTCTAGACTAGACTAGAAGGGGCTAGAAGAATGATATCAGGGCATATGCATATGGTATGGTGTCCTTATAGAAGACATAAGAATGAAGCATGGATAATACATAGACTTTAGGGCAAGGTTAAATTAGTGTTAGCATAGACTACATGTAATTTATATAAATAGGATAGCAATTCAGCAGAGACTTCTTGTTGAGTTTTCTTATAATCCCTATATTGATAGCCTACTAAGAGCCTTGCTATCTTGTGTGATTATTGGACTTTGTGACTAGTGGTTGCCACAACATGGGTTGGAATAGATATAGTCAGAGCAAGATATAACATTTCTTGTGTTATTAAATATAAGAGTATGTCTTTTGTCTTAACTTGAGACTTAGAACATAACATAGGATAGATAGTGTTATTATAGATCTTAAGAAGCTATATAATCTATTTACTAGATTTTTCAAGAAAGCTTATTACATAATGTAAGACTCACTTCTTAGAAGTATGTTAGTAAGAGAACACATTCATAAGCAAATGTTCTTTATATATTTCTTTTAATATTCTTCCTAATAATATTCTTTTGTATTTACAAGTGCCTTTTTAGAATATTTATTACATTCTTGTTTCTATCTCTTCTACAGATCCCTGATATTGATACTATCTCCTTTGAATTCTTTAGTGCACAGTTAAGAGCTAGTGTTGCATAGTTCTTATTATACTCTAGTGACATTCTCTTTTCTGCTTGATTTCTGTCAGTATAGAAGTTGAATTAGAAACAGGCTAGGTGAGCATTATATTTGTCTAGATTTCACTTTGAAGTATGTACCAAGAGTAAGGATAAGAAAAGCAGATAGATTAAGTAGAAGGCTAGATTTAAAGATGGGGTAGAAAGTAATAATGAAAATCAAAAATTGATAAAGAAAAAATGGATGTGAGAAATAATAGAAGTAGTAATAGAAGGACTATATAAAAAGAACTCCAAAAGTTTATTCTAAGATAATGCTTAGGTAATATCAGTGGTGATCTTATTTACATCTCTTAATTTATTACTGTATATTTATTGATGACTTCTTTTCTTTTCATCAATTATTATACTTAGATCTTATTGGATAATTATGTCTAATAGTCTGTACTATAAGTACTGTATCATGTAACAGACTACATTCTATAGTATATATAGAAGCTTGTATAAGTAGATCTACTCTTATCTAAATATCAGCCTAGTTTCTAGGACACTTACCCAGCTTAATAAGTGAGATTCTCTCACAGACTAGAGATAATATTATTAGAAAATAAAAAAAGCAAGAAAGAAAGATGAGGAAGTAGTAAAAGTAGTTGAAGAAATGAAAAAGCTCAAGTCAAATATTAAGAGGATATAAGTGGAAAATAGAAGATAATTTAATATCGAAAGAAGAAAAGATATATGTGTTAAAAGATGAGAAGTTGAAAATAGAGATTATCCAATTATATTGTCACAAACTTTATTCAACTTGTATCTCTACAACTAGTAGACTGATTCTTACAAACCAAGTTGCACTAGAAAGCTCAAAATGAAGGCTATTTGTACAAATTATGGGAGAGAGAAAAAAGCTAGGATAGTATTGAGAAAAGTATAGAAAGAGATAAAAAGATAAGCAGATAGAAGACAAAAAGAAGTTGAGATGTAGAAAGATAATATAATGTTGAGTATAAAGTAGTATCAAAGAATATAGTGAAGTTAAGGCTACTAGCCTCTATAAGAATTCATTTAGTAGTGAATGTTAGTAAAATTGTAAAGTGTAGAGAATCAGTGAAGAGGCAAAATATGGAAGAACCAAAACCAATTAAAGTTGATGGAGTAGAGAAATATGTTAGAGTTGAAGATAGTAAACTTTATTTTATTTATTTCCCATTTTAAACTTAGGGCTAGAGATTAGTATGATATTACATATGATACAATCACAGTTATGGTCACACAATCACATATCACAGAAGGGTATAAAAGATTCCAGAATGATAATATTATATTACATGTCAATAGTATATAGTACATATGCTCTTTAAGATAGGCTAGGTTTAGTATAGTATAAACCATCAGCCTAGTGTATACCTATCTCTTGGTTATAATAGTTTTCCTTAATGAATTTCTTTAGAGCCTCTTGTTTAGATGCCAAAAAAGAGTATATAGTGCCAACCAAAGGTTGAGCACTCTTTTTCAAGTTGATTTGAAGGTCATAAGAATAATGAGGAGCAAAGACTTTAGTTTTAGTTTTACTAAAAACATTGGTGAATTTGTAATACTCAGAAAGAACATTGGAGAGGTTAGAAGTCTCTGCAAGTTATACAGAGTTAGCCTGGATGTCCAAGGAGCAAAAACAGAGTTGAAACTTGCTAGAACCTAGAAGTTTTGATGCATACATGAATGTTGCAGTACTAATGATATGTTATGACTTAAAGCTCAAAGGGTTAAGCGATAAGACAACTCTTGTATTGAGTAACATAAGAGAACTTGATAGAGAACTCTTTTACAAACTAGTCTACCTTATATAGTCCTACAGATGGTCCGTGCTAAGTACTGTGCACCCTACCCTAAACAACCATGTGGTGTTCATGTTGTATGATGTCATTTGTTCTCGAATCTTCTACTGAATTCTCCCAAGTCTCGTAATCTGTCTTGTGACTATGCCATCAGGTTGTGACTGATGTGACAGTGTGACCAATCAACCCTAACCCTAGTTGCTCTAAAAATAGAAAAGAAAAAGAAAAGATAAAATAAAGTAAAAAGTGAAAAATAAAAGTTAAGTTCATTGTCAACGATCTTGATATGATAAAGATGTTAGATCACTCAGAGATAGATATAGAGACTTTAGATGTAGATATAGAAATCACAGAGTTTAATGATTGTAGAAAAATGTTAGAAGATAACTGAGATATCAATAATATATTGGCTGTAATATAAGAGGAAGCTAAATTTTCTGCAAAAATAGTTGGAAGTTTATCAACCCATTTATCTAGTCAATCAGTGAATTGTGTCAGGTAAGCTAGTTTTATCTAAGAACTAAAGAGCAGAAAAAATCAAGCAGAGTGACATAGAAGTTCAGATTTATACAATCACTGGTAGAAAAGATTATAGGTAAATTAGCAATTTCAGAAATGTTGTTGTTTGATAAACTATCAAACAAGTGAAGAGCAACTAGTAGGATTGCAAATGTCTTCAAGTAGTAAGTATCCACAAAGTTTGAGTTTATAAAACAATAAGTAGACCTAGAGTTAATAAGAGCTCAAAATGGAATTTTATTAAGGTAATCCTTAACAAGAATTAAGGAAGAAGTAAGAGAAACAAAGAGAGAGTAAGAATCAGAAAGAGTGGATACATTGAGTTAAATCAGACTCATTATTATATAAGAAAGTTCAATATAACCCTCAGTCTGTACCAAGTCTTGAGTGTCACTCTCTATTTTTCCAAGAATTTCTTGGAAACAGCTGTAGGAGAATTAGCAACTACTGAAGTACTGTGGCCTTTGGAAGTGACTATGGTCTGCTTCTTAGAGTAAGAGTTCAACTTGTGGTCTCTTGCACTGTGATAGAGGCATAGATTATTTTTAAGATACTTCTTGTACTTGTTGCTAGTTAACTTGAAGGAGAGTCTATCTATAAAAAATTAGATTGTTTTTTGTGAGCAGAATGTTATGATGCATATGAAGACTAACATTTTTCTTGATTTTATATTTCTTTTTATTGACAATAAAGAGGCATGTGACACTGCAGTCACATGACATATCACATAATGTGAGGTCATAGGACTAGAGTAGACTAGAGTAGTTTAGATGGATGATGTCAAGGAGTATGTTAACCACATTGCTACCACATAGTGTATACATGGTACACTTATGGACAATGTATGGACTTTATGGTAGGGTAATTATTAAGTAGCATAGACCATGTGTAATTTATATAAATAGGATAGTAATTCAGCAGAGATTCCTTGTTGAGTTTTCTTGTGATCTCTACACCAATAGCCTACTGAGAACTTTACTTGTTTGTGTGATTATTGGACTTTGTGTCTAGTGGTTGCTACAACACAGAAGACAACATGTTGGTTTGACAGATGAAGCCACTGAAGATGTATTTGCCTTGTTCTGGGAGGTTGTAATATTGCTAGTAAAGAAAGCCTTATCTTGCTTTTAGGAGCAAGACTTAAGAGCCTCCTTTTCTGTCTATCTTATATAGTAGTATTTATAGTCATATTTCTAGTAGTAGTAATCAATTGTCATTATTTAAGCATACATGTCCTAAAACAAGATGGGCTTACTTTGTTCTCAGATAGAGATAGGATTCTGAATCTGATTAGAGAGTCTCTTATAATAGTGATAGTACAAAATACTATTCCCCCAATCTAATTGAGAGATATATTCATATTATAAGTGGAGATCTTATTACTAGACTTCATATAAAGATTATTCAGTATAGTAACTGCTTTACTAATGGAGTCCAAAAGACTAAAGTGTTAATGTAATTTGTTAATAAAAAGGTTTCAGTTGGAAAGCCAGTCTTGCAGGATATCCTAATTATCCTGGATGACTTTAATAAGATAGGTCATTGCAAAGTTAATTTCTACAATGTCTATATCAAATTGCATAGGATTTGTACAAAAATAAAGATAACATTGAAATAACAAATTATTGAGCTTATTAGGCTTAGTGCTGCTGAAGGTATTGGAGATGTAGGCTTTAGTTTCTCTTTGATTAGAATTAGGACCAGAAGTTTGATTAACAGTAAGTGTATTTGCAATATGACTAAGTATATCAGCTAATTGTTCATTAGTTGAATTATTGCTGCACTAAAGTTTTGACTGTGAGCAAGTAGAAGAGTTAGGTTTATTAGTAGCTAGGTTAGTAGTGGAAGCATTCTTCCAGTTAGGATTATTATTTGCAGAAACAATACTTGGGCTAGAAATAGGCAAAACTGTACAAGCAAGTTAAATAGTACAAATTGAAGATCTTAAAGACCTCAAATATAATTGGCCTCTTTGATGAATATATCTTGAGTATCATGAGGCATTTGGAAGATATGTCCTAGCAAAATCATTACTGAAATATGAAATTGTATTGAAGGGTATTCCAAGTGGTGAAACTGGAGTTAACTCTAAGTGGGTTGAAGAGTTACAGTATAAGAAAGCTATTGAACTTTGAAATGTGATTTTTTGAAGAGATTTACAAACAGAACTACAACAAAGAATTTAACAGACAAAACTACTCAAAATGACAGTAGACTTGGAAGTTTGATAATACTATCAGATACAGTTTATACTAGAAAGTGAAAGCCTGTGGAATTGGCTTGGAAATGTATAGAATATAGAAAACTCTGTGCTAGGAGTTCAACAATGTAGACTTGTTAGAACAATCTTGGCTTCAGCTTATATACTGTGCCATCTGTTTGTTATATAGTCACAACTTCAGAGGATTAAATCAAGTCCAAAGCAGGAGTAAGTGCTGATATTGGTATGTTACTGTTAAACACTAGGAATTGAGTTCAATAAAAGTTTATCTTCATTGATTATCAGACTAGCAAATTATAGTATAACTACTAGTCTTAAATACAAGTCAGATATATAGGAGATACTAGAGAGTTTTAGTATATAGCTCTGAGCAAAGGTTTCAGTGATCAAACACTGAAAGAGATCAGATAGGAGAATGCTGTAATGAAAGGCCAAATTTAATAGAAGTATCTTTATTATGGAAGACTAGATACCTAAATTGTTTGCATTCATCACCACAGAGATATTTTTTTAGAATTGATGGACTTGGCATATAACAGATAGAAATATAAGGGAGAGTAGATAGGAAAAAGAAGAAGAAATAAGAGAAATAAGAAGAGTTGAGAAGAAATGGAGATGAATTAAGAAGATGAGAATAAATAAAGAAAGACAAGCAGTGAAAGAGTGGTAGTAATAAGAGAAAAGGGGAAAACATAGGTAGAAAAATAAATAAAAGGTGATGTAGAAAATAAAGTGTTTTGGTTGTGATAGATAGGAATATATAGCAAGAAATTATAAAGTAGGGCAGGAAAAGAAGGTTGCAACACTGCAATACTCAAACAGATTTGAAATGTTGAAAAGTAGAATAATAAATATAAGAGAAGTAAGTGGGAAAGAAGTAGGAAAAGAATAATTTTAAGAGAAGAAAAAGAGAAGAAAAAAACAGTAGAAGTAAGAAAGTGTTATGACTCAAAGATCTTAAAGTAGGTCAATAAGAGAAATCTTGTATTAGGGTTAATACAAGAGAACTTGATGGAGTCTATAGTATAAGATAGTCTATCTTATATACTACAGGACATGGTTTGTGCACACATTATAACTAACCTACCCTAAAGTACATGTGTTTTCCATAAGACCAACATGTGATTGTCATGTTGTATGATATCACTTATTTTAGAACCTTTTATGATATTTCTTGTGATTGCATGACTGTGACCATCACTTGTGACATCATACCAACCCTAATCCTAAGTCCAAATAAAATACTTCTAAAGAAAAAAGAAAACATTAAAAGTCTATTGTCTTCAATTCTGATAGAAAGACAATAGAAGAAAAAAGCATTGAGGGAAGTGATGGTGAAGATTGGGTTGGAGAGAATAGATATACAGGAGGGGATTACAGTAGAAGTATTGTTAGATAGTGGGGTGACAGAGCTAGTAATAAGTTTTGAATTTATAAAAAAGCAGAGATTTAAATTGAAAAAAATAGAAAAGCCTATTTATATAAGAAATATAGACAGAACATTCAATAAGAAGGGGCTGATAGAAAATACTATGAAGGTAAGTATTTATTATCAGAAGCACAGAGAAAGAACAGAGATAGATGTGATTAGTAGGCAAAAGTGGAGTATAATCTTGAGAATACTATGGCTAGCTTGCCATAATCCTGAGATCAATTGGAAAATAGGAGAAGTGAAAATGACAAGATGTTCAGAAGAATATGGGAAGTAGTGGAGACCAAAGTGTTATGGAACACTTTGGACATTAACATTTTTATTTTTCTTTTATCTATTTTTCTTGATTTTATATTTCTTTTTTTTTGAATTTCTGTTTCTTTCAGTGATGATGAAGAGGCACGTGACATCGCAGTCACATGATGTGTCACATGACGTGACGTCATAAGGCCTAGAATGTAGTAGAAGGATCTGGAAGATGATGTCAGGGCACATGTACACAACATGGTGGCTTTGAGGCAAACATGAGAAAGGAGTATGGACATAAGGGCAGGGTTAATTATTAGTAGCATGGACCATGAACCTTTTGTATAAATAAGACTCTAATTAAGAAGAGGCTCCTTGTCAAGTTCTCTTGTGAAATTCCTACTTGATATCCATTTTAAGAGATTTATCATTTGTGTGATTATTTGTCCTTGTGATAAGTGGTTGCCACAACACAAAGCAAGAAAAACCAGGGTGTCAAAAACAGAAAGAAGAAGGAAAGAAAAAGAAAGAAGAGAAGAGGAGAAAAAGATAAAAGAGGAAAAGAAGAAAAATTAAAAAAAAGTAAGATGATAGATGTGAAGAAAGTAGTGGAAGAATAGAAAATTTGGGATAAGGAAAAAAAAGCAACAAGATCAGAAAAAGAAGTAAAAAAGTTAGTGCTGGAAGGATTTCATAGGTAGATTAAGATATTTAGATAGAAAGTAAGTGAGAGAATGCCAATAAGGAAAATATAAGACTATATAATAGATTTGAAGGAAGAATTTGTACCAAGAAAAGAGAAAGTTTATCTCTTGTCTATGTTAGGTGCAGTTCACACTAGGGTGGAAGTCCGTAGAATAGACTTGGAGATGAGTGGACTTGTGGAATGACCTTGGCTTCAGCTTATGTGCTATGCCGTCTGTCTACCACGTGGTCGCAACTTCAGATGAAGGGAGGAAAGTCCAAGTGGATGTGAGTACTGATTGGTGTGTCGCCGTTGAACACCGGAGATCAAGTTCAATAAGAGTTTATCTTTGTCGATTATTAGACTAGCGAATTACAGTGTAACTACTAGTCTTATATACAAACTAATATTATAGGAGATGCTCGGGATTTCAGTGGGAAAACCCCTATTGCCCGAGCAGAGGTTTCAGTGTTGAGACACTGACAGGAGTAACTCTATTATGGAAGACTGAGTTGAATAGGATTATCTCCGCTGTGGAAGACAGAATATCCGGAGGGTTGCAGTACTGCCATGAGACATGTTGCAAGAAAGGTGGCTGCCATAGAAGGCAGGCTTGTATGGTTCAGAGGTGGTTTCACCATGGGGACATTGTTTCTGGACAGGTGGACTTGTATATGACAGTCTAGAGAAGAAAGAGAAGAAGTAAGAGAGTTTATTCAAGAGCAGATGAGAAAAGAATGGTACAAGACTATTAGTATCTTAATGAGTAGACTATGAAGAATAATTATCCACTGCCACTTATTTTGAACACTATTGAGAACATTGGGACTAAAAAGATGTTCACAAAGATGAATCTAAGATAGGGCTATAACAATGTGAGAATAAAAGAGAGAGATGAGTGGAAAGCAGTTTTTATAATATCAAAAGGGTTATTTGAGCCAACAGTTATGTTTTTTGGATTAACAAACTCACTGGCCACATTCCAGGCCATAATAAACAAGTTACTAAGAGATTTGATTAATATAGGAAAGATAAGAAGTTTTATAAATGATATGATAGTAGAAGAAATATTGAGAAGTATGAAGGAGAATAATTTATATATGAAGCCAGAGAAGTATAATGTTATGGAATGCTTTGGACACTAACAATTTTTATTTTATTTTATTTTATTTTATTCTGATTTTATATGGATTTGTTTTTTTTTTTTTTTTTTTTATGAATATAGAGGGTTTTGAAATATTATTTTCTTAATATTTTAAATTTATTGAAATTTAATATCCAAAAAACGAGGGAAGAATATGGGGAAAAAATACACAGAACATAAAAAA
>Ga0157358_1000939_pt1 | contig 12565 bp, 10 predicted proteins | sample AttcapACBM2_FD_111484 | JGI IMG/M metagenome (GOLD analysis project Ga0157358, IMG submission 111484) | Fungus gardens microbial communities from leaf cutter ant in Botucatu, State of São Paulo, Brazil - Atta capiguara ACBM2 | ecosystem: Host-associated > Fungi > Mycelium > Unclassified ...
GCTCTAGGCCTATGACATCATCTCACATGACTTCCAGGTCATGTGCCCTTTTCCTGTTGTAGACTAATAATAATACTACTGTCCTATTTCTGTCCTAACCCTAACCCTACCTAAAGTCTGTTCATACTCTCGTCTTATAACAATGTGCTGTACCTTTACTAGTCATACTAGTTGCATATTTTGGAATGGAAATTTAAAACCTTAGTGGATGGAAAACTATAAAAAGGTGGTACGATGTGTTATTATCAATACTGGAGATTTGGACATCAGTTTTAGTTGATTTTCAGAATGATCTAGTACAGTATAAACTACTGAATTATATATTAAATATACTATCTAGAATAGTTATCTAGAACAGAGAGTGTTAAGCAAGTTATCCTGAGTTCTAGTGATCCTTAGATATTAGAGAGAGAAGGTTCATGGAGTTAACAAGAGCCAGTAAGAACATCTAAGATAGAATAGAAGTATGTGATTTACACTAGAAAAGGATAGGGAGTACAGATGAGAATGAAGAGATTATTTGTAGGTTGGGATAGATGTGGTCAAAATAGGATGTGACATCCAGTGACTCTTCTCTTCTAAAATCTTTTTTTTCCATCATACCTAACTTCTCTTGCCTTTTTACTTCTATATATATCCTTCTTTCAAATTCCACTACTACTTCTTTTATATTCTCTAAATCTTCTTCTTCTTCTATATATTATGTTTTGCCATAAACCTTTTCTATTGTACCAAGTATTTCACCACTCCTTTTTTTTCTTTTATTTAATATTTTTTCTACCTCTTATTCTTTAACTTCTTCCACTTCTATCAGTTTCACTTCTACTTTCTGTTCTTTTACTGGTTCTCTACATCTTACTACTTGACTGACATTTACCACTGGATAGATTCTCATTTATTTCAGTAAGTAGTTTTAACTTGATTACATTGACTAATATAATTTCTTCTATTGTATAAGGCCCAACATATCTCTCTATTGACTTCTTTACTGGTTGCTTTTAAATATCAGGTTTTTGTACTTAACTCTGTCTCCCTTCTTTTACTCTTCAACTTCTTTTCTTTTCTTATTTATATGTTGCTTCATTTCTTCCTGTACTTTCTTTATCCTCTCTGCAAACTCCATTATATTCTCTATCTTTTCTTTTCTTTTAATATCTGCTTCTATATTCAGCTCTTGACCATAATTTGCCATAAATAGAGATGTTTTGGTTGTTGAATAAACTTTATTGTTCATTACAAACTTTACTATAGCCAACCACTCCAGCTAATTCTTTTGCTTATAATTTACAAAGAATCTTAAATACTGTTCTAACTCTTGGTTCATATACTCCATCTGCCTATCTGTTTAAGAATAGAATACTATTGACAATTTTGTTTTAATCCCCAATGTTACAACTCAAAGACCTTAAAGCAGGTCAATGGGAAAAACCTTGTATTAGAGTTAACATAAGAGAACTCAACAGAGAACTCTGTACAGGATTGTCTACCTTATATACTAAACTACCATGGTCCATGCTACTACTTTCCTAGCCTACCCTAAATGACCATATGGTTGCCTTAAAGTCAACATGTGTTGCACACATTATATGAGATCATTCTTCCAAAATCTTCTATGTCCTTTTCTGTGACCTTGTCATATGATGTGACTGATGTGTGATAGTGTGATCATGAGATCACTCTAACCCTAACCTTAAGTTTAGAAAAGAGAAATAAATCAAAGAAAATGAAAATGAAAATGAAAAATTAAATGAAAAAACTAGTGTCCAGGCTTTGTATATCTGATATCCAACATCCTATTTAACTTCTTTGTTAATTTCACTATAAATTGAGGTCTTCTATCTGATATTATACTTTCTAGCAATTCATATAGCTTTTACACATTATTTCTAAACAATCTTGCTAATCTTTCTACTAATGTTTCTTCCTATTATAACTTGAAACTTAGTAAGTAGTCAAAAAAAGAATCTTATATAAGGTTTACACAAGAAAACTTAATAGAGTTTCAAGTACAAAGTATTTACCTTATATACAATAAGCTAGTAGTCTATACAACACTATATCTAATCTACTCTAAAGGTTATATATTATTTATAAGACCAATATGCAGTAAATATGTTGTATAATGTTATTGTTCCAGAATCTTCTATACCCTTTTATGTGATACATAATTATGTGACTATGACTGTGATATGTATAATAGTTTGTGACATCATGCTAACTCTTAACTCTAAGTTAATGATAAAAAATAAATGGAAAAGAAAATAAAAATAAGAAAGAAAAATAAAATAAACCAAGTTTATTGTCTTCAATTCTAACACTTCTGTTATTACTACAAAATGTGCTATTGTAGACAATCTATCACAAACTACCAAAATTACATCATTTCCTGCTACTAATAGTAACTTTTTAATAAAGTCTATCATTAGATATATTTATGATCTCTCTGATACTTTATTATTGTTTCCTATTCTCACTTTCCAATCTGGCCTTTTACTTAATCTATCTGCTTTTCCTATCTTTATTCCTAATACATGCTTCAAGATGAAATTGGATCTTGACAAATATAGAGCTTATTTTATTTGCCTATGATTCAACTTCTTGTCATATCCTAATCTAGCTATATCTATCCCAACCTATAGATAATGGTTCTTTCTCTATTTGTACTTCCTGACCTCTTCTAGTATAAATCATCCCTTTCTATTCCATCTTGGATATCTTTAATAGACCCTTGCCAACTTCATGGATTTTCATCCCTGATATCTGGAGATCATTAAAAACTAGGATAACTTGCTTAGTAGTTTCCATTCTAGATAACTACCCTAGGTAGCATACTTAGTATATAAACTAGTAGTTTACACTGTAATAGTCTTATTCTGAAAATCAACTAAAACTATCATCTACTTCTAGTGTGAGCAGTGACACATCTCTCCATCTTTCAGTGGACTAAGCTACTTATCTAGCTCAAGTACTCATCTGAAATATGTATCTAGTGCAACTTGTAGAGATGCAGCATATAAGCTGAAACTGAAGATCATTCCAACCCTGTCTTTCATGTTTTCAGATAACATATAAATAACTTATTTAGGCTTCTGAGAAGCTCTTATCAAATCTCAGATAATGAGATTTGATATGAACCATGTCTAGTACTTTTACATTTTTATGAAATATTCTAAGTTTTGATGATCTGTTCAGATTTTGAACTTGAACTTTGCACTTTCTAATAAATGTCTTTAGTTTTCCAGCTCTCTAATTACTGCTAGCATTTTCTTATCATAAATTTCATAATTTCTTTTTATCTTATTAAGAGATTTTGATAAGTATGCTACTAGTTTCTATTATCTATTTTCATACTCCATTGACAAGACTCTTCTTGTTGTATAGTCTGATGCATCAACTTCCATTCTTATTTTTTTATCTAGATCCAGTGCTACTAACACCAGTTTTTTTGTAAATCTCTCCTTCAACTTCTTAGACACCTTCTCTGGCTTTTCTGTCTAATTCTACTTCTGATATTTTTTCACAAGATCATGTAATAGCTTAGCTATAGATCCAGAATCCTTGACGAACTGCTTGTAGTAATTGACAAGTCCTAAAAACTTCTGAACATTTTTGATATTATTGGGAGTTGACTAGTCCAATACTATCTTCACTTTTCCCTCCTTCATTTTCTCCCTTCCAGTCCAATTGCTACTCCTAAGAATTCTACCTCCCTAATCTTCCACTTGTATTTTTCTGGTTATATATACAAATCATTCTTTGCCAATCTCTTTACTACTTCTTTTACTACTTCATCATGCTTTTTCTTCTTCTCTATTCCTATTATTACATCATCAATGAAACTTGCCACTTCTCTAGTGTTAATCAAATTCTGTAGAATCTCATTCATTATTGTTTGAAATGTTGCTAGAGAGTTAGTAAGTCCAAATAATATTACTGTAGGTTCAAAAAACCCTTCTGGAGTTGTGAATGCTATCTTTTACTTATTTCCCTCCTTAATCCATACATTATTATATTCCCAATGTAAGTCTAACTTAGTAAATACTTTTTTTACACTAATATTTTCTACAATGTTCAAAATCAAAGACAAAGGATAATTGTTTTTTACAGTCCATTTATTTAAATATAGTCCTATACTATTCACTTCTTACCTTCCTTCTTTCCTACAAAAAACACTGGTATCATATAAGACAACTTTGAAGGTCTAATATACTCTTTTCTCAATTATTCATCAATAAAATTGTACTTCTCTCTTCTCTCAACAACAGGTATATCTTCCTCTTTTTCAGTACAAAACCTTCCTTTATATCTATTGTGTAATCCCACATCTTCCTTGTTGGCATTCTCTCACTTGCTTTTTTTCCAAAGATCTGAATCTATTTATGAAACCTTGGAGGTACTAATTTCTTGGCTTCTTTCTCTTTATCCCAAATTTCCCATTCTTCCACTACCTTTTTATTTCCATTGTTCTCTTCTTTTTTAGTTTCTTCTTCTTCTTTTCTTTTTTCTCTTGCTTTTTTCCTTCTTCTTCTTTCTGTTTTTTCCACCTTAATTTTCTCTGTTTTGATCTCCACATTCTTTTGGACACCTTATCATTCTTACTTCTCCTATTCTCCAATCAATCTCAGGATTATAGTATGCAAGTCATGGTATCTCTAGAATTACACTCCACTTTGATCTACCTATCATATCAATTTTGGTTCTCTCTTAATGTCTCTTATAAAATATGTTTACTTCCAGTTATTGGTTCTTTCTTGTTGAATATTCCATCCACATATATCAGTCTTTCCATTTTCTTCAATTTAAACACTTGCTTTCTTATAAACTCTGAACTTATAACTAAACCTATCATCTCATTATCTAACAATACTTCTACTGTTATTCCCTTCTGTGTATTGATTCTCTTAGGTCCAATCTTCACTATTACTTTTCTTAGAGATTTTTCTCAATTTGGTAAACCAATGTTCATTACTCTACTGGCTAATATAGCAAATTTATTTTGAGAACTCAGTTGAAGTTCTCATCCCCTTCCACTTTTAAATTGTTCATAGTTACATTATCTCTGTTATCTCTATATTTAATTCTTCTTTGCCCTACTATTCTCTAATTGTGATAATAGCAAGTTAAATGTCCAAAATTGCCACAGTTGTAGTGTTTTATTTTATAATTTACCTTTATTATAAAGATTCCTGTCTTGGTGCAAACCCTATCTATTGTTGTCCTTATGCTAAGTTTCTAACCACTACCACATTTATTCTCTCTACTCCTTTTATAAGAGTAGGTTCTATTTGTACCTACTGTTTCTCATGTTTTCTTGGTCAATTCTGAAGTGGAGAAATTTGTAGTCTGAATTCTTCTTGGTTGTTTACCATTCCCATCTATTTCTGTTTTTAACCTTTACTTTTCTTCTTTCTCCTCAGTCTCTCTTTTCCTTATCTGCTTTTCTTCTAATATCTATTTAGATCAGTAACATGTTTATACTACTGTTCAATACTTCTTGGAGATTTTTCTACCTCCATGAGCTTTCTTCTAATTACCTCATTTATCTCTCTTAAAATTCTTCACTAATACTTGTTCCTCATATCTACTTCTTCTTGTTGCTTTTCTCAACTTTTGTACAAGCTTCTCTATTATTCTTGATTCTTATTTTATTTTTTTTAAGCTCAGCTACTTTAGCTGACTTATTATTTCCTTCTCCAAATTCTCTTTTCAATTCTGCCAAAAAGTCTTCTACTGACCCAAATTGTATCTCCTCTATATTCAAATCTTCCAACAAATTTTCCTTCTATATGTTTGCTAATCTCCTCTACATATAAGTCAAAATCCACTACACTTGTTCTTCTACTTCTATATCACTCATCCACATTTTAATATACAATTTGTAGGCTGAACAAAACTCACTACTTGACTTGCTTCTCTATTGAATAAAATTAGTTTTGCCACCTCTGCTTGGTGCCAAATTTTAAATCTTGAAACTGCTTCTTTTTCCCCTACTTATTCTTCTACTCTTACTGCTATCTCTACTAGCTGCACTTGTATTGCTACTGTTTGTTCTGCTTGTTGTCTTATTAAAAACCTCAATTGCTCTACTTAATTGTATTAACTTATATTATAGAGAGAGAGAGAATTGATTGGTGTTGGTGATTGTAGTGGTAATAGAGGAGGTAAAGATGTATATAAGAGTAGAGTGGAACCTGTGCTAGTCTCTGTTAGAGTAACTAAGAGTAGAAATATGGAGATGGTACTTCAAGCTCTAAATAAATCTAAGTCTATTGACAAATACCATATATTATATGACTTGCATCCAGAGAAACCTAAGAGAATGGAATGAGGTTTTCTAGAGACAACAGTTATCCTAAATACTTCTACCAGTCTATAATAATTAGGAAAAACAGTGCTGATGTAAAGTTAGAATTATTGTACCAGATAGTCAGGAACACTAATAGAAATGTTAAGAATTATGTCCAGAATTATAAGGAACTCATCTAATAGTAACTAAGAACATGGTAGAGCAAAGGTATGAACAGAAGTAGCTATTAGAGTTTGTAGAGAAAGGTGGTGTGGACTGTGTGACAAACTCCATATTTTCTGAGCTTAGATATCAGAGTTGATATTGGATTTAGTAGTTTCTTTACATCCACTTCTCCTTTTAGATTGCTACAACTTAAAGCAAGAAATACTGGATAGAACTTAAGGTTTTGAAAATTTTATTACTTATATGAACTTTAGAGTTTGAGAATTAAGGTAATAGAACTCTGCTACTCTATCCAATATAAATACATCCATAATATTCTCCTAAGAGTTTACCTTTAAACCAAATTCTTTTCACTTGATCAAGTATTAGTGTTATGATCTTTAGCTTGGCTTAAGTTACAACTTAGGCAAAGGCTTGAGTAAGGAATAGAGAGTTTGATCAATTGGTAAAGCATAAGAATACAGGAATATATCTACAGCTATATATACCTAAAGACTATGAGGAATATATTCATTGTTCATGAAGCAGAACAAGTCATAAACATAAGGAAAACAGCAAGAAGTAATGCCTATTATATGAAGTGCTGACTGAGACAGCTATAGCACAGCCAATCACTGTATTATCAAGAAATCTCCCTAGAACATGTAGTCCATAATGTATCCATATTATAAGTATGAGATATCAGTTATAACAATTGGTATCTCTAGTGATACCAACAGCTGTCCAAGACTTTCTTAATTCCCCATTTCTCTTTTCCATCAATGATAATAAGGTCTAGAGGTGAGCTTGAGCATCTACCAGGAATATGCTTGATTACATGAAATACTGGATATAGTCTACAGAATATAGAAGAGAACTTAAGGCAATATAACATCAGTTCTACTTGCTTTTTAACCATATAAGATCTTAAATGGTGGTATAACAGCTTGGTAGAAGAACACATAATATGAATATCTAAAGAGTCTAAGAATACTTTATTACCAGAATTGAACACTAGAGCAGAAGTACATTACTGATTGTAATATCTTGCCATGTTATCTTGGGATTTACAAATAGTAGACTTAGCTTCTTCAAGTACCAAGTATATCCTCTCCATAAATCTTGAGACACTTTTTAAGTTAGACATCTATTAGTAAGGCTCAAACCCATTTGTAGAAAATATCCTGTATTAAGAAGAAAGATAGCTCTAGGATATTAACTCAAGTGTTTTCTCCAGTCTTTTCCAATGCCCAGCATGGTCAGCAATCTTCATGTCATAATGCAAAAAGACTATAATAGCAAAAATTATGGAGATCAGGAATATAAATCTTACTATAGAACAAAAGCAAACCATTGAATTTTGACTACTCTAGAGAGTACCTGCTCTAGCTACAGGTTCTTCTTAGTGACCAATGTCAGAATCATAAATAGTAAACTCTGATTTATTTTATTTTTCTTATCTTTATTTTCTTTCTTTTTGTTTGATTTTCCATTTTGGGATCTAGGGTTAGGGTTATCATAACATCATATGTCACAGTCACACAGAACATTATAGAAGATCCTAGAACAAGATGATATTGTATAGCATATTTTACACATATTAACCTTAAGGAGAACATATGGCTTTTTAGAGTAGGCTAATGGAAGTGTAGTGTGGACCAGTAGTCTAGTATATATAAGGTAGACAGTTTTGTATCTAGAAATCCATAGAGTTCTCTTGTAATAATCCAATACCAGATTTTTTTTATCAACCAATTCTAAGGTCTTTGAGTTATAGCAACTAAGTCAATTATCACATCAGGTATTGGTCAAGAGACCTTATTCTTTGCCTTCAAATATCATTCCTTCCATCACTTGAACTACTAAGAACTCTGGCTTGAGAAAGACTATATTTTCATTATTGTGTGACCCATTCCCATAGTCTAGTCAACATGAAAGCATATCTGATTTACTTATAGACTTATTCAGACAATGGTATAGTATGAAATAAAACCTTGCCAAATATAGAGACCAGCAAACTTGCCTTTGGTTGAAATTTTTGGCTGTCATGAAGTATTCCAAGTTCTAGTGATTTGTTTAAATTTCCATAGAGCTTACTATCTCTTTAAGGAAATACTACCATTTTATGAGAGTATGGATAACTAATAACATCTTCTTGTTATGGGTCTTGTAATTGCATTTAATAGGCAAGAGAGACTTGTTGAATAAGACTACTAGGTGCTACTTACCATCTTTCTTAGATTCTTGAGATAGAGAAACTCTTATTACAAAGTTCAAGCTATTTGGCTTTATCTAAAATGGAGCAGAGATGTTAGAGGAGACTAAGACAGATGCAGAAGTAATAGTTGTCTTTAAAAACATTTTGTTGGTCAGTAGTCTATATCCAGATACTGTTGCTTTTAGTAAGGTCAAAGAAAGAGTATACTATATTCAAGAATCCATAGATAAATCTCTTATAAAAATTTGTAAAGCTAAGAAATATCTGCAGATCAGTACATTTCCTTGGAACTAGCCAGTTTCAAACTCTAGTCACTTTTACCAGATCTATCTCAACCTGGTCCTTTGATAAAACCAGGCCCAGATACTTTATTCATTGCTTGTCAAATTTACATTTCTCTAGCTAGAAATATAGCTTATTTTTGGATAATCTTATACCAAATAGAGAGAACTATGCTTTTTCTTAACAAAGAATACTAGTATAGCCATAAAAGACTTAAAGAGGTATATTCTATTAGTATAAAGGTTTTTAGTAAGGAAAGCATGGAGTTCTGACTGCTTTACAGAGGACAACAAATAAATTTTAAAAGACTTGGTCTTTACTCCAGACACTAGAACTCTATTGAGTTCTCTTGTGTTAACTCTAATACAAGGTTCTTTTCTTGACTTCACTCTGACTTCACTCTATAAGTTTTGAATTATAACAAGCAGATAGAACAACAAGTCATAACAACTTTTCTTTTCTGCCAATCAATCTCCAAATTGTGAATCTTGAGCTAAATAAAACTGAGAATCAAATCCTACTTGCCTAAACTAAAAATAGTAAGCAAGATCTACTCTGAGTGTGTTTTATAGTTGTTATAGACTATCTAATATCCACATACTTTCCACTCTCTTCTAATATGGATCACACTTTATTCCAATTGCCCATCAATCTCATGAAGTTCTGAATAACAATCTTTGTGATACTTAACAACCTAGAAAAGGTACAGCAAGAGAATATTATTAGATTAGCACTTCTGTGTTTAAGAATGATAGCTACTATGTACTATTCTTTAGTTTGTTAATTAATTTAGACTTGTGCTGCACTTGTTATTGTTAACTCCTCTAAACATTGACATCCAAAAAATACAACTACATAACAAACAAACTAGGCATAATATTATTTATTGAAGCCAAAAATTTGACTAGAAGGCCTTGTTGGCTAACCTTGCTTGATCTATATGTCTTGTAGCCTCAAATATATACCTATGTCAGTATCTTCTGGTTATTTTACTGAAAGAGTGTTATAACTCAACAACTTTAGAGTAGATCAAAGAAAAAGAATTCTGTATTGTATAATACAAGAGAACTCAATAGAGAACTCTATACAAGATCATCTACTTTATATACTGAAACCTAATGGTCTGTGCTCTACTACTTTAGCCTATTCTAAATAACTATGTGTATAACACATTATATAATATCATTCCTTCTAGATTTTTCTACTATTTTTCATCATGTCATGTGATCATGTGACAGTTTGTAATAGTAACTTGTGACATCATGCTAAACCCTAACCCTAAGTTCAAAACTAGAAAATAAATTGAAAAGAAGATGAAAATGAAAATGAAAAATAAAATAAATAAAGTCCACTTTTTACCACTCTAACAGAGGATGGCTATTTGACTTTGAATAGTAGCATAGAGGTTTTATCTAAACTTAACAACAATGGCATAAAAGTCTATATATCTAGCCTTAGAGATCAAGACTTAGAATTTATCTAAGTAGTCTTTTTGAGTTTATTGATAGCTTTAGCCTTGGTATTATTAGGAAAGAAATAGGTATGGAAGAGCTTCTCAAACTTCAACCAGATTGTAATAGAAAAAACTCCAATGTTTGACTTTTTTCTGAACAGATTTTCAGATCACTTAACAGCTCAGCCACTCTAAAAGAAGGATAGCACTTAGGAAATCTTATTTTGATCTCTGCTAAACTGGTCTGTGGATAACTAGATATTATCAGATAAGGAAAATTCCAGAAAATGTTAGAAGAGCATAGGAATGTTATTTAATATATATAGATTATAGATTTTAAATAATTTTGGCTTTAATGGATATGTTATGCCTCTGCATATTACAATAGTCATATTTGGAAAGAGAATATTAATAGGAAGTGGAGCATGAAGAAAGTCAGACTTCTAAGCATAGATACTCATTATGTTAGTTGATTTTCAAGCTAAAAAACTACAGAGTATCTACACATCTTAAATACTAAATACTAAAACTATCTGAGGATTGAAGAAGACAAGTAACTACTCTAGATATACTAAAGTCCTCAGAAATTGAGTCTAGAGTTCCATGAAGATTATAAGGAGCCATATGATTAGTAATGTAGTGATCAGATATGAAAAGAAACCAGATAGATCTATACTAGAAGAGAATAAGTAGATAAAAAGAAAGATATACTCTTTCTCAGATGTTCTAAGCAAATGAAATGTTAGGAAAATGTTATTTATGATGTAGTTGGATAGATCAGATGTATTTGAATGAGCATGTGACAAATATAGAGGGAATAGACACTTAGAAAGACTAAACTTATTTGGTAATCTCCAGTAAAGTCTATGAGCAGAGATATAGAAAAGAGTATATCTATAGATATAGAAGCAGTGTTAGATACTAAAGTCTGTAAGCCACAAAGTTAAGTTACAAGAATGTTATTAGTTGATATCTCCAAAACATGTTAGTACTCAGCTACTTCCATAAGTAACATTATAGAAAACTTATAGCTTTATTTATATTGATGGGATTGCATTATGATAAAATTGGATAAGAAGTGAGAAAGTGTTATAAGACGAAAGTGTGGACAAACTTTGATAGGATTAGGGTTAAGATATAGATAGTAGTATTATTATTAGTCTACGACAAGAGAAGAAAGGGCATATGACTGAGAAGTCACATGACATGATGTCATAGGCCTAGAGGAGTCTAAAGTGGTCTGGAAAGACTTAGGGTCTAGAAGGATTGGGAAGAGTCTAAGGTTAGGATGACATTAAGGGACATAAGTTCCTTATGGTGTACACATGGTACACACATGTATGACAGAGATTAAAGAGTATGATGTCAGGGCATATGAACATGACATGGTGGCCTTGAGGAAGATACATGGAAGATGAGTAATGGACATGAGGACAGGGCATGGACATTAGGGTAGGACGATGCATAGTCGTAGCATGGACCATGGATACTTTATATAAATAGTAGGTAAAATACTGTTGTGGTTCCCTGTCAAGTTCTACTGTTGTGGCAACCACTAGACACAAAGTCCAATAGCAGTACTAATCTAAGTTTATTGATAAGTATTATTTATTATATGACTCATCTTTAGAGAAATCTAAGAAAATAGAATGAAGTTGTCTGAAGGCAATAGCTACTATAAGTATTTCTACCAGTTTATAACAATCAAGTGAAACAGTGCTGACATAAAGCTAGAATGGTTGTACCAGGTAGTTAAAAATATTAATAAAAATATTGAGAACTATATCCAGAACTGGAAGAAACTCATCTGATAATGACTCAGAACATAGTAGAGCAAAGAAGTGGGTACTAGAGTTTACAGGAAAGAATAGTGACAGAGATCAAGCAGAAAAGAGATTATATTAGAGTATAACAAGAACTATATAACACTAGCCTTTAACTACATACTAAAGAATTCAAAGGAGGACAATATCAATGTCAGAAATTGAATAAATTTATTCTTTCATATTTACAAGAGCTTTTTATGTGTTCTATTCTTCTTTTATATTATTGTTTTGACTTATTTAGAAAGGATATTAAAAGAAATATACAAATAACATCTGCTTGCAAATTTTTTCCCTGGCTAATGTTGTGGCAACCACTAGACTAATGTCCAATGACA
>Ga0157358_1000941_pt1 | contig 12559 bp, 5 predicted proteins | sample AttcapACBM2_FD_111484 | JGI IMG/M metagenome (GOLD analysis project Ga0157358, IMG submission 111484) | Fungus gardens microbial communities from leaf cutter ant in Botucatu, State of São Paulo, Brazil - Atta capiguara ACBM2 | ecosystem: Host-associated > Fungi > Mycelium > Unclassified ...
ATTATCATTATCTTCTTATACTGAACCTCTGAAACACCACTAAGTTCAAGTATCACAACCAGTGACTATGTCATATACTAAGTCCATTCATCTAGAAAACATATCTTCATGGTATATTTCTTACCAACAATTAAAGCCCACCTTGCTTACAACACACCTTATGACAGTGCTACAACTATCCAGATATTCCATCTTCTATGGTAGAGATACTTCTATTCAACTCAGTCTTCTATAATGAAGTTACTCCTATCAGTATCTCAATACTAAAACCTCTACTTAGAATAATAGGGGCTATCCCACTGAAACCTCAAGCATCTTCTATAGTAGGAACTCATATATAAGATTAGTAGTTACACTGTAATTCACTAGTTTGATAATTGACAAAGATAACTCTTATTGAACTCGATCTCCAGTATTCAATAGTGACATACCAAATCAGCACTCACTTCCATCTCAGACTTCTCCCTATCATCTGAAGTTTTGACCACACAGTAGACAGATAGCGCAGCACATAAGCTGAAGCCAAGGTCATTCCATAAGTCTGCATATCTCTGAGTCCATCTTGTGGACCTTCACCTCTGGTGTAAACCATGTCTGACAGAGTAGCTCATTTGTGATAATCATTATCATCATTATTGAACTTCTGAATCACTTCTAAACTTCTGAAAGTATACCCAAGGTTCAGATGTCACAAATAAGTGAGTAGTTCATTTTGTAATAAAGTGATTCCACATATATTAAGTTTGTCTGTTAATTAGATAACTAGAGAAAAAGTGAGAGATTCTGGTGTCAAAATCAGCTTTGACCAGAATCATTAGAAGAAGTTGGTGATTTAATAAGAGGAAAAACTGAGTAATGTTAAATACAAGGATGTTCATATAATGCTACTTAGTTAATTCTAATGAAAAAAATTTGAAGAAATAGAATGAACTTACAGTCTACTACTTATCACCTTTTTAATTAATTTGTTTAATATATTGAGCAGAATAATGAATTAAAAGGCCTTAGAAGTATCATACAAAGGCTTGTTAGGCTTTGGAATGATGATAGATATGGATTTTTTGAAATGTGATAGCCAATAGCCAAAATTGGTGTATATATTGACTATGTTGACAATGTTGGTAATATACTTAAGATTGCTTACTATTATTTTAAGATGGTTCCAAGAAATGTGACCTGGACCTGGAGTAAATAAACTGTTGTTTTCTTTGATAGCATTTCTAATTTCAGCACAAGAGAATGGAGGCCATTCTGCTGGTTGACAAATAGAAATTTTATCAAGAAGTTGTGTGTTGATAGGCTTATTCTAAGCTGAATTATAAGATTGATAAAGTACTTGCCACAAGTTGTCTAGTTTGTTACATGGGTATTCATTGAATTTAATGGCTTTTATAGCTGATAGCTTTCATTTCTTAATCTAATTCATAAGATCTCAAGGTCCCTTGTTTGTTGAAGTAATTTCTTGAATTCTCTTGTTTTGCTATTTTGACTAACTTCTTATATTTAATCCAGTTACTTTTCCTTCTAGGCATCTGATAGATTGCTAATTCCTTGCTGCAATTCTCATTCTACTATTCTTTAGATTGTTTTATAATGTTGACCAGTTTGGAATGCTTATTCCAAAGATTCTCTGCAATAGTAGTAATTTGTTATGTTACATTTTCAAGTATATTGTTATTCAAAATGTTAGTAATGTCAATATAAGCTTATCTTGATTCTGAGTTCATTGATGTTTTCTTTTTCTTTTTCTTCACTATTTCTAACAATAGTTTTCTTTCTTTTTTGAATAAATTCCTTTTCAATACTAATTGAAACTAATAAAGGAGTGTAATCATATGTGCTTTATAATTCTGGCAAAATATGATAGTTGTTAAACTCCTCTGACTTCCCACAAAGAAATATTAAGCCTATGACAGAGTTCAATTCTTAAGAGTTATCTATATACCAAGTAGATATGGGATTTATAAACATTGATAGCTCTAAGTTAAGACTGTTAGCTATATCATGAAGAGTGTTAGTATGAGTTGAGTGATAAGGATATGATAAATCCCAATTACTATTTCTAATATTGAAGTCACCTATCATAATCAGAACATTGTTCAAGTTAACCTCAGTATTCTTTATATGCTTTAAGGTGTTCTGCTAGTTATCTAAGTAAATATTAAGAATGAAACACAGAATACCATTATTGAAGAAGGAAATAAGGTTAATGTCTTGGTGATTAAAAATATCTTTTCATAATAAAAATTTTAACTTGACCAACTCAGAGTTTATATAAGTGATGACTCTTGAATAATTATTTGTAATAAACAAAGTTCTAGTGAACATAATCTAAGAAGGGTGGTAAAGAGCTCCTATCAGATTTTCACCTTTTTCCAATAAAAAGCTAGAAATTTGATTCATAGAGGTTTTTAAATAAATATGATATCAAAATTTTGTTATTTTCTAAAATAGTATCAGTTAGTAGTCTGTTCTTTTGAATGTTCTGTGAAAAAACTTTTAGAAATTTTAAAATCATTGTTTACCACTGCCACAGCTAAGCAAATTGAGCTAGCTCTGATTTTTCAGAGCTCTTGGATTTTCTTTGTATACTACTCACAGTTAAACTCATATTTCCAGAATGGGCATTTATTGCTATCTGCTAAATATTCATCTTTGCAATTGACATATTTGAACATATAAGAACTATGTTTTTCTTTTTTGGTTTTAAGCCTAAAAGAGTTGATTTATCATTAGTCTTACAGCACCATACCATTTTCCTATAGTGTTCAATCTTATAAGAACCATTACACTTCTGGCATTTAGAGCTATATATATAGCAAGTTAATGTGATATAACTCCACTTCTAATAGTTCTTGTATTGTAAAACACCTAGGTTCATGTTGGTTTCTCAGATGGTTACAATCTATTATCCTACATTGAAACATTTGTAAATAAGGCACTTAGTCTTTGTATTATTCTGAGAATCCCAAATATCTACCCATATATATCAGAATCATGGATAATAGACTTGGTTTTATTTTATTTTCTCTTTCATTTTTATTTTTATTTATTTTCTATTTCTGAAATCTAGGGTTAGGGTCTACTATGATGTCACTGTCACAAGCTGTCACATGATTGTATGTCATGATAGAAGATGGTAGAAGATTTTAAAGGAAATGATATCATACAATATGTTATATATATATTAACCTTAAAGCAAATGCATAGTCATTTAGAGTAGGCTAATTGTAGTGTAGCATAGACCATCAGTCTAGGATATATAAGATAAATGATCCTATACAGAGTTTTCTATCAAGTTCTCTTGTAATTATCCAATTTAAGATTGCTCTTTTGACTTAACCCTTAGTTCTAAGTTCATAACAACAGCTATGTCCAACTTAGGGAATATCTTAATGATATATGGTCAGGGTACTAGAACAATATAATTAAAGATATGAGTATTCTTTATTATCTCTTCAATTATATCTGAAGTAATAGGTGAGTTCATGTTTTTTGACTAATAACATAACTCTAGAATCTTGAGATATAATTTGGACTAAGAGAGTTAGAGGCTCATAATATTATTAAAGCCCAGATTGTTCAGATCTTTGATGTACTTTTTTACCATGCTCAAATCTAAAAAGACCATTACTTTGTTAGTAGTAACAATAACTTCTCTGTTATCAGAGTATATAAAATTAGCAAATACTTTAGATTTCACATCTTTCAGAAGTTTGATATATGAATATTTGCTTGAGATATAATTGTGTTAGAGTTGTTTATACTTATAGATATGATAACTTGTTTTCTAAGATCTCTGGTAGTTATGTTAAGTTTCAGTTTACTCTTTATTTTCTTGTTGTTAGTGATGTTATAAATCTCAATGATCTTGCCAGAGATCAATTTGGGAAATATATCCTTTATTTTAAGAATATTTTCCATATCACTTCTAAAAGTCTGTGTATATGAATAGTAGTTAGAGTTTAATGATTGGATATTCTTAAAGAATTTTGATTTGGTTAAAATACTTTTACTAGGCCTGAGAGGGATAGAAAGAGGATGTCAGCTTGTTTACCTTTATCTTTCATTAAATTCAGAATAAGTATAGTTATCCTATTAAACTAGGATAAAATACATTGTTTAAAAGTCTTATCTTTGTCATTAGCCATGAGTCTATCCCAATCAAATTTATATATGGCCATAATGAATTCCCAAGCTACAAAACCAAATTTCATAATTTGAAGAATATTATTAGCTGTTCTATTGCTTAATAGCTATTGTTTAATAAATAATGCCATTCTTTATAAGAAATACATAATTTATTTTGCATCACTAGATAGAAAATCATCAATACTAAATAAGGAAATAGAAGTGAAATTACTATCCCACAATTGTAGATTAGCTAGTTGGTTAGCCTGATATAAAATAACAAAAAGTTCCAAATTTGAGATGGAAAATATATAGTTGATTTCATTGCTATAAGATATATATATATATATAATCAACAGCAGAATTTAAAGACATGTTTTCAGCAAGTTCTAAAGATATAGTTTTTCATTTTTCATTCTTATTTTTTCTTTTCCTTTCCATTTATTTCTTACTTTGGAATATAGGGTTAGAGTTAGTATAACATCATAGGTCACTGTCACAACTATCACATGATTACATGACACAGAGAAGATTGTAGAAGGTTCTAAAACAAATAATATCATATAACATAGCAATAACATGTTAATATTATGGAAACTACATATACTTTAGGGTGGGGTAGTTATAGTATATGATATAAGGTAGACTAGTTTGTACTTAGGATTCTATTGAGTTCTCTTGTGATTACCCAATCCAAGATTTTGTTCTTATTCCAACTTTAAGGGATTTAAATTATAACATTATAGCTCTTCTTTCTTACTTTGTTTAGTTTTCCAGACTAACTACTATCACATATTATGTCATATCACATCTTTCATTTAAGTCTAAAATAAAGAAAAATGAGAAATAAAAAATAAAAAACAAAGGAAAATAAAATAAAACTAAGTTTATCATTAACAATTATAATATATTGCTAATATTTACTATCACTTTCAGGTGAGTTTCAGAAAATTTAAGCAGTCTGAAAAATACTGGCAAAGTAAGTCTCAGTTGGTATCTTTAGTTATAAGGTTCAACTTGAGAGATGCCTGGATATATTATCTGAGATGGATAGTGTTATTGGAAGCTTCTTGTTACTTGTATATTTCTTTTAATATCCTTCCTAACTTCATCCTTTCATATTTATGAGAGCTCTTTAAAAGGTTTTATGTGTTTTAATTCTATTCTATATTATTGTTTCTATATATTCTATTGATTTCTGAATTGATATTATCTTCTTTGAATTCTTTAGTATATAGTTAAGGGCTAGTATTGCATAGTTCCTGTTATATTCTAGTATAACTTCTTTTCTGCTTAACCTCTATTACTGGAACCTTCTATGTTCTTCTATGATATGTAACAGTTTGTAACAGTCATGTGTAATATCATGCTAACCCCTAATCCTAAGTCTAAAAATAAGAAAATAAATGGAAAATAAAATAGAAATAAACAAGAATTTGAAAAGTTAGAAGATAGTTGTATTACTATTGTAGTGATATATTGCAAAAAAGATGGTTATTATAGAAGACAAGCTTTTGTCAGACATGTTAGAAAGATATCACTGCTATGAAGAATAGTTTTCTAAACTAAATAGACTTGGCATATAATATTATGCTTATTTGTATATAGATTAGCCTCTCATATTTCATTTCCTGGCAACTTATCACTTAGACTTTCAGTTGTTCTATATTTTAGAAACTATCTTTATAATATCTCCTTAGTTATATCCTATATTACTATTCTCTAGCTACAGTTCTAACTATAGACTTAGTATTTAAAGCCAAAATAATACATTATAGTATTCAGTCTGAAAATTAACTAAGATTTGATTAAGAAAAAATCTCTTAATATCTTTTCTTACTTCTCTAACTAAGATATTAGTTAGTCCTCTCTGATATCTTGTTATCTGAGATCATATCACTAATCTATAAATAAGTTTCCAAGCTTAATCTACAATTCACATATCTTACTTAATCTTACAGATATCTATATTCATTTTTAGATAAGTTTTCATACTTAATCTGATCTTTTTTCTGTATGACTATTACAAAATAAAATACTTACTTATTCATGATATCTAAACCTTGGATGTACTTTTTAGAGGTTTATCTTAGAGTTGAAGACAATGAACTTTATTTTTTTTCTATTTTCTTTATTTTATTAACATCAAGCACTTCTTTCCTCCTACTACCATCTTGTGTGGTTAGCACTCATAAAAAATAGTAGTGTTTTGTATTTTCTTCATTATCCTTTACTACTATGAGCTAGTTCAACATGAAATCAAAACAAAATAACAATATGAAACTGTTGTTGCCTTTCATCAGTCCATTCCTAAGCCCTGGTCTCCAGAAGCCTCAGGAGAATTCAGCTATGGATTGGAGTGTGAATATTCCAGAAGCTTTTGCCTCACCCTTACTGCATATTTCTCTAGCAAGTGAACATGTGTCATTGCCTCACATTCCATTACATAATACAGGTTCAAATGGCAGGAACAGGCAGAATCCACTGCTCCTTCTTTATTAGATTATAGTAAAGATCAACTAGTGATCACTAGTTCTTGGAATGGAGCACATCAAGTGTTATTTATATTTGGAACTAAGGATACTCAGAGCAAAGATTCTAAAATGATTCTCAAGTCCATTAAAAGAATAAGGACATACATCAAACATCATCCACCAGACAAGGTACCACCAAAGGGAGATTTTATACTGGTTGTCAGGAATCTTTGGAAGTTGATTGACACAATATACACCACAAAGTGGAATTCTCTTATTTTTGAGAAAGAGAAGTCTCTGACCATTAGGAAATGTGTTGAAGAGTATATTATGCCTTATTACAGGCAAAAATAGCTATCGACCTCAATTTTGAATATAGAGATGAACACTTCAATCTCTCCGCCTTCCATAGGGACCACTTCTCCTCCCACTACAAATACATCAGTGGCCCCTCCTCCTCCCAACAAGAATGTTGAGTCTACTGTCAAGAAGGCTCCCAAACCTTTGAACATGAAGAAGTTCTATATATAGGCTTCAAAATCTAATGTCTTACACAACATTGAAGATATTTTGTGAGTCAAGAAATTATTTCCTGCTTTGTTGGCAAACAAAGTGGGAAAGATGTTAAAAATAAAAAATAGCGGAGAGAGCAGCAAAAAACCTAGGATCAACATAACGACTAGAAGGCCATCAAGGAAAGAAGTCATTATACCAATGGCTAAGCGTATTGCTGAGTTGATTGTCAACTCAGCTCACACTCACATTTCTAACATCAATAAATGTCTGAAAAGCTCTAATCACAAACAATGGAATCATCATCACAACCAACAAGCCAGCAAACAATTTCAATTTATCAACAATTGAGAACTACCTCAAGAACATCAAAAAGGTCAATTCAAGCTCAATCAAGAGTCTGCATCTTCCAAGGTCCAAATTGTATATGAAAATCATTGGACTTTCATATAAAATTGAGCAGGGAGTTATCTCACCTGACTATATCAAGGGCATACTCAAAGAAATACATCTTTTCAAAGATGTCATGTTGGCCTCAAAACCTTGCGCCATCAAAGCATCTCCCAAATTAGACATGGTGGTGGTCTGGGTGGATATCTGGGATTCCCAGAGCAGCTCTTTGGCAAAGAACATCATCAATCATTGTTTCAACATTGGATGTTTTATTGCTACCATCAAAGGTACCAATATAAACTTAGGTATTCTACAGTGCAAGAACTGTTAGAAGTGGGGACATTCGACACTTAGTTGTCATTCTCATATCTCCAGGTGCACCAAGTGCTATAGAGCCCATACTACCAAACATCACAGAGAGAAAGCATAGTGTTGCATAGAGAATAAGAAAGCTAATCATTCAGCAACCAAAGATGGTGAGCCATGTCCTTACATCTTCAAATGCATGAATTGCAAAGAAGATCATCAAGCAGACAGCTATAGGTGTCCTTATTGGCACAACTGCTTCAATAGAGATTGGTATGGTAAAAAACAACAAGAGCTTTCGAAGTAGAGTAAAGTAATATAGTAATACTGTTAGCTGTAGTTTAGTTTTTGTTTCTTTTTCTTTTTCTTTTTTCTTTTTTCTTCTTTTTTTATTTTCATATTGTCTGCCCATCAATGTACTATAGCTATGAAGTAGTTACCACGGTCTGCTATTGTGCCTCATGTAATAAATTGTTGATTATTAAAAAAAATTAAAAAAGTAGCATAACATCACATATGACTGTCACAAAATATGTTACAATGTCACATATCAGTCACAGTCACACATATGGACATAAAAGATTTCAGAACAATAATATTATCATACATATTAATAGTATATAGCCTTTAAAATAGACTAAGATTAGTGTAATATAGATCAGTAGTCTAGCATATATAAGATAGACACTTTTGTACTTGGAACTCCATTGAGTTCTCTTATATTGACTTTAATACAAGATTCTATTTTTGGCTTCACTTTATAAGTCTTGAATTGTAATAGTTTAGAAGTGATTCAGAAGTTCAATAATAATGCCAATAATAATGAAAATTAATACAGATATTAATAATAATAAGAGATAAATGATGATTATTAATATTAAGTCTGAAGTTTAATCTTTAGACATAAAAGTATATATACAAAATAGTAATGGTTTATATACAAACTATTTCCATTACATAATCAAAACTTATATCTGATAGAGCTATTATTTGTCATAGTAGATTTTTTAAAATCATCAATTCATTATATGGAGCATAAGGACAGTCTACAGTAGTTACATCATAACTATATACATACAAAGACAAACAACATAGAGAAAAGGAAAAGGAAAAGATTAAATAAAATCACTTAAAGAAAAGCAAGTGTAATTCAACTAAGTAATACTTTCTCCAAAAGAGAAAGCATTGTTGTTAAGCTCCAGAAAAAACATGAAATAAACTATTGTATCTTGTTTAGAATTCCAATAATTGTTAAACCTTCTATATTCATAGAGAATATGTTATTTTATTTCAATTGGATATTTGTCAAGACAATAGAAAGTAGACTTAATTTTTTATTTTCTTTCTCATTTTTATTTTCTTTTTTTTTGATTTATTTTTTATCTTCTCTATTTTTAGATCTCTAGGGTTAGGGTTAGAAGTGATTGATCACATCAGTCACATTTGATGGTGTGGTCACAACATTGATCACAGAACTTAAGAGAAAGTTATAGAAGGTTCTAAAACAAGTGATATCATATAACATGGATACTATGTTGACCTTATGTACTACACATGGTTGTTTAGGGTAGGGTGCACAGTAGTTAGCATGGACCATCGGCAGTAGTATATAAGATAGACTAGTTTGTAAAGGAATCTTTATTGAGTTCTCTTGTGTTACTCTAATACAAGGGTTGTTCTTATTTCCCACTCTAAGGATTTGAGATCATAACAATATTATTCACATGAATACTTAAATTCTTCTTGTAGAAAGAATCTAAGACAATACTTTCCTATAGGAGTATGATTATCAATAGCTTTTAAGGTTTTAGTGTATAATGAGTTGGAGTGACTGAGAAATTCTGAGAAATTTCAGCCATGATTCTCCTTTATAATAAGAAGATTTAATAGGATATAGATTATCATCAAGAAGCTCTAAAAATTGTCTTTCTTTAGTATTAGAGGCTTAAAATTTTATTTTCCAATTGCTGAGAATTTCATTGCATTCATTCTTTCTATCAAACTCTCATGAGGACTTGTATAGAAAGATAGAAACAAGATTGAATTTCTTCATTTCTTTGTTGACTATATAGTGGAGAGTTCATTTGTCACCACTTGAACAATCCCAAAATTTGATAGAGTTATGTTAATCTCTTTTGAAGAATTCTCTAAGTTCTCTAGAGATTGTGGATGACTAAATTTGATACAGATAGACCAACAAATTGAAAATTCTCTTTGTAGCATATATCAAGTCTGTGATGACAATAATGTGATTAATATTGACTATTTGAGTGGCTTAATTAATACTATACCTGATAGTGAAAAGTTTGGCCTCAGTAGAAGTAATATTGATTACATAATGAAGAGTCTTGATAATAGTATTATTATGGATATGGATATGAGCAATCAAAGTAACTACTTGATTTTTAATACTTGCATCTGATACTATAACAGCTGTTTTTGAATCAGCCAGTATCTAGAGTATGAATTCATTAAGTTTATGAATATGTGCTTTACTACTTTCTTTACTTTTCCTATTTATAGAATAAAAAAAACAACTAGGAAATATATCAATTAGTCTATCTCCAGAAGAGAATTCAGTACTGGAAGGATTAAAGAAAGGAAAAACTCTATTCAATTTATTGTTCACATCCACAACAGGATCTTTGATATTCAATTACTGTTTGGGAGTTAACTTTTCAAGCAATAAATAATAATTATTGTTGCTGTTTGAATGTCTCAACTTCAATAATGATTTGATAATATGATTTAATAGTAATAATTGCATTCTGAGTTGGAATCTACCACTGAGTTTTTGTAGATATAAATAGATTGGGATAAGACCTATAATGGCTTTAATACCAAGAGAAAAAGAAGTTTGAAAAGCTCCTAATATTTATATGGCCACTCTTTATTGTATTTTCCTAAATTCCTTGAGTGAATAAGTCAAAGGAGCTTTGTTATAATAGAAAACCATATATATTATGATTCAAAGACCTTAGGGCTGATCAATAAATAGAACCTTGTATTAGAGTTAACACAATAAAACTCAATAGAAAACTCTGTACAGGATCATCTACCTTATATACCTCTGACTACTGTTTGTGTACTACTACTTTAGCCTACTCTAAATGATCATATGTCTACCTTAAGGCCACCATATATATAATCTATAGTATAACATTACTTCTTCTAGAATCTTCTACTGTTTTCCATCATGGCACATGATCATGTGACAGTGTGACAGTGACCTGTGACATACCACTGATCCCTAACCATATTTCTAAAAATAGAATAGACTGGGAGGAATAGAAAATAAAAGAAAAATAAAATAGAGTCCAATCTTTGTGTTTCTTAGTGTAATGAGTAGTATACAAGTTCTGTATAGGAGGCATTTTTGAGTGGGGATAAGTCCCCTTGATGAGTTTCCAATCATTTTCATACATTTAGCAGTCAATATTGTCTTGTTAGCATAAAAGTTGATATGTTGTTGGAAAGTCAACTTTTTATCAAAGATGAATCCTAAATAATACTATGTTTCTTTGAAATGAAGGATGGGACCTCCTAAAGTAGTGAGATTCAGCAGTGGAGGATTGAAAACTCCATGTGATCTAGAGAAATGGAAAACCTTCATTTTCTTGTATTCAATGACCAGACCAAACTATTTGAGAAGAGAAGACATGATGTAGTAACTACAAAAGAGGTGAGAGTTTAAAATGTTAAAAGATTTAATCTTGAGAAACAAATAGTCCATTGTCTACAAAGGAGATAACAGAAATCAGATTTTTTAGATTTTCTAATTTTTTTTCAAAAGTATGAAAAATAGGAGAAAGATACAAAGCCAACAAAATAGGAGATAAGACAGAGCCCTGTCTGATCCCAATGTCAATATTGAAAAAAAAAAAGAAAAATAGTTCCAAAGATACTTTGTTTTTCTATCTACTAGGTAGTTTTAGAAAAATAGAGAAATCTTGGAATCAAAGCTAGCTTTATCCAAGATCATAGGGAGTAATTGATGATTGATCAATGAAAAGAATTGAGCAATATTAAATACCAAAGTACTAGTCAAGAGATTCTTGACCTATCCAACATGAATAAGATGAGTTAGTACAACTATGGCATTCATGGTAGATCATTGTTTTAATCCACCCAATTGACAAGGATGAATGATATTCTTGGAAATAAGCTAGAACTGAAGTCTTTCACTAATGACTTTCTCAATGAGTTTTTCAAGTGCATTCAATAGTACTATTGGTCTAAATATCTTTAGGAAGTCATATAAAGTCTTGTTAGACTTGGAGATGATGATGGAAGATGACATTTTGAAGTGTGACAGCCAATGACCTAAATTGATACATGCATTAGCTATATTGATAAAGTTCTTGAGGCATAAGCTGTTATTGACAATAACTTTGAGATGTCTTCAAGACAATCTGTCAGAACCAGGAGTTGAAGAATTATTGCATTTGATGATAAAACTCTTGAACTCTTCTTCAGAGAATGGCATCCACTTCATAACAGGTTTGTTTGGAATTTCTTCTAACAAATCTAGATAATATCAGTAAGAAGATCATGATGGATAGAGTGATAAGGAAAAGAAGAATCCCAACTATTGTCTCTGATGTTAAAATCTCCTGTTATAACTAGAATATTATTGATATTTGCTTCAGTATCCTCAAGATACTTCAAAGCTGTTTGAGATGAGTCTGAATAGATATTAATCAAGAAGTAAATAGAACCATTGTTAAAGAAAGAGACATAAG
>Ga0157358_1000942_pt1 | contig 12544 bp, 5 predicted proteins | sample AttcapACBM2_FD_111484 | JGI IMG/M metagenome (GOLD analysis project Ga0157358, IMG submission 111484) | Fungus gardens microbial communities from leaf cutter ant in Botucatu, State of São Paulo, Brazil - Atta capiguara ACBM2 | ecosystem: Host-associated > Fungi > Mycelium > Unclassified ...
AGACCAAGTTTCATGATTAGCTTGTCACAAAAGTGTGTCAGGCTTCCCTATAGATCTTCCAGAATGATAGTACAGTATAAAGTCAAACTATGCTAAGTATTGAAATCACCAGGCTTGTCTTTAGTTAAGCTTCTTGGCAGTCATGAAGTACTCAAGATTCTTATAATCTATCTAAATTTTAATCAGGATTGCAGCTCCCTCTAAGAAGTGATACCATTTCTCTAGTATGTAAATAATCCCAAGTATTTCTTTATTATATATCTCATAATTGTGTTTTACCAGAGAAAAAAAATTACTAAGAAATATAACTGAGTACCACTTACTGTCTTCCTTCAAGACTTGGAAAAGCATAGCTCCTGTTGCAAAATCTGAGCTATTAACTTCAGTACAGAAGAGAACAAAAGTATCTGATATATGAAACAAAATGGTAACTAAGGTTCAAGCAGATGGTCCAAGTAGGTGATCCAAGTGTTGGAATCACAACCAGTTTGTCATCCCAACACTCTCCTTCAAAAATTGGAGAGTACAAGCTCTACTACAAAATACTTCACTTTCAGTAAGGGCAAAGCCTTAATGAATACATCAGCAACCATGCCTTTAGTAGGGCAGTAAACTAAATGCATCTTGCTTTCTTCAATAGTCTAGTAAATAAAATGGTAGTAAATGATATGTTTGGTATATACATGAAATTGTTGGTCTTAAGTGAGTGCAATTGTAAACTGGTTATCAGAGAAAAGGGTTGTAATTTTGGACTTCTTGTCAAAGATTTCAGAGATAAATGAACAAAGCTATGAGGCCTTTTTAGTAGCATATGTTGCTACCACATATTTGGATTCAGTTGTTGAGAGTGTGACAAGTCCTTGACACTTGGCACTTCATGAAACAGTGCTGCTATTAACTAAAAAGGCATAGCCAGATATTGAGCATTGATCTTCAGCCATATTTTCATTAGCATCTGTATAGCCATGAAGATCTAGGGTTAATTTACTATAAGTGAGCCACAATTTACAAATGCCCTTGATGTATTGAAAGACATGTTGTACAGCCTCCTAATGAGACTCTCTAGAGTTCTTCAAGAAACAAGAGAGGAGTTGGACAGCATAAGCAATGTCTGGGTAGACTCTTAAAGCTATATACATGAGTGTATCAATAGCTTCTTGATATAGTACCTTGGCCATCTGAGCAATCTTGTTTGTTGACTTAGATGCTTGATCAGAGATAAAATGAATAGAGAGATCCATAGAAGAACTAGCTGGCTTCACATTTTTAGGGCTATAACATTGTAGTAATGTATTAATATATGATTGTTGAGATAGTAGTAACTTGCCCTTCATTTTGAAGTCTTTTTACTTTAATTCCTAAAAGCCAGTGTGCTTCTCCCAAATTACTTACTTCAATATGCTCTCGGACTCTGGCTTTAATCTAAGCAATGTGAGAGACATTTGTAGCTGCAACTGTGCAGTCATCAACATGTACAGCAATAATAATAAGGTCAGATAGTTGAGAGAGAAAGAATACACATGAGAAATTAAGGAGATCAATTAGAATCTTGCATAGATGTTGATACTAATGCCTACCAGACTACTTTAGGCCATATAATGTCTTTCAAATACAACATACATAATAGTGGAATTTTGGATTCTCAAAACCAGATAGTTGTTTTATGTAGATAACCTTATCATTAGATAGTTTTCCATTTGGGTATACTTCCTTGATATCTATCTGGTATATTTTCATGTCCAAAGCTACTGTGAGTACTAGAACTGTCCAAATAAATGCCAATTTTGCTCCAGATGCATATGTGTCAAAATAGTCAACTCTAGGAACTTGGAAAAAACCTTGAGCAATCAGCTAGGCTTTAAAGCAAATAAAAATGCCTACATTATCTTTCTTGGCTTTGGATACCCATTGCAAACCAACAATATTAGCACCAGGTAAGCAATCTACAAGTTATTATATACTAGTATCCATTAATGTCTTGTACTCTTCAGCTATACTCATCTCCCACATTACCCAATCAGCTTTTTTTATTACTTCCTGCAACGTCTTTGGCTCTAAGGCCTCTGCTCCATCTATCTCAATGGAGAAACACCAAACCTTCTTCCAGTTTTTTTCTTCAACAGCTGTTATAGCATAGCCTTGAAGAATGTCACAGGCTTTTTGGCTTGGATTCTATGAACAGTGTGAGCACTTGTTTTCAATAGGCTGAGTTTTCTCATAAATAGGCTTGTAGATAGCTTCAATAGTTAAATCATTTGTAGAGAAATTAGCAGATACAGTTTAATGGGTAGTGATAGTACTGGAGTAGTAGGAGAAGTAGAAATTTTTGATAGTTTGGCTAGGAAACTAGTAGACAAGCTTTTATGTTGAATTTTGTTTGCTGACTTTTCCTTCTCTTCAAAATTCAAAGACTTAGCAAATCTAACATCTTGTTTCACTCTCATAGCACCAGTAATAGGATCCAAAACCCTTATCTTATTACTCTCATTATCATAGTCTAACCAATACTCCTTCCAAGCTCAATTTTCAAGCTTATTAGCCTTTGGATCATGAATCTAACACTCTTTATTATATTCACGTAGTCTACTCAAGTTTGACTTGTATTCCCAGACCACTTTAAAAGGAGTCTTTCTATTAACTGCTTTGGTACTTGTTTAGTTTATCAACCAAACAATATGGCTAACTGCATCTGCTCACAAAGACTTGGGTAATCAAGAAAGATGATTCATAATACAAGCATGATCCATTATTGTGTAGTTTTGTTATTTAGAAATCTTATTATGCTAGGGTGTATTATGTACAGTAAGCTTGATCTGTATTTCTTACAAGTAAAGATAGCTTTGAAAATCCTTACTAGTATACTTTCTATCTTAATCAGAATGAAAATTCTTGATTGATTTACCAAATTATGTTTTACATCATGCTTTGAATCACTTGTATACTTCTAGAACACCTACTTTGAATGAAAGAAAATCAACATGTGTTCATCTCAAATAATCATCTGTAATGTCACATAATATTTCTAATCTCTCTTCGTTTCAGATACCCAAATATCACTATGTATCTTCTTGCCTATCTCTGTTGACCTTTCTCCCTACTTCTGTTTCATAATTGGCATCTGAGTAAATTTACCAACAACATAAGATTCACAAAAATAGTCAGTATTGCTATCAGACTCTAACTAAAGATCAGTGACCATCTCATCACAAAAAAGCTTAAGAGCTATAGCAGGTGCAATGTAACTAAAATGACAGTGGATTTGATCCAAGGTGAGTGATTCAATGACACCATTCACATGTCCTTCATTGTCTGTTTTCTTTATCAGTTTTTACAAACCAGCATCATTGCAAGGTATTTCTGCAACTCAAGTACCACTTAGATCACAAATAGTACACTTTTCATTTACAAATATGGTGGTGAAGCCAGTCTTATCAAGACAGCCAACAGAGACTAGTGTATAGCTAGCCTCTAGTAAGTACAACACTTTAGTTAACTTCAACTGCAATATGCTTGAGCTATTTAGTACATTGATCACTATGTCATCTTTACCAACAATACTGAAACTCTGCTTGTTTGCAGTATGTAGAGACTATGGGAGAATAGCTAGGATGTTTGAGAAGATATTGTAATAAGGGGAAATGTAATAACAGGTATCTGAGTCAAAAAGTTTGACTTGTGTGGAGGTAAGTAATTCTTGTATCTGGCTAATAGTGATTTTGTCTTTGCTAATGTCACAAACATTAATAGGTGCTTGCTCTTCCTCAGCCTCCAAATTCCACTCTTCTTTAAGCTTATCAATCTGCATTATAGATGTTAACATCCAGTTAGCATCATCATCAACATTGCTCTTGTTATTAAACATGTTTTCATCAGTAACAGCAAAGGAAGCATCATTGCTTTTCTCTACTATATTTGCTAACATTCTTGTACCAGATATCTTGCCACCTTAGCCACTAGTACTCTTGCCAGTCTTATTCTGCCCACAATTTTTTTGCTTCAGAGATTTTTTTCACCAATGATCAATACTTTCACACTCATAGCATTTTTCCTTCCTCTTAAAGAGCCTTTTTCCTCTAGGATCTTCTTTATCAACACTTATGGCATTGTCTGCCTCAGTTCTTGAAGAGAGCTTAGTTCTATTAGTATACAATCACTCTCATCCATCAGTGACTATAATTATCAGGATGTCAGAGTTAATAGTATAGTTTAGAGTGAAGTGAAGATGAACAGCTGATAGCTAAGTAGAAGCAAAATTTGAAATCCAATGTAGTAAGGAGGACAAGATGATACTTTAAAAATCATCATCATTAATAGTGACTCCAATAACAAGTAGCTCTGCTTGCTTTGAACAAAGTACCCCAGAGAAGAGTCAGACATATTTCTTATTTTGACAACAACTAGCCATGAATTCATGTCACAAATATTCATGTCACAAATATGCCTGTGAGAATGTTCTTTTGTAAGTGTAATTCTTTACAATAGCATTCTACATTTCTTGGACAGTACTATAGGCTGATATTACAATCAAGATTGAGTCAAGAATCTACTATATTAGTAGGGATCTTGCAAGACTTTCATTTCATTTTCAAGTTTTGATCATTTCAGAGATGACTGTAATAGCAGAAATAGAAGGAGGAGGAGTTTTGTGACTGGCACCAGCATCTTTGGGTTGACAGCTACTAGTATAGTAGGAGAGAGTGAGAACTTAAGAAGATATTGCTTTGGATAGGGACACCTGCCATCAAAATAGCCTCAAAGTTTCTTTCCTTGAATAGTTGTCTTAAAATGCAGTAGAAATACTGCCCAATTCATTTCTGACACATCTAGCTTTAGTACAGATGAAGATATCACATCATTCACTGTAGTAGCCATAGCAAAATTCCAGAATTATTTGAGTGAGTATAATGGGATTCTTTTCAAGGTTTAGCAATGGCGAGGGCCTATAACCTGTAAGAAAACAGTAATAGCTTAGTCACTCAAAGTAGCATAAGAACTAAAATATATTCAATATCTGTAAGAAAATAGTAATAGCTATAATACCATTAGCTTAGATATAATATTATCTAGAAAGATTATCCATATCTCAGTCACTCAAAGTAGCATGAGAACTGAAGTGTACAAGCATTACAGTACTAAATATATATATGAAACAAAATGGTAACTAAGGTCCAAGTAGATAGTCCAAGTTGTACTAGTATTATGGTAATAGTATTCTTTAGTAAGTTAAAGGCCACTTACTGCACAGAACTCCAAGTCCATATACTGTTACTTTCTGTGATATTGAAAAGCAGTCTAATAATATTAGAAACATCATAGATGAACCTTTAATAAAAGTTAGTGAAATTAAAGAATGCCTGCAGCTTTATATAAGTGGTTAGTATAGGCTAATCACAAACTATAGCTACTTTGATAGAGTTTATCTCAACTTGATCCTCTGAAATAACTAGGCTCAGATATTTGATGTGTAGCTTGTTGAATTTACACTTCTTGGAGCAAAGAAACAGCTTGTGCTTAGTAAGAACCTTTAGAACTCTATGAACTGCCTTATAGTACTCTTCCAATGTCTAGGTAAAGATCAAAATGTTGTCTAGATATACTATTATAATATCTTTTACTATAAGGTTCTGAAAAATTTATTCATCATAGTCTAGAATATAGTAGAACTGTTTGTTATATCAAAGAACTTAACCAAGGGTTTGAAATGACTATAGTTCATGTAAAAGGTAGCCTTCCACTCATTACTGGACTTGATAAAGACATTGTTGAAGTTCCAGCACATATTCAGCTTAGTTAAGTACTAGACATTTTAGAGTTTTGTCATAAGCTTGAGATCAATGGTAATAGATACTTGTTCTTGATGGTGAATGCATTAAGGTCCCAATAGTCTTGTACCAGGTCTAAAAACCTATTCTTTTTCTTAATAAAAAATATCAGCATAACTATAAGAAACTTTAAAGATAGTATCTGGCCAGTGTGAAGGTTTTCTATAATAAACTTATCTAACTCAGACTACTTCATAAAGATAGGAGGTATATCTTCAACAACTTAAGTTCTGTACCAGAAACAAACTTGATAGCATAATCTCTTTTATGGTGGTCTAGAAGAGTATCAAAATCTTCTTGAACAAAGACTAACTCAAAATACTACACATATGAGAGGAAAACAGAGGCTTTATCTAGAACTTAGTCTTTATATAAAGTTTCTAATAATCACTGAGAAAAGATAATGGTTATATATAGGTCCAGCCTAGATTATTTTGAGAAAATGCAGATTAGATAATAACAATTACCCAGTTCTTCCATATACTCCATATCAGTTCATGGAGATTCTTATTGTTATGAATCAAAGTTCTTAGGGTTGGACAGTGAAGTAACCTTGTATAGGGTTTACACAAGAGAACTCGATGGAAAACTCTATACAGAATAGTCTACCTTTTTATACTGAATCCTCATGGTCCATGCTAGCTATTTCTAACCTACTCTAAACAACTATGTGTTAGCCATGAGGTCCCCATGTGGTATGATGTCATTCTCTTAAAATCCTCTTTGGTCACATGAACCATGCTGTCTCTAATCCTAGCCCTACATGCTAAAAATAGAACAAAGAGGAGATAGGAAAGAAAATAGAAAAAGAAAAGAAACTAAGTCTACTTCCTGCAATCTTGACACTTACATCTTTAGAGTCTTCTACTAAGCCAGGAAAAGAGTTAGACCTATATATTTTCAAAGCATATGTCTAATGTTTCTCAGCCTTTCAAATGTCTTGACAACCTGAATAATGTGTAGAATATCTTATTATTACTACCTTCTCTTTCTATCAGTTAATTTCAGAGTTATATATCTTTAGCCAAGTGAAGCCAAGAATAATATCTTGCTATTAGATTTATACCTTGTTATCTAAGATCTAATAAGGCCTCTCAGAAGTCTAAATATATTATTTATATGTTATCTGAGAACACAGAAGTGAAAGTTGGAATAATCTTTAGCTTTAGCTTATATGCTGCATCTCTACAAGTCACACTGGCCATATATATCAGAAGAGCACTTAGAAAAACTAGGAGGACAAAACTATCTGAAGGTAGTAAAGTGTATCATTACTAACATTAGAAGATAGTGTTTTTGGTCAATTTTCAGAATAAGGCTATTACATTATAAACTACTGGTTTATATACTGAGTATTTTACCTAGGGTAGTTATCTATTATAAAGACTGCTAAGTGAGTTACCCTGGTTACTAGTATTTCTTGGATGTCAGGAAATAGAAGTCTATAAAGTTAGTAAGAGTTCAGTAAGAACATCTGAGATGGAATAGAGGTAATTGATCTGCACTGGAAGAGATTAGAGAACTGTCTTATAGTATCAAACTAAGCTTAAAGGTCCATGTTCTCTAGTCTTTTTACTAGTAAAGTTATAATTTAGTTCTAGATTGTAGTTTGAAAGCTGTAGTAGAACTTGATGACTATGGTGTGAAAATGAGTTGTTAAAGTTCTGAATGTTGGACTTGGTTTATTTTATCTTCTTTCTCATTTTTATTTTATTTTCCATTTTATCTTATTTTTGAACTTAGAGTTAAGGTTTAGTGTGATGTTACATATGATTGTCACAACTGTCACATATTACATGAGTCACAGTTACATAATCATGTAATACATAAAATAATGTAAAAATATTTAGAAAATGATATCATACTATATATTAACAATATATAATATTGTAGCAACTACTAATTAAGATAGTCAATAGCATACTAAGTAATCTTACAAGTGAGAATCTCATGAGGATTACAAGAAAATTCAACAAGAAGTCCTTGATGTATTTTTATACTATATATACTACTATTACAAGTCCTACTCTAAACTACATATGTCATCTATAAGTCTACCATACTATTACTATAAGATAAACATACTATAGCCATACTCTTGATATTATTGTTCAAGTTTCTTCTACTATGTTTCAAACCTATGATATTATATCATGTGACCACAGTCACATGCTTCTTCTTTATCCAATAAATAAAATAAAAATAAAAAAAAGATAAATCAAATCAAAGAAAATAAATAAAAGAAAAAGAAAATCAAAACAAAATATACGAGCTCAAGTATACTATAACATGTAATATTCATACTCTTTATGATAGGCTAGGTTTAGTGTACCATAAACCAACAGCCCAGTATATATAAGATAAATACATTGTATTTAGAAACTCTACTAAATTCTCTTATATTAACCCTAATACAAGGTTCTTTTCTTAACTTAATACTTTGAGTCTTGAATCATAATATTGGTATAGCTAACTTCAGATATCAAGGTTTGGAACTTATCTATATAATTTTCTACTGTATAGATTTCTTAGTAATGTACTATCTCTTCAAGTTTGTTAACAGTCTCTATAGTTATCACAATTCAAAACTCAGAGTTAAGTCAAGAAAGAAATCTTGTGTAAAGTTTATACAAGAGAACTCAATGGAGTTCCAAGTACAAAGTATCTATCTTATATATACTTGGCTAATAGTCTATACTACACTAAACCTAGCCTACTCTAATATATATATATATACTATTGATATATAGTATAATATCATTGTTCTGAAACCTTCTTTACTCTTTTATGACATATGATTGTATGATCATAACTTGTGACTATGTCATATCATGCTAACCTCCAATCCTAAGTCTAAAACAAAGAGAAAAGAAAATAGAAATGAGAAATGAAATCAAGTCCATTGTCTTCAACTCTAATAATAGTGACATTGACTAGAAAGAAGTATTCCTAAAAGAGCTGTTTAAACTCAGACTAGATAGTAATGGAAAAGATGCCTATAATTGACTTCTTATGAGAGACTTCTTCTGACTATTTCAAAGTATAACTGCTTCTGAAGAAGAAAAAGACCTAGAGGATCTTATTTTGATTATAGATAAACTATTTAATAAACAACCAGATGTACAAGAAACAAGAGTTAAGAAAAGCCTGTTATCAGACTTGAAGATAGTGGACTTGTTCTTTTTCTATTTTTCTCCTATTATTTAAGTTCCTCTTATTTTTCTATTTCAATTTCTTTTTATTCTTTTTTTATTTTGGACTTGGATAATGTTATGTTGCAAACTGTTACAGTAATATGATGAAGTATGATGACTATCACAAGTCTGTCACAAATTTCACACAGTCACAGTCACAACATCATGTAACACATAAAAAAGAACAATATTATACATTATATATTATAATAACTCTTATATATAACTTATAACATTTAGAATAAATATAAAGTGTATATAGACTATATACTAGAAATATATAAAGTAAACTCACCTATACTAGAAATATATAGAGTAAACTCACCTATATCAGAAACTCTACTGAGTTTTCTTATGTTAAATAATACAAGTTTTCTCATTTATCCAAACTCTAAACTTAAGTCATAATATCTATCCTATCTGTTAATTACTATTGAAGTCTGGAGGAGAGAAAACATAAGGTCAAGAGTATTATGGAGTATTTCTAAATGGAAAAGTATTTATTAAAGATAAAGGTCTTGTAGTAAAAGAAAAAGAAAAATCTACAAGTTATAAGAGTGGATATTAGGTAATAAATATATCCAGAAAATGAAACCATCCATAAGAAAATTGTGAAAGACATCAGAAGAATGTAGAGATCTACATTAGTTTATTCTCTAATTAATATAGTATAAAGCTTATGAGTAGCAAAAAGTACTGGTAATAGCTGGTGTGGGGAAAGTAAGAGAATAGAGGACTGTTTGGAAATAGATATGACTAAAGAATTCCACAAAGTTCTGGAAATGAGTATAAGAATGGAAACAGTCTATTAGTGTTATAATTGAAAACTTATAAAGTAAAGTCAACAAAGGAATCTTATATTAGAGTTAATATAAGAAAACTCAATGGAGTTTCAAGTATACAAAGTGTCTACCTTATATACACTTGGCTAATGGTTACATACTATACTAAACCTAGTCTACTCTAAAAAACATATATACTATATACTTTTAATAGAAAGTTAAGTCAAAAGAGCAATCTTGGATTAGGTAATCACAAGAGAACTCAATAGAGTTTCTAAGTACAATGTATTCTACTTATATATGCTAGACTGATGGTTCATACTACACAAAATCTAGTCTACTCTAAAAGCTATATGTTTTATATATTATTAACATATAGTATGATATTATTATTTTAGAACCTTCTATGTCCTTTTATAACATGTGATTGTGTGACCATGGTTTGTGACTGTATCATGTGATATCACACTAAATCCTAATTCTAAGTTTCAAATAAAAAGAAAAGAAGAAGAAAATAAATAATAGAAAAAAATAAAAATAAAAATAAAATAAAATAGAGTCTACTATTTGTAACTCTAACAACATCATTGTTCTGGAATCTTTTACATCCTTCTGTAGTATATGATCATATGACTATGACTTATAACTATATTATATAACAGTTTATGATAATTATATATAATATCATGCAAACTCTAATTCTAAGTTATAAATAAAATAAAAATAAATAAAGTTCACCATATTTAATTTTGACAATTAGGTCAATTAAAAGACTTTATTTATTTGTTAGGCCTAATCTGTATAAAACACAAAGATATGATCTATAACAGAGTCAATTACAAAGTAGAGATATATGTTAAATAAGAAACATATCTAGAAGAAAAACTATTTGTAGAAAGATATTAGAAGAATATGAGTATTACAATTTAAGTTTCAAAGTGTTTAAGACAAGAAAAGAATTTCATATAGAGATTATACAAGAGAACTTAATGAAGTTCCAAGTACAAAGTATCTATCTTATATACACTTGGCTAATAGTCTATGTTACACTAAACCTAGCCTATCTTAAAAGACATATATACTATATATATTACAAACTTCATTTAGCTTGTATCTTTACAACTAGTAAATTAATTTTTGCAAACTAAGCTATATTGGAAAGCTCTAAATAAAGGCTATCTGTATATATATGGGATGTACAAAAGCAACAACAAACAATCAAGATATCAGGCCATTATTAAATATAAAGGTTTGTTAACTATTATCTCATAAACAAATAAACAGATTCACATGATTAAACTTGTATTGGAAAGTGCTTATCAAATTATTTCTAATAATATATGGTATATCCAATAGCAATAAGTATTTATAGAGATACAAACATATCAATGTAATAATATAATTAGTTATCTTTTAAAATTAGCCTGGCATCTACTATGACAAATGATAGCCTTTATCAGATATGAGTTTTGGTTATGTGATAAAAACAGCTTGCACATAAACCATCACTATTTTGTATATATATCTCTGTGTCTGAGGATTAGACCTTAGACTTAATAATATTATTTATTATCAATTTTCATTATTCATTATCTCTCATTATCATTGACATCTATATTGATTCTTATCATCATTGTCATCATTATTGAACTTTTGAATCACTTCTAAGCCTCTGAGAGTGTACCCAAGGTTCAAATATTACAAACAAGTGAGCATTTCATTTTATAATAATATGCCATTGACATATGGCATGATATCATTATTCTAGAACCTTTTATAACTCTATGTGTAACATATGATTGTGTAACTATGACTTGTGACTGTGTTATATCAATGTGACAGTTTGTGACAGTCACATATAACATCACACTAATCCCTAATCCTAAGTTCAAAATAAAAATAAATAGAAAATAAAATGGAAAAGTGAAATGAAATAAAAATACATAAAGTCTATTATCTTCAACTCTGATAATAAGAGCACTATTTGATACATATGGATATAAATCTAGAATGATCTTAGCTTCAGCAGATGCATTATGTCTCTACATGTTGTGATAGTCATAATTAGGGAGAAAATTGTAACAGGAAGTGAATCATGGATAAAGTCAAACTTCTGAGTATAGGTACTCAGAACAGTGTACTATGCTGGTTGATTTTCAAGCTAAGGAATTATAGAGTATTTATATATCTTAAATACTAGTACTAAGACTATCCAAGGATTAGAGAAGACAGATAACTACTCTGGGTACACTAAAGTTCTTGAAAATCAGGTCTAAAGTTTCATAAAGAGCTATGTGATCAGTAATAAAGTGATTGAACATGGAAAGAAACCAGATTGATCTATTATAGAAATAGTATGCAGACCAGAATAAAGATATTCACTTTTATAAATGTTTTGTGCAGAACAGAGCTTAGATAAGTGTTATCTATAATAAAGTCAGATAAATTAGGATAGTGACTAGATAGTTAGAAACCTTTATAAAAGTATTTAGAATGATTACTAGAAAAGAGAAGAAACTCTCAATAGCAAAAATTAAGGTGGATTAGTATCAGAATATTGGGTAATATTCTACAAAGAATAACTATAAAGTATAACAGTGTTAACTTAGAGAGTACTATGGAACTCAGTAAAATTAAGAGTATGCCAGCTGTAAGAAATGAGAACACTATAAGGTTTAGAGACAAAGGTTTGGGTGCTTATAAGAGCAGATCTCCTGACAGGAGAACTTTTCCATGAAAGATTGGA
>Ga0157358_1000944_pt1 | contig 12539 bp, 14 predicted proteins | sample AttcapACBM2_FD_111484 | JGI IMG/M metagenome (GOLD analysis project Ga0157358, IMG submission 111484) | Fungus gardens microbial communities from leaf cutter ant in Botucatu, State of São Paulo, Brazil - Atta capiguara ACBM2 | ecosystem: Host-associated > Fungi > Mycelium > Unclassified ...
TACTACTCAACTTATGTTTACTACCAGGTGAATTCTCATCGAAGTTGGCAGTTGTAACTTGACTGCATTAGTGGATACTATCTCATTGATAGTATAAGGGCCTACATATCAGTCCACTAATTTCTTCACCAGTCTTTCTTTGAACACTAAATCTTTCATACTCAACATCACTTTATCTCCTACTTTCCATTCCTTGGCTTCTTTTCTTCCTCTATCTGCTTGCCTCTTCATCTCCTCCTATGCTTTTTTCAGTGCCACTCCTGCTTCTTCTTATACCTTTCTTATTCTCTCTGCAAACTCTGTTATTTTCTCCATCTTTTCTTTTCTCCTCAAATATATTCCCATTTTTAACTCTCTGCCATAATTTGCTATAAATGGAGACACTTTAGTTATTGAATGTGTCTTGTTATTGATTGCAAATTCTGCTGATGCCAGCCATTTTGGCTAATCCTTTTGCCTGTAGTCTATGAAGAATCTTAAGTACTATTCTAGTTCTTGATTCATTCTTTCTGTTTGACCATCTGTCTGAGAATGGAATACTGTCAACAGTTTGGTTTCAGTTCCTAACATACTATTCAACTCCTTTGTCATCTCTGCTGCGAACTGCAGTCCTCTATCTGATACTATGCTCTCTAGCAACCCATATAGTTTCCACATATTATTCCTGAACAGCCTCACCAGTCTCTCAGCTGATATTTCTTCTGTTGTTGCCACAAAATGTGTTATTTTTGACAACCTATCACAGACCACCAGGATTGCATCTTTCCCAGCTACTAGTGGTAACTTTGTAATGAAGTCCACTATTAGATATATCCATAGTTTCTCTGGAACTTCACTCAACTTCAACTTTCCTATTGGTACTTCCATTCTGTTCTTCATCCTCTAGCACATATTGCATCTCTCTACATCCTTTGTTACTCCTGGCTACCAGTTTTATTGTCTTTCACTTTCCTCCATGTCCTGCTACTGGTACATTATAATGCAACTGGATTATCTCTGTCCTCAACTCCTCATCCTTTGGCACATACACTTTTCTCTCCTTCAACACTACCTCTTCTTCTATTTGCTATTATTTTCCTTGCAACATCTTTACTTCTGCTTTCTTCATTTTCTCCACTACTCTAACTACTTTTTTATCCTTACTTCTTGCTTTTTTAATTTTTTCTACTATATCTACTTCTGGTCCATCTATTACTACTTCATGTAAACTATGAAGCCAACAGTCCTTAATAAATACTTGATTGTTATTGTCCTTTTCTACTCCTACTTTCCAGTCTGGTTGTCTACTTAGTCCATCTGTCTTTCTCATTCTTGTTCCTAAAACATACTTTAAAGTAAAATTAAATCTTGACAGATATAATACCCAATGGGCTTGTCTTTGATTCAACTTTTGTGCTTTTATAAAATACTCTAAATTCTTATGGTCTGTCCAGACCTTGAACTTATATTTTGCATCTTCTAGCAAATGTTTCCAGTTTTCTAAACCTCTTATTACCACCAGTATTTCTTTATCATGTATTTCATAATTTCTCTCCATTTCATTTAATGACTTTGATAAATATGCCACTGACCTCTACAACCTATCTTCACATTCCATAGATAAGACTTCTCCCATAGCATAATCTGACACATCCACTTTTATTCTCAATTTTTTGTCTAAATCCAGTGCTGCTAATACTAGTTTCTTTGTGAATTTTTTTTTTCAACTTTCTGAACACTTTTTCTTGCTTTTCTGTTCATTCCCACTTTTGATCCTTTTTCACTATATTATATAGTGGTCTAGCTATGGATGCAAAGTTTTTAATGAATTGATGATAGTAATTCACCAATTCTAAGAACTTCTGTACATCCTTAACTCCCTTAGGGGTCAGCCAATCCAGAATACCTTTCATCTTTTCTTCTTCCATCTTGATTCCCTCCAGTCCTATCACTACTCCCAAAAACCCTACTTCCTTTATCTTCCACTTACACTTCTCTGGCTTTACATATAGATTGTTTTCTGTTAATTTCTCCATTACTTCTACTAACTCATCATGTCCTTTTACTCCTTCCATTCCAATAATTACATCATCAATAAAACTCACTACTTTGCCAGTGTTAATGAGATCCTGCAAGATTTCATTCATTATAGTTTGGAATATTGCAGATGAGTTCATCAGGCCAAAAAACATCACTGTTGGTTTGAATAACCCCTCTGATGCTGTGAATGCCACTTTCCACTTATCTCCCTTCTTTATTTATATATTATTATATCTCCACCTTAAGTCTATCTTTGTAAATACTTTTTTTGTACCAATATTTTCTACAATGTCTGAAATAAGAAGCAAAGGACAGTTATTTTATACAGTCCATTCATTTAAATATTGATAGTCCTGTACCATATGCTTCTTTCCATCCTTTTTCCCTATGAAAAATACTAGTGCTGCTTAAGATGACTTCAAGGGTCTAATGTACCCCTTCTTTAATTATTTTGAAATGAACTCTTGTACCTCTTCTCTCTCTTCTCTTGACAGTGAATACACCTTCCCTTTTCTTGGCACAAACCCTTCCTTTGTATTTATCACGTGATCCCAAAGCTTTCTAGTGAACATCCATTTACTAGCCTTTTTGCTAAAGACCTGGATCCACTTATGGAATTTCTCTGATACTAATTTCCTCACTTCTTCCTCAGACCTTGCTACTTCTTCTTCTTTATTCCAAATCTCCCATTCTTCTGCTACTTTCTTTACTTCCATTGTCCTTTCTTTCTTTAGTTTTTTCTTCTTCTTTTCTTTTCTCTCTTCTCATTTCTTTCCTGCTTCCTCTTTCTTTTCTTCTTTTTTCTGCTTTTGCTACTCTTCCTTCCCTTGTGTTGGTCTCTACTGCTTTCCACATTCTTCCAGACACTTCATCATTTTTACTTCTCTTATTCTCTAGTCAATCTCAGAATTGTGACAAGCAAGCCATGGCATTTCCAAAATCACATTCCACTTCTGTCCATTTATTACATCTATCTCTGTCTTCTCTCTGTAGTCTTGATAATAGATATTTACTTCCACTATATTTTCTACTGGCTCTTCCTTATTAAATGTCCCATCCATATTTCTTACATATATAGGATTTTCAATTTTCTTCAACTTAAATCCTTGTTTCCTAGCAAACTCCAAACTCATTACTAATCCTGTAGTCCCACTATCTAACAATATCTCCACTGTTACTCTTTCTTGTATATCAATCCTTTCCAATCCAATCTTTACTGTTACTTCTCTTAACATGTCTCTATTGTCTAGGTTATAGTAAGGTGTATTATTTGTTACCCTTGTGAGCATTGTAAGCCTATTACTACTTCAGAGATCTAATAGTTCTCCTATTAGATCTCTGTTCCCATTTAAATTACTTTGTCCTTCATTCCAATATTCCAGTCTTCTACCCTTCCCAATTCTGTTCTCTGTACCTCTATTCCTGCAATTCCTTGCTAAATGTTCAAATCTCCCACAGCTATAACAATTTCTGTTCTTCCTGTCCACATTCATGGCATATGGGTTATATTAAGCAAACCCTGCTCTCTGATTAGAGTGTACTATGACTACATTCATTCTCTCCACTCTCTTCATTGGAGCAGGTCTTGTTGGCACCCACTGTTGAGGCATCTCATGCCTCCTTAGCCAGATTTGGAGGTGTGGTAATTGCTGCTCAGGTACCCCTACATTGTTCAATCTTAGAGCTAGTGCCCTTTGTTCTCAACATCCCCTCAATCTTTCCTTTTCTCTCCTACTTTCTCTCCAATTTCTATTTAGTGCAATTGATCTATCATACTATTGCTCAATCAAGCTTGGCTACTGTTCAGACTCCAGAAGCTTTCAGCATATAATTGCATTAATTCCTCTCTTAAACTCTTCTACCAATGGTCTTCTCTCATACCCACTTCCTCTAGCTACTCTCCTAAATTCTTGTACAAATTCCTCTATCATCTTACTTCCTTGTTCTAACTTTCTCAACTCTGCTACTTTTGCTGATTCTTCATCTCCTCTTTCAAATTCTTTCTTTATGTCTGCCAGAAATTCCCCAATGTTCTCATATTCCAATAATCCTCTCTTCAGGTCTTCCAATGTATTTTCTTTCCAAATATCTGCCAAACCTCCTTGCACATATAATAACACCCATTGAATATGCTCTTCTACTACTGTCTTCCACATCTTCATCCTTATATACAATCTACATACCATTATGAAACCTGAGATCTTAGATAAGGCCCTGTCAAATATTTGTGGCCTAGCCACCTCTGTGCTCACTTCCCCTTCACCTCCTCTTACTTGAAGGGCCTGGAGCTGTGCTTGCAGTGCTGCAAGCTGCTCCTGTTGTTGTTGGATAATTTGCTTGTAATTGATAGAGTTGCATTGACTCATATTGTAAAGAGGAGGGGGTGAAATTAGTGATAATGATGATGGTGGTGGTGGTATAGGTGATAATGATGTATAGAGAGAGAGAGTGGAACTGGTGCTGGTTTCACTTTCTAATTCATACTCTGAGGAAGAAATCTCAGTATGTGATAGCAGACTCTCTTCTTGTCCTGTCTACACATTCTACTAACTACTTTTCCTACTGACTACTAATGCTATATAATTTTAGTCTAAGAAGACTATTCTACTCTAAGCAATATTTTAAGAACACCTACTGTTCCTCTGCATAGACAAATCACAAGTAGATCTATAGTACAAGGCTGATACAAGAAAAAATAGCTATCATGTCCACACAAGGTAATATATCTGAAATACATCAGTGGGCTTTGGTACACACAAACAGCTAAGCTTCACCTGCTTAGCTAGTATACTCCTTGAGCCTAAGATCTAGTTATATCTTCTTGACTAAAGGATAATGTTGCTTTTTAGTCAAGAATAATAAGAGAAGTAAGAATATGAGAGGGTCCTGTGCTGGACAGTCTCCAAAAGAGGAATTGAGTTCTAATGTTACAATTCAATGATCTTAGAGTTAATCAAAGAAAGGAATCTTGTATTAGAGTTAACACAAGAGAACTTGATAGAGTTCTTGGTATAATATATCTATCTTTATATAATAACTAGTAATAGTTCATGCTCTACTACATCTAGCCTACCCTAAAGACTATGTGTTAGTCATGAGGTCAACATGTGTTGTACACATTGTATGACATTATTGCTTTTCAAACCTTCTATTATATTCTATATAACTATATGATTGTGTAACCATTACTGTGACCATGTCATTTGATGTGACTGATGTGTGACAATGTGTGATTGTGACATCACTCTAACCCTAACCCTAGATTTCCAAAATTGAAAATAAATTGAAAAGAAAATAAACATGAAAAAGAAAGTTAAAAGAAAATTGGGTCCAATGTTTGTAAGTCTAACAACCTTAGCTTCAGCTTATGTACTGTATCATTTATCTGTTATGGAGTCACAACTTTAGAAAGATGAACAGAGTTCAAAGGAGTGAGTTCTGATAAGAAGTGTATCACTGTAAAATACTGGAGTTTAGTGTTAAATGATATTCATTGATATTTGTTGATTATTAGTATAATATATTTACTAGCCCTTAAATATAAGTATAATTAAAGAAGAACTTGGGTGTCTCATAGTACAGCATCAAACAAAGATTTCAGTGATAAGATACTGAGAAGAGTTGGATAAGAGAACTTTACTGTGAAAGACTAAGTACTTGTAAAGTTTTAACAGAAAATAACATTGTTGTAGAGGATGAGTTATGAAATAACACTACTATGGAAGATGGGCTATTATCAGAGTTGGACTTAGCCTATGATAGTATTTCTCTCTTGAAACTGAGTCTTCAAAGTATTAAAATTGAAAATGGTGAACTTTGTTTCTATTTTATTTATTTCTTATTTTAATTTTAATTTTAATTTAGGACTTAGGGTTAGGGTTATAGTATAGTGTCACATGTGACTGTCACACAATCATGTGATACATGGAAGAACAAAGAAGATTCTAGAAGAATGATATCATATAGTATATTAATAGTAATATTGATTTTATATAGTATATATAGTTTTTAGGATAGGTTAGTATTAATTTTGCACAAAACACCAGCCAGTGTATATAAGGTGGACACTCTATACTAGGAACTCTATTAAGGTCTCTTATGTTAAACTAGTATAAAGTTCTTTTATTGACTTAACTCTGAGTCTTTAATCATAACACAAAGTCCTATTCAGTTCAGACTAAACATCTACTGTCTTACTGACTACTACCTCAATAGTTATATTATTACTTCAAAAATGAGAATCTCTGCTCTAAACATTTCTCTAAAGAAGCAAACATTATTTCTCTACATGTACTATAGATAAGAGAAATATCAGTATAAGGCTAGTAGAAAGAAGAAGTTATAAGCATGTTAATCAACATCATTCAATTCAACAATAAGTAATGTCTAAATAAGAGTTTAAGTCTAATCACTCTTGTTTATAATTATCTATGCTAACTAACTAGCTTCTTTTCATACCTAGGGTTTAGCTTTTGTTTTGAGAGTGATAATAACTTATAATGACTACTATCAAGAATGATTAAAAAAATAATAGTGGAAATTACAAGAGAATTTGACAAGAATTTTTGAAATTGGATTATAAAAGATACTTAGTTTATATACAATACTTCTGCTTTTTCTTTAAAGTCTATTGTCAGAGTTTAAGACAGTAGACTCTAACTATTTTATTTTTTCTTTTCTCATTTGTTTTTCCTTTTATTTTATTTTTATTTTTTGGGACTTAGGGTTAGGGTTAATGTGACATCAGTCACATGACAAGGTCACAGTTTCACACAGTCACATGTCACATGGAAAAGCATAGAAGGTCCTGAAAGGATGATGTTATACAACATGTTTAACATATGTTAACCTTAAGGCAAACACATAGCTGTTTAGAGTAGGCTAAAAGTAGTTAGCACAGACCATGGAGTTTTAGTATATAAGGTAGACAATCCTGTACAGAGTTCTTTATCGAGTTCTCTTGTGTAACCCTATATAAGGTTTTACTTATTGACTAACTCTAAGGTCTTTAAGTTGTAACATCTATGATGTAGTTTTATAACCTTCTATATTAGATGACTGTGGTTATATGGTTTGTCATATATTTTAGTGACATTATATCATGTGACATTTTATGAATACTTGAGTAAACAAATAATTAAATAAATTAAAGAAAAATAAAAGAGATATTAAGTTGGTTCATAACATGAAGTATTTTTTTCTAATCTTACTAAATACTTTAACTCTTTAGATACTAAGGCTCATTTATATTGCAGGTTGCTAGATAAATTTTCTGATTGTATCTTCTTCTATTCTTGTAATTGTTCAAGCTTCAATGATGTTAGACATGGTTCACACTAGAAGGTAAAAGTCCATGAGGTTGGCTCAGAGATGTATAAAGTGTGGAAATTCTATATGATGAGCTTAGTAATGTGGACTTCCTAAAACAACCTTAGTTTTAGCTTATATGCTATACTGTTTGTCTGTTATGTGGCCACAATATCAGAAAATAAAACAAAGTCCAGAGAAGATGAATACTGATGTGATATGTTACTGTTGAATACTAGAAATTGAATTCACTTAAATATTCAATTATCAGACTAGTGAATTACAGTATAACTACTAGATATAAGTAAGATAAATAGGAGATGCTTGGATGTTTTAATATACAGCCCCAAACAGAGATCTTAGTAATGAAACACTAAAAGAGATTAGTAGAAGAACTCTGCCATGAAAGGCCAAGTTCAATAGAAGTATTTCCATTATGGAAGACTAAGTACTATAGAGTTTTAGGATTATTACATTACCATTATGAGAATATGTTGCAAGAAGGATGGCCATTATGAAAGATAAGCTTTCACTGAGATTTGAAAAAGACATTACTACTATAGAGGATAGTCTTTAAAATAGTTGAACTTAGCATATTGTTATAACTCAAAGACCTTAGAGTGGGTCAAAGAGAAAGAATCTTGTATTAGGTAACACAAGAGAACTAAATGGAGTTTCTAGTATAGAGTAGTCTATCTTATATATGCTAAGTTACTGGTCTATGCTACAGTACCATTAACCTATCTTAAAGGCTATATGTTATCTTTAAGATTAATATATGTTAAATATATTGTAATAATGTCATTTCTTCTAAGATCTTTTACTGTGTTCTTTTATAGTACATGATCATATGACAGTGTGACAGTAACTTATGACATCACACCAACCCTAACTTTAAGTTTAAAATAGAAAATAAAATGAGAAAGAAAATAAAAATAAAATGGAGTCTACCATCTTCAACTCTAACATTATTCCCTCTTTAATGTTTCTCCTTTGGAGAAACTAACTTCCATTTTTGCCAGTTCCTCTCCAACTTTCTCAGATATTCCTCTTTAAATTTTCCATTGTTCCATCCATATAATATCTTTGTCATATATTTCCCAGATAATTCCTCCCTTCTAAAATCTCTTTCTTCTACCATGTCTAACTTTTCCTGTTGTCTTACTTCCACATTCATCCTTTTTCAAATCCTGCTACCACTTCTTTCACATTTTCTAAGTCTTCCTCTTTTTCCTATAAGTCATGTTCTACTGTAAACCTCTTCTAACACACTAAGTACTTCATCACTTCTCTCACTTTTCTTTTATTTAGTATTTTTTTACCTTCCACTCTTTAACTCTCTCCACTTCTACTAGTTTCACTTTCTCTGTCTTCTGTCCTTTCACCTGTTCTTTGTATCGCACTACTCAACTAACATTTACTACCAGATGAATCCTTATTGAAGTTGGCAGTCACAATTTGACCACATTATTAGATGCTACTTCTTTAATAATATATAGACTACCATATTGATCCACTAGTTTCTTCATTGATCATTTTTTAAACACTAGATCTTTTATGCTCAACATTACTTTGTCATTCTTCTTCCATTCCTTGGCTTCTTTCCTTCTCTTATCTGCTTGTCACTTCATCTCTTCCTGTGTCTTCCTTAATGCTGCTTCTGTCTCCTCTTGCATCTTCTTCATTCTTTCTGTAAATTCTGTTACTTTTTCTATTTTTTCCTTTTTTCTAATATCTACTCCCATTCTCAATTCTCTACCATAATTCACCATAAACAGAGATACCTTAGTTGCTGAATGAGTTTTGTTATTCACTACAAATTCAGCTGTTACTAGCCATTTGGGCCAATCCTTTTATCTGTGGTTGATGAAGAACTGTAAATACTACTCTAGTTCTTGGTTCATTCTCTCTGTATGACCATTTGTTTGAGGATGAAATACTGTTAACAACCTTGTCTCAATTCCCAACATCTTATTTAACTTCTTTGTCAGCTCTGCTACAAACTGTGGTCCCCTATCTGATACTATGCTCTCTGGTAACCTATGCAACTTCCATACATTGTCCCTGAACAGCCTTGCCAACTCTTCTGCCAATATTCCTTCTATGTTTGCCACAAAGTGTGTCATTTTAGACAACCTATTGTAGACTACTAGAATTGCATTCTTTCCTACTACTAACAGTAACTTAGTTATGAAGTCTACCATCAGATGTGTCCATGATTTCTCCAGTATCTTACTTAGTTTTCACTTTCCTGCTAGTGTCTCCATCCTATTTTTCATTCTTTGACATATATCACGTCCATCCACATATTTTCCTATATCTATTGTTACTCCAGGCCACCAATAATTCCTTGTCACTAACTCCATTATCTTCTATCTTTCTTTATGTCTAGTTGCTGATACATTGTGATGCAACCAGATTATCTCCACTCTCAGCTTATTGTCCTTTGGTATATAGACCTTTTCTTCCTTCAATAGCAAGTCTCCTTCTATATGCTATTTGTCCCCTCATAATACTTTAACTCCTGCCTTCTTCAACTCTTCTACTATTCTAACTACTTTCTCATCCTTACTCCTAGCTATTTTTATTTTTCTAATATTTCTACTTTAGGTCTTTCTATTACTACTTTTACTAAACTATAAATCCATTGTTCTTTAATTAGAGTCTGGTTATTATTGTTATTTTCTACTCCTACTTTCTAGTCTAGTCTTCTGCTAAGTTCATCTGTCTTTTCCATTTTTGTTTCTGAAACATGTTTTGAGATAAAGTTGAATATTGGCAGATATAAGGCTTGTCTTCTGTTTAACTTTTGTACTTTCATAAAGTATTCTAAATTCTTGTGGTCTGTCCAGATCTTGAATTTGAATTTTGTACCCTTTAACAAATGTCTCCAGTTTTCTAATCCTTTTATCACTGCTAACATCTTCTTATCATGAATCTCATAATTCCTTTCTGTCTCATTAAGAGATTTTGAAAGGAATACTACTAATCTCCACCTTCTATCTTTGTACTCTATCAATAATACCCCTTCTGTTGAATAGTCAGACATATTTACTTCCATTCTCATTTTTTGTCTAAGTCTGGTGCTGCTAACACTGGTTCTTTTGTAAACCCTTCTTTCAACTCCTAAAACACCTTTTTCTATCTCTCTATCCAATCCTACTTCTGATCTTTCTTTACCAGGTCATGTAAGAGTCTGGCTATTGCTGTGAAATCCTTAATGAACCACCAATAATAATTAGTGAGTCCCAAGAACTTCTGTATGTCTTTAACTTCTTTCCGAGTCAGCCATTACAGTACTTCCTTCACTTTATTTTGATCCTCTCTGGTCCAATCACTACTTTTAGAAACTTGATCTCCCTAATCTTCTGCTTACATTTTTCTAGTTTAATATACAAATTATTCTCTGCCAATCTTCTCACTACTTCTTCTACTACTTCATCATGTTCCTCTTCTTCTTCTGTTCCCACTATGACAAAACTTGCTACTTCTCCAGTGTTGATCAAGTTCTGAAGGATCTCATTCATTATTGTTTGAAATGTCACTGGTGAATTCATAAGTCCAAAGAACATCACCATTGGTTCAAACAACTCTTTTAGAGTTGTGAACACTGCCTTCTACTTGTCATTCTTCTTTATCTGTATATTATTATACCTCTACCATAGATCTAATTTAGTAAATACTTTTTTTGTACCTATATTTTCTATTATTATTATTATTATTTTAATGTTAACAATTTATTATATAAGGCACAATGACAGTCCATACCTATAGGAGAAATTATGTATGGAGTATCATATCCTAACCTTTTTATGCAGTTACCTAATACAAAGGGCTACTAAGAAATCAAACTCATAACCTCAAGTAGGTTTGAAGTAGGTGTAATACATGTGGATAGGGGGCTCTTCCACTATGCCATCTCTCCTCCATCTATATTTTCTACTATGTCCAAAATCAAAGGTAATGTATAATTATTTTTAATAGTCTACTTATTTAAACATCTATAATCCTAAACCATCCTCTTTTTTCCATTCTTTTTTCCTACAAAAAACATAGATACCATTTGATAAGACTTTGGGGTCTAATGTAGCCCTTCCTCAATTGTTCTTGAATGAACTTACTGTCAGGTGCAGTTCACACTAGAAGACAAAAGTCCATAGGATTGGCTTGGTGATGCATGGAGTGTGTAAACTCTGTGCTTAGTGATGTGAACTTGTGGAACAACCTTAGCTTCAGCTTATATACTATACTGTCTATCTGCTACATGGTTACAACTTTAGATGAATAGTCCAAGATGAGAGTGAGTGCTGATTAATGTATTGCTGTTGAACACTGGAGATTGAGTTTAATAAGAATTATCTTCATCAATTATCAGACTAGCAAATTATAGTATAACTACTAGTCTTATATACAAGTAGGAGATATAGGAGATACTCAGGGTTTTAGTGTATTGCCCTGAGCAGAAGTTTCAATAGTGAGACACTAATAGAAGTAAGGTAAGAGAACTCTGTTATGGAAGACTAAATAAGATAAGAGTATTCCCATCATGGAAGATGGAATATTCAAATTGTTACATCACCACTGCAAGAATGTGTTGCAAGAATGGTAGCTATCACAGAAGACAGGCCTGTTTTATAGAAGTTAAGGATATAGCATCACTGCAGAGACATATCTTCCAAATGGTTGGACCTAACATATGATAGTATTCTCTCCTTAGGACTGAGCCTTCAAAGTCCTATTGAGTTTATCTGAAGAACTTATAATGGTGTCTAGATCATAGATAAAAAATAAAAAATTTCTATCTTTCTTCTGTATTATCATATCTTTCCCTATTCTCTCCAATATTTCCCAAGCTAATACTGAGATACTTGAACAGCAGCACCAGAAGATGCAGAGGAGGTACAAAGAGAAGCAACAGCTCCAGGCTTACTTGGAAGAGACAGCAGAGGCCCACCACATTGAGTGAGCTGCTCAGAAGATGAGAAAGATTGCTGAGATTAAGATAAGGGAGGAAGCCAAGAAGCAGAGACTTATAGAGAAGAAAGAGAAAAAAAAGTAGTTGGAGTATTTGAAACAAATCCAGGATAAAGTCTTGGCTAAGGACACTACTCTTTTAGGGAGCACTGAGGCTTCCTAGATTGTGAGATCTAAATGCAAGGAGATTACCAACATTTCTTCAGAAGATGAGGCAGAGTAACAGCTCTCTAAAAAAA
>Ga0157358_1000945_pt1 | contig 12531 bp, 6 predicted proteins | sample AttcapACBM2_FD_111484 | JGI IMG/M metagenome (GOLD analysis project Ga0157358, IMG submission 111484) | Fungus gardens microbial communities from leaf cutter ant in Botucatu, State of São Paulo, Brazil - Atta capiguara ACBM2 | ecosystem: Host-associated > Fungi > Mycelium > Unclassified ...
CCTTCATCGCTGTCTATGACGGCTCCTGCTTTAATCCCGTTCAGGCTGTCGTCAATAATTCTCTGAATAATTATCAGGATGAAGTGCTGCGTTTGACCACCGGCTGTTCCGTTATCGTTACCGGTAAAGTGGTGGCATCGCCAGGTCAGGGCCAGGCGTTTGAAATTCAGGCGACCAGCCTGGAAGTCGTCGGCTGGGTGGAAGATCCGGACAGCTACCCGATGGCGGCAAAACGCCACAGCATCGAGTATCTGCGCGAAGTCGCTCACCTGCGTCCGCGTACTAACCTGATTGGCGCAGTCGCCCGCGTTCGCCATACTCTGGCGCAGGCGCTGCATCGCTTCTTTCATGAAAATGGCTATTTCTGGGTTTCTACTCCGCTGATCACCGCCTCGGATACCGAAGGTGCTGGCGAGATGTTCCGTGTCTCAACGCTGGATATGGAAAACCTGCCGCGTAACGATCAGGGCAAAGTCGACTTCAGCGAAGATTTCTTTGGTAAAGAGGCCTTCCTGACCGTTTCCGGTCAGCTGAACGGCGAAACCTACGCCAGCGCCCTGTCGAAGATCTACACCTTCGGCCCGACGTTCCGCGCAGAGAACTCCAATACCAGCCGCCATCTGGCTGAATTCTGGATGCTGGAGCCGGAAATTGCGTTTGCGTCACTGGATGATGCGGCTGCACTGGCAGAAGCGATGCTGAAGTATGTGTTCAACGCGGTGCTGGAAGAGCGCGCCGATGACATGGCGTTCTTCGCTGAGCGCGTGGATAAAGACGCGGTTGAGCGCCTGCAGCGTTTCATCACCACCGATTTTGCCCAGGTAGACTATACCGATGCGGTTGAAATCCTGATGAACTGCGGTCAGACCTTTGAGAACCCGGTTTCCTGGGGTATCGATCTCTCTTCTGAACACGAGCGCTACCTGGCAGAGCAGCACTTCAAAGCGCCAGTCGTGGTGAAAAACTATCCGAAAGACATTAAAGCGTTCTATATGCGCCTGAACGAGGATGGCAAAACCGTGGCGGCGATGGACGTTCTGGCGCCAGGCATTGGTGAAATCATTGGCGGTTCACAGCGTGAAGAGCGTCTCGATGTGCTGGATGCACGTCTGGAAGAGATGGGTCTGAACAAAGAAGATTACTGGTGGTATCGTGACCTGCGTCGCTATGGCACCGTTCCGCATTCTGGCTTTGGTCTGGGCTTTGAACGTTTAATCGCCTATGTGACTGGCGTGCAGAATGTCAGGGACGTCATCCCCTTCCCACGCACGCCACGCAATGCAAGTTTCTAAAATTCAGCATTAAATATAAGAAATTCATATATATAAAGAGGTCGGCACTGCCGGCCTTTTTTTATTTTTGTAAATTTTGAGTTCTCTCACAAAGTTCCGTATTTTTTACATTTTGTAATACATATTTTCCTTTAGAAACCAGATTACGAGTTTAGTAGCATTTAAGCGCTAGAATTACGGCGGGTTGGATGGAAAGATGCGTGCAGACACAGGAAGACACCAAACTTCGCTCAGGGTTCTGTAAAGATTTCCTGACGGCAGTGGCAGGTGTACAAATAACTCCAATGAGGGTAATGAATAATGATGAAGCGCAATATTCTTGCAGTGGTTATCCCTGCTCTGTTAGCCGCCGGCGCAGCAAATGCTGCAGAAATCTATAATAAAGACGGCAACAAACTGGACCTGTACGGTAAAGCTGTTGGCCTGCATTACTTCTCTGATAACGATGCACCAAACAACGACGGCAATAACGGCGACAAATCTTACGTTCGTTTTGGCTTTAAGGGCGAAACTCAGATTAATGACCAGCTGACCGGTTACGGCCAGTGGGAATACAACATTCAGGCCAATAACTCTGAAGGTTCTGACGCACAAGACGGTAACAAAACCCGTCTGGGCTTTGCCGGTCTGAAATTCGGTGATGCCGGCTCAATCGACTACGGCCGTAACTACGGTGTGGTTTATGATGCAATCGGCTGGACCGATATGCTGCCAGAATTCGGTGGCGACTCAGGATATTCAGATAACTTCATGAACGGTCGTAGCACCGGTCTGCTGACTTATCGCAACACCAACTTCTTCGGCCTGGTAGATGGCTGGGACTTCGCTGTTCAGTATCAGGGCAAAAACGAACGTGACTCAATTCGTCGTTCTAACGGCGACGGCTACGGTCTGTCAACCTCTTATACCTCACCAATCGGTCTGGGTATCGTTGGTGCATATAGCAGCAGCGATCGTACTAACGCTCAGGCAGCAGGTGCACAGACTACTGTCACACCTAGCGAAGCGAATGGCGGCGGTGATGCAACAACCACTGTTACCGGTCAGGGTGCGGGTAAACGTGCTGAAAACTGGGCAACAGCTATCAAGTATGATGCTAACAACGTTTACCTGGCTGCAATGTACGGAGAGACACGTAACTCAACTCCAATTACTGCTACCGGTACTCTGGCTAACGGCAACACGTTCTCTACAACTGGCTTTGCAAACAAAGCTCAGAACATTGAACTGGTTGCACAGTATCAGTTCGACTTCGGTCTGCGTCCATCCATTGCTTACGTTCAGTCTAAAGGCAAGGATATTGAAGGCGTGGGCGATGCTGACCTGGTTAAATACATCGACGTTGGCGCGACTTACTACTTCAACAAAAACATGTCTACCTATGTGGACTATCAGATCAACCAGCTGGATGACAACAACCGTCTGGGTCTGAACACGGATGACACTGTAGCAGTAGGCCTGGTTTACCAGTTCTAATCTTGCTTCAGACTTGTTGAAAACGGGGCTACGGCCCCGTTTTTTATGCCTGTTATTTAGCTTGTCCCCATTTCTCCTCGCCCTTCTGCTCAGCGTTAACCTCAGCTTCTCCTGATAGCGAAATCAACACCGCAAAATAGTCGATTTTGTCTCGCAAACGGTTGGCATTTGCCTGGCCGGACGCTAACCTGATAGCCCTCTTGCTAAAGTTCACGCTAATGGACCTGACACATGTTTGAATCGATCTCTGCTGCACCCGCCGATCCTATTCTCGGGCTGGCCGATCTGTTTCGTGCCGATGACCGCCCTGAAAAAATCAATCTGGGCATCGGCGTCTACAAAGACGAAACCGGCAAGACCCCGGTACTGACCAGTGTTAAAAAAGCTGAGCAATACCTGCTGGAAAACGAAACCACAAAAAACTATCTCAGCATTGATGGTCTGGCGGATTTTGCCCGCTGCACACAGGCCCTGCTGTTCGGCAACCAAAGCCCGCTGATCACCGCAGGCCGCGCCCGCACGGCTCAGACACCGGGTGGCACAGGTGCGTTACGTGTAGCAGCAGATTTCCTCGCCACGCAGACCTCGGTGAAACGGGTCTGGATCAGCAATCCAAGCTGGCCGAATCACAACAACGTGTTCAATGCTGCCGGTCTTGAAGTTTGTGAATATCATTACTATGACGCAGCAAACCATACGCTCGATTTCGAGGGTATGCTGGCCTCGCTGCAGCAGGTTCAGCCTGGCGACGTGGTACTGTTCCATGGTTGCTGCCATAACCCGACCGGTATCGACCCAACGGCGGAGCAGTGGCAGCAGCTGGCGCAGCTGTCACAGACTAATGGCTGGTTACCGTTGTTCGATTTCGCCTACCAGGGCTTTGCCCGTGGTCTGGATGAGGATGCCGAGGGCCTGCGTATTTTTGCCGCCTCGCATCAGGAGTTGATCGTCGCCAGTTCTTACTCCAAGAACTTCGGTCTGTATAACGAACGCGTCGGAGCCATTACCCTGGTGGCGGCAGAAGCCAGCGTGGCCGATAAGGCGTTCAGCCAGGTGAAGTACACCATTCGTGCCAACTACTCCAATCCACCGGCGCATGGTGCTGCCGTTGTCGCAACCATTCTCGGTAACGACACGCTGCGCACGATCTGGGAGCAGGAGCTGTCGGATATGCGTCAGCGCATTCAGCGCATGCGCCAGCTGTTTGTGAACACCCTGGCGGAAAAAGGCGCACAGCGTGACTTCAGCTTTATCATCAGGCAGAACGGTATGTTCTCGTTCAGTGGCTTGACTAAAGACCAGGTGATTCGCCTGCGTGAAGAGTTCGGTGTCTATGCCGTTAACTCAGGCCGCGTGAATGTGGCGGGCATGACGCCAGACAACATGTCGGCGCTGTGCGAAGCGATTGTCGCCGTGCTGTAACGCAGATGACCAAACAAAAATGGGCCTGACGGCCCATTTTTTATTGCAGTAAAAATTACGGATTGTTTACTGCAGGAAAGGATTACTGATGCGTTCATGCCCCAATGTTGAAATCGGGCCGTGACCGGGAAGAAAAGTCACATCATCGCCAAGCGGCAGTAATTTTGTGCGGATAGCATCAATGAGCTGCTGATGATCGCCCTGCGGGAAGTCAGTACGCCCAACACCACCATTAAAAATCACGTCGCCTGAAATCAGCAATCGTCCCGGACGGTCAAAGAACACGACATGGCCGGGTGAATGTCCCGGACAGTGCAGAACGTCCAGCGTGGTCAGCCCGACCTGCACGCTCTCCCCCTCTTCCAGCCAGCGATCGGGAGTAAACGGTGCGCACTCGTCAAGTCCGAACATCCGGCTCTGAGTCGGCAGCGCTTCCAGCCAGAAGGCATCGCGCTTTTGCGGTCCGACAATCGGAATCTGATAAAACGCCGCCAGTTCAACAGCGGCCCCGACATGATCTAGGTGTCCATGTGTCAGCAGAATCTGAGCAGGTTTAAGTTTTAGCTGTTCCAGCGTTTGTTTGATCAGTTCGGCATCGCCGCCTGGGTCGACCAGTGCGGCTTCGCGAGTCGTGTCGCACCAGATAACTGAGCAGTTCTGGGCAAAAGCGGTAACAGGAATAATGTGGTAATTCATAACGCTCCATGACCGGCTCACGCAGCGTTGCCGGTGTCATTACCAGTGCCTGATCGGACCGGTATCAATATGTACAAAGTTACTGCGGGGATAATATCCTACACCACCCGCACGCAGAGATAACGCCGCTTTGCGTACATTCGCCAGCGAAACCCCTTCAATATGAAAATCCATCGCCTGGCCTTTGGTGTGATAGCTGTGCTTTGCTACTCCCGGACCACTCTCACGTAACATATTGTTGGTTGCCAGTGAACGATAGCCGGAAACCAGCTGGATCGGTTTACGCATGCCCAGCAGCGCCTGCAGGCGAAAAATCTGGTCAAACAGATGTGGATCGATGCTTTTCACTTTGTTGGCGCGATAGTCACGGAAAAAATGATTTAATCGTGACAGCTCATCCTTGTCGTAACTCTTACCATTAAAAAACTCAGTTTTAAGGGTTTCACCGGTGTGAAGATTATTAAGCATCAATACACGCGGGCGAGACGTTGAAAGCGAGGCCCTTGCAGAAGCTGGCAATAATGCCAGTCCGGCGGCGGCACTACCGCACAGCAGTAGTTTGCGACGAAAAGAATCAATAGTAGACATGTAACGGTTTACCTGAGAGTGAAGCCATAGAAATGTGCAAAAAGCGCACAGGCCGAACCATAACTTTCTCCCGGAGAAGCGTCAACCCATCTGCCATGAGTTTGCGAGGCGATCCCTTATGGGATCGCCATTTGATAAGATTTTTCTTTAATGAGGATTTGCGGGGAACGATTTAAAATCAATTACTAGAGCAGTAATTGCCCGGCCCGACTCAGGGCCTGACTGCCCGAACGGGCGGTGTCATCATAATTGTAAATATCTGTGCGGAACTGCGGTTTGCCATCATCAGCGACCCACGCCGTCAGGTAATAGAGATTGACCGGAATGCGGTGGCGAATCGGCACATAGCGGGTGTCACCCTCTTTCAGCGTGCTGGAAATTCGGGAGTCATTCCAGCCCGCATCCTGCAGCAATAACCCTGCCAGTTCAGACGCTTTGTTCACTCGCACACAGCCTGAACTGAGCGCACGGATATCACGCTGGAACAGGTTATGGTTTGGCGTGTCATGCAGGTAGATTGCATCTGAACTCGGCATATTAAATTTATACCGGCCCAGCGCATTCGCCACGCCCGGAGCCTGAATCATCCGATAGGGAAACGACGCCGCAGAGACCATGCGCCAGTCAATCATGCTGGGATCAATCACTTCAGCATCTGCACTCCAGCCCGACAGCAGGGTATACCCATGCTTGTAAAGATAGGTTGGATCCTGCTTCACCTTCGGAATGATGTCTTTACGCACCAGCGTGGTCGGCACATTCCACGGCGGGTTGAGCACGACGTTATTCAGCGCACTGCGCATGAGTGGCGTTTTACGATCGGGACGACCGACGATGACACGCGATGAGAGAATCTTGTTGCCGTTGTTGTAATAGATCAGCGAGTAGTTGGCGATGTTCACCATGATACCGTTGTGCATATCATCCGGCAGCAGACGCAGGCGCTGAATATTCAGCGCCAGCAGCGAAGCGCGCATCTGCGGAGAGACGTTAAGCCACTGCCGCGTTCTGGTACCGATAGCCCCATCCCCATCCAGCCCCTGCCACTGCTGGAAACGCTTCACCGCCGCCACCAGCGTCTCGTCATAAATATTGGCGGTATTCACTTCCAGCGTCGAAGTCTGGACGTTACCCGGTGATTGTGGTGATGGCGCAAGCAGATTGGTGACTGGCGCGGCGGAAGGACTCACCGCGACCGGCTGATCGCTGTGGCTCACCGGTACCGGCGCGACAGGCACGGCATCGTCATCTGGTGCGGGCGCGTTAACCTGTGCCGTTAACATGCCGCTGCGCTGCAGAATTTCACGCAGGGCAGGAACATCATCACTGACCTGGCCGGGACGCAGGGTTTCACTGCTTTTTAGTTGCGGCCAGGGCTGCTTATCGCTGAGCAACGCTTTCAGCGCGGCGTGCATAGGCTGATACTGTGGATGCTGCGGCTGTAATGAGGCAATAAACGTGTCAGCCGAACCCGCATTTACTGCGTTTTGCCACTGATTCACCACCGCGACCGACGGCTGGGTCAGCCTGTAGGGAACGTTGCTGTAGAGCCAGGTTTCACCCTGCGTCGGCACATTTGAAACAAACTGCAGATAGCCCAGCATCGCATCAGAGAGCGCGACATCACGGGCAAAGCCGGTAATAGCCGGATTCGTCAGACGCTCAATCCAGCGCGTGAACTGCGGCTGAACGCCTGAAAGTGCCACCTCAGCCAGCTGCTGCTGAAATTTCTGCACCGCCTGAGCATCCTGCCAGAGCGGCTGCATATGACGGGAGGCATAAAGTGTCGCCAGCGGCCCCAGATAGAAAGGCTGATCGGCACTGGAAAAAGCCTGCCGGATGCGTTGCTGACTTTCGGATACGGAGATGGCCGCCTGCGTTGTTCCAGGCAAAGCGGCGATGACAGCGGCCTGCGGTAGCGTAAATGGAACAGCGGTTAGCGCCAGCGCTAACAATGATACAACGCGATGATGATTTAATTTTTTTAACCGCAACATCCCTGCCCCCTTGTTTTTCAACTTCGCAGCGTTCCCTGTATCCGCTGCGATCGCGCCGTGACTCATAGTGTGAGTATACAAACAAAAACGGCATTTGCCTCATGCGACAAATGCCGTTATCAGATTAACGAATGGTTCAGTTTTTGACTACGTTTCCGCCTGCGATTTTTCAGCGGTTAAATCGGGTAGCGCATCCGCTTCGCTTCCTGCTCTCACCGGCGAAGGATCGGCAGCAAAACCACGCAGGCCAACCACATGCACATGCTCAGTGTTATTGAACACCTTACGCACCAGTTTGTAGGTCGTGCCTTTTTCCGGGCTGATGTTCTCCGGTGCCGCAATCACCAGCTGCATCTCCAGTCGCTCACAGAGTTCAAACAGTGTGGCGATGGAGCGGGCATCCAGACGGGCCGCTTCATCAAGGAACAGCAGTCGGCATGGCGAAATATCTTTGCCGCGCAGACGACGGGACTCCTCTTCCCAGCTCTGCACCACCATTACCAGAATGGACATACCGGTACCGATCGCCTCACCCGTTGAGAGCGCACCGCTTTCTGCACGCAGCCAGCCATCGGAGCCCCGGTTAACTTCCACTTCCATCTCCAGATAGTTGCGGTAGTCGAGCAGCTCCTCACCGATGGTTTGCGGCGTCCGCTGACCCATGTCGATATGCGGGTTAAGACGCTGGTAGAGTTTCGCCAGCGCCTCCGAGAAGGTCAGGCGGTTGCTGTTGAACAGATCCTGATGCTGCTCATGCTCTTCTGACAGCGTATCCAGCAGCATAGCGTGGGTTTCACGCACGTTCACGTTGAGCCGCACGCTGCGTACCTGACCAAAGCTGACGGTCTGCAGCCCCTGGTTGAGCTGGCGAATGCGGTTCTGTTCACGCTGGATCGTTTTGCGGATAATATTCGCCGCACTGCGTGAACTGATCGCCAGCATCTGCTCACGCGCGGTCAGCTCTTCAGTCAGACGGTTCAGTTCGATTTCCATCTGCTCAATCGCTTCGACCGGATCGTCGGTACGAATAATATCCTGACGAATACGCTCGCGCAGATGCTGATAGACCGCAATAAAGAACTGAATCTTACGTTCAGGACGTTTTGGATCTTCCGACAGCCGCAGTACGTCGCGCAGATGTTCGTTGTCCGCCACCGCCAGACGCAATGCACCCAGCGCTTTATCCGACATCGAGCGCAGCTCATCACCGCTCAGGTAAGCCAGTTCGCGACGATGCAGGCGACGCTCAACGCCATTCTCTTTCACCAGACGCAGGACGGAACACCAGCCCGCTTTCGCGCTGACCACCTGCTCACGCATCTGATGATACTGACGCTCCAGCTGACGCAGGCGCTTCTGCAGGTTATCCATCTCCGCTTCACAGAAGGTGAGCTGTTTCTCCAGCTGATTGCGGCGGGCGCGGTTGTGGCTCAGTGCCGTGTAGAGCTCATCGCGGCGAACGCGCGCGCGTTCTTCTGCGCTACTGTCAGCAGTGACGCCAATGTCCTGCATCTCCTGCTGCAGCTCTTTGAGCATGTCGCGCTTGGCGTCGTAAGCACTTTTCAGTGAAGCCAGCACCTGTGAGTATTGCGTCAGCTGCGCCTGATGTTCACGCAGGCGATCGCGGCTGCGACTGCGTTCACCTTCAGCCTGCTCAAGACGCTGACGCAGCTTATCGCTGAGGTCATTGTTGCCGTTGAGCATGCTGGCCGAGTCGTCGTAGCTGAAGTGAGCGCGACGCTGCACCACTTCTGTCAGCGCAAAGGCCTGCTGACGTGCGTTGCGCTGCTGCTGCTGCGCCTGCTGATAATCCGCCTGTAACTGCTCGTGCTGTTCAGGATCGCTCTGCAATACCGCGATGATCGGTTCCAGTTTCGCCAGCTTCGCGCCATGCTGATGCAGGAAGCGCGCCGCGTCCTGTGCCGCATCGACCTGCTCACGGATCTCTTCGCAGCGATCGCCCAACGTATCGTCCAGCAGCAGGTTGACGCGTGGCAGCAGTCGGTTTAACTGCGACACGCCCTCTTTCGCCAGCTCATACTGCTGACGCTGCTGCTGATTATTGCTCTCATGCTGATTCAGTGCCCGCTCAAGCTCACCCCGGCGCGCGCCCAGCTGACGGATCTGCGCTTCCGGGTCGGCATCAAAGGCCACGGCCAGATGTGTGCCGATAAAGCGACTGAATGACTGATGCAGACGCTGCGTTTTCTGCACGTCGAACGACAATGTGGCGTAACGCTCAGCCAGTTTGTCGCGCTCAAGGTGCAGCAGCTCCAGCTGATTTTCGCGCGCTGCGCGGCCAAACAGCGGGATTTTCGGGAAGCGGGAGTAGCGCCACTGACGCTCTGCCACTTTCACCACGACGGCATTCTGCAGCTCATCAACGCTGAAGACACTGTCATCGAATGACTGCGGGTCACCCTCGATCAGGTAGAGATCTTCCGGGCACTCCTCCAGACCATCCAGCATCTCACGCACGCGGGAGAGATCCGGCACCACGATTGCATGACGTGACGGACCATAGAGCGCCGAAAAGTACGGCGCATCATCCAGGGTCACATCATCATAAATCTCAGACAGTAATACGCCGCCAAAGCGTTCGGCCAGCTGAGTCAGGCGCGCATCTTCCGCCCCGCCCGGCTGACTGAGCCGCTCAATCTGCTGCTCGATATCACGTTTGCGTGCCGCCACTTCGTCGCGCTCGACGGTGGTTTCACGCTCGCGCTCCAGCAGTTGCTGCATAAATTCGGTGACGTCCTGGCTGCTGTTCAGCGCCTGGCCGGTCTGTTCACTGAGCTGGGTCAGGATCTCCTGCGCCGCCAGCCAGTGTGGCGCACGGGCAGTCAGGCTGGTGATGCGTTCGCGCAGCTGTTCCAGCTCCTGACGCATCATCATGCGCTGCTCACCGGCGTCCGAGACGCTGCTGTTCAGCTGTTCGATCTGCGCTTCAAGCTCCTGCTGCAGGCCCGCCAGCGCATCGGCTTCGTACTGCTGCCCCTGACGCTTGCAGAACTCGGCCAGCAGACGCTCCGCCTCATGCTGCTCGCGCAGACGCTGTTCCAGCTCATTGAGACGCAGACGCAGCGACGAGAGCTGGTCGGCGTGATGACGCTGATTGCTGGCATCACGCAGCAGTTCGCGGCCGGTTTGCCACGCATCCTGACGGGTCACGTCACCAGCAATGCTGGTCACCAGCGCCAGCGCCTGTTCAAACTGACTGTGCGCGGCTTCGGCCACGCTCAGCTTCTGCTCCAGGCGCAGCAGGCGTTCTGTCGCCTCCTCCTCTTTCGCCTGGAAACTCTCCTGCCATTCTGCAGCGTTATCGATGGTCAGATCGGGCAACTGGCAGAGCGTACGGGCGCGTTCCAGCGCCTGCAGGGCCTGCTGATACTGGATGGCGCGCGTTTGCTGCACGTCGAGTGCCTGCTGGAAATCGGCCAGCTGACTTTTCAGCTCATCCACTTCCAGTTCAGCCGCTTCGGCACGCGCTTCATTCTCTTCCTGAATTTCGCGCGCTTCGGCAACCACTTCGGTCTGCTCTTCCAGACGCAGCGTCAGATCTTCGATATCCGCATCGTAGCGCTCAATCTTCTCCTGCTGCCGCATCGCCGTCTGCACCAGATTCAGGTGATCGCTGGCAGCCTGATAATCGACTTCGAGATCGTTCTCTGCGCCACTGTGCTCTGACAGCTCGCGCGCCATCTCCACGTGACGATACTGCTCAGTGGCGAGTTGCTTACGGCTGCTGAACAGCTCATTGCGCAGCTGTAATGCGCTGTCGAGATGTCCACGGCGCTCGTTGGCGTGACGCATGTAGTCAGCCGACACGTAGCTGGTCGCCTCGGAGATGAGATGCTTAAAGAGGTCGCGGTCAGACTGGGTAACGCGGATCGCCTCCAGCGTCATGCGGTTCTCCCGCAGCGCAGCTTCCATATCCTGGAACGCTTTACGCACGCCGCTGTTTTCAGGCAGCAGGTAATCACGCAGCGATCGGGTGATGGCACTGGAGATACCGCCATAGAGCGAGGCTTCGATCAGACGATAGAACTTGCTTCGATCGCTGGCAGAGCGCAGACGACGCGGCACCACGCCCAGATCAAACAGCATGGCGTGATAATCCGTCACCGAGTTATAAGCGCGGAACTGCACGCCTTCCTGTGCCTCAACCCGCTCTTTTACCTCATTCAGCGGTAAGACGCGTGCCTGACGGCTGTTAAGTACTTCCGTCAGCATATCGGTCGGGTTGGTATCGGTGGGCAGACCGTGGATACTGAACGGTTTGATATCGACCTTTTTATCGCGTCCGGCGACCTGCTGCAGACGCACACCGACTACCACACGCTGATGGCGTGAGTTCACCACATCCAGCATGGCGTAGCAGACACCCGCCCGCAGTTTACCGTGCAGACCTTTGTCACGGGATCCCGACGTCGCGCCCGCTTCGGTAGTGTTACGGAAGTGCAGCAGCGTTAAATCGGGGATCAGTGCGGTGACAAAGGCCGCCATGGTGGTGGACTTACCCGCGCCGTTACCGCCTGATAGCGTGGTCACTAATTCATCAAGATCAAAGGTACGGGCAAAAAAGCCGTTCCAGTTGATCAGCGTAAGCGAACGAAACTTTCCGCGCTCAATCATGCCTGTTCTTCCTCTGCGTTCTCACTCGCGTCGCCTTCCTGCCCTTCACTTTCATCGGTGTCGATCGGTGCAGTCGCATTTTCCAGTAGCATGGCCTCGCCATCACGAATCAGGCGAAGCTGCGCTTCACGGGCATCATCACCGCCGCGCACGTCGGCACCAAAGCGGAACACCGATTCCGTGATACGGAATTTGCTGCTGTCGTTGCCGAAAAACCACACCATGCCAAGACGGCGCAGGCGGCTCAGAGAGGCGCGCACTTTCTCCTGCAGTTTGGTGCGATCCAGGTCTGAACCGGTTGAACGCTGGTTAACCAGCTTCAGCAGACGGTTCTCGTCGGCCAGCGAGAGCAGCTCGTCATAGAGCTCCTGCTGGGTGAAGATCCCCTCATTCGCCAGGCGTTCCGGGCTGAGATAGAGGTAGCA
>Ga0157358_1000948_pt1 | contig 12503 bp, 5 predicted proteins | sample AttcapACBM2_FD_111484 | JGI IMG/M metagenome (GOLD analysis project Ga0157358, IMG submission 111484) | Fungus gardens microbial communities from leaf cutter ant in Botucatu, State of São Paulo, Brazil - Atta capiguara ACBM2 | ecosystem: Host-associated > Fungi > Mycelium > Unclassified ...
AGATGTAGTTCACACCTCATTATCTGAGACTTATAGTGAGTACTTGGAAGGCAGATAAGTAAGTATACATTATCTGGATATACAGAATGTAGATGTCAAACAACCTTTGGCTTCAGCTTATGTGCTGTACCTCTACTAGTGTTACAATTACTAGTGTTATGATTCAGTGACCTTAGGGTTGATCAAAGAAGGGAACCTTGTGTTAGGGTTAACACAAGAGAACTTGATAGAGAACTTTGTACAAGATAGTCTACCTTATATACTAATTACTCATGGTCCATACTCTACTACTTTAGCCTATCCTAAATGACCATGTGTTAAACACATTGTTATGATGTTATCATTTCAGATCCTTCTACTTCCTTCTATTATATCATATGAGCATGTGATGATGTGACCATGACAGCATCATAGTGTGACAATTTGTGATGATGACTTGTGATATCATACTAAACTCTAACCCTAGTTTAAAATAGAAAATAAATAAAAAATAAAAATAAAAATAAAATAAAATAAATAAAGTCTATTCTTTGTAATTCTAACAATAAGTTGCATTAGTCACATATTTCAAAGCCTTACTTAGAATCTTGTGAAAAACAAGTCCACTAAATATAGTTAGTGTTAGTTTAGGTTGATTTTCAGGATAAGGTTTTACAGTGTAGTTACTAGCTTATATACTAAGTACTCTATCTAAGGTAGTTATCTAGGAAATAGAAATTGTAAGTGAGTTACCCTAGGCCTGGATAATTTTCAGATATATTATACCAGAAGAGATCTGGAAGTGTAGATAGGTTAGTATCATATGTCAAGTCCATCTATTCTGAAAATATGTCCTTATGGCACTGTTGTTATTACAATATCTATAAGACAAGCTTATTTTCTACAATGGCTACTCTTCTTGTAACATATCTCTGTGGTAGTGATACAATAACTAGGATATCCAGTCTTTTATAATGAGAATACTCTTATTAAACTTAGTCTTCCATAACAGAGTTCTCCTATCTTACTCCTGTTAGTGTCTCACCACTAAAATCTCTGCTTAGGATGAGATACTAAAACTATGAGTATCTCCTATATATTGGGCTTGTATATAAAACTAATAGTTACACTATAATTCACTAGTCTGATAATTGACAAAGATAATCTCTATTGAACTTAATCTCTAGTGTTTGATAGCAACACACCAAATCAGTACTCATTTTCATTGTAGACTTCATCCATTTATCTGAAGTTGTAACTATGTGATAGACAGATGGTATAGTATACAAGCTGAAGTCAAGATTGTTCTAACAAGTCTGCAATACTGAGTTCATTGTATAGAGTTTTCATACTCTATATATTTCTAAGCTAATCTCATGAGCTTTTGTCTTCTGGTATAAACCATGCCTGACAGTTGGAATGGATGTAGCTGGGTCAGAATATGATACTCAGACTAGAACTATTATAATATTTTATCACAAAATAAACTACTCACTTATCTAAATCTTAGGTATACTCTCAGAGGTTTAGAAGTGATTCAGAGGTTCAAAAATGATAACAATAATGATGAAAGATAATTAATGATAATTAATAAAAGATAATGTTATTAAGTCTGAGGTTTAATTCTTAAACATAGAAGTATATATATACAAAATAGTGATGGTCTGTGCATATGCTGTTTCTATTACATGATCAAAACTCATATCTAATAGGACTGTCATCTGTCATAGCAGATATTGGGCTAATTTTATGAGATAACTAATTATGTAACTATATTAATATACTTGTATCTCTATGAATACTGATCTTTATATGATATATAATATATTGTTAGAGACAGTTTGATGAGTGCTTTCTAATGCAAGTTTGATTATGGAAATATGTTTAGTTGTTCTTGAAATAATAGCCAATGAAACTTATAGTTACTGATAGTCTGATATCTCAATAATCTGTTATCACTTTTGTATATTCAATATATATGCAAATAACTTTTATTTGAGGCTTTCCAGTATAACTTGGTTTGTAAGAATTGATCTACTAGTTGTAGAAATACAAGTTAAATGAAGTTTGTGATATATTTACAATATCTTATGTTGAAAGAAAGTATAGATATTAAGCAAAGCATAGTATGAATAACTAGTGGTTATTTATAAATAATATTGGTTAATAGAGAGCTATTATGAATAGTGTAAAAATCAACACTAGTATATCTACTATATTATAAAATACTCTAATATTTATTTTTATTTTCAATGAAGTATATGATTATTTATATAATATAAAAGAAAGTAGAATGTTCTAGTAGATTATTACATTATAAACTTTAGGGTAGAAGTACTGTATATAGACTAATGTCAGAGTTGAAGATGGTAGACTTTATGTATATTTATTTCATTTCTTATTTTATTTTATTCTTATTTTTGGACTTAGAGTTAGAAGTTAGCATAATATCACATGTGACTGTCACAAACTGTCACATAACATAACACTATGTTACATATCACAGTCACAGTTACATAATCATGTATCATCCAAAAGAATATAAAAGGTTCCAGAACAATAATATTATACAACATGTTTATTATATATTAATCTTATAAATAACATATGCTCTTTAGGATAGGCTATGTTTAGTGTAATGTAAACCATTAGCCTAGTATATATAAGATAGACACTTTGTACTTAGAACTCTATCAAGTTTTCTTATATAAACCCTATATAGGGTTCTTCTTTTGACTAGTCACTAAGTCTTAAGTTATCTTAAGATCTTGCTTTCTTTTGATTCTTGACTAATAATTATTACAATTACTAGTAACTCTCAACAAAGAAATCTATTATAACTTCTTGTGTATAAAGTGATACAAGAGAGCTCAATAGAGTTTCTACTACAGAGTAGTCTACTTTATATATCTCTAGAAGTTGGTTGTTATGGCAACCACTAGTCAAGACAACCAATAGACTACTTAAGTAAACTTATAGGTGAAATATCTTATAAAGATTATAAGAAAACTTGATAAGGAGTTCCTGATGTATTTTGCACTATTTATACAATGGATATATGATCTATGCTATTGATAAATAACCCTACCCTTAAGTCCACCATACTGTTATCACAAGATAAACATACTATAACTATGCTCTTGACATCATTATTCCAGTTCCTTCTACTATATTCTAGACTTATAACATCACATGATGTGATGTATCATATGACTGTGGTCATGTGTTTCTTCATTGTCTAAGAAATAAAAGAAACAGAAAAGAAAAGAAAAAGAAAAATCAAATCAAAGAAAATAAATAAAAAGAAAAGAAAATCAAAATAAAATATAAGAGTTCAAACATACTATGATATTGGTCTATGTACCTCTAACCTACTCTAAAGCTATAACTAAATCTTTCTAGTAGTTTATATAACATTTTATTAAGTTATATGACTGTGTAACAAATATAATATCATACTCTTAGCAAAGTTTCAAGAAAGAAATAAGAAGACTAAACTATAAAAGACAAATTATAAAAGACTAGAAAAATCTAAGTCTACTTAGAATATTTTTGACAAAATCAGATTTTAAGCATAAAGAGATTAGTAATATTAAAGTACAGTTGATATCTGAAAGAGAAAACTGTTAGAACAACTGGCAAAGTCCATGTTATACAGAGTTTAAAACTTTTATCACCCTACTCTACACAATATATAACTTACTTCTAGAAAATTCTAAGAGAATAAAATAGAGTTCTCTGGAGGTGACAGTAGTTCTAAATACTTCTAGCTATTACATATAAATCAATCAGAATATCAAGTAGAATATTATTGAACTAATCTTAAAATGATCATACCAGATGGTTGGAAATATAAATAGAAGAATCACAAACATAGACCAGATTGCAAAAAGCTCATTAAATAATAGTCAAAGAAAGGCAGTTATGATTGTCTTGGAGATAGTATCTGAAAAAGTCTTAGTAGTAGAATAAATATTAGAGTTGAAAACAGTAGACTTAACTTTTTTGTTTTGTTTTCTATTTCTATTTATTTTGAACTTAGGGTTATAGGTTAGCATGATGTCACAAACTGTCACACATTGGTCACAGGTTACATGAATGCTATTATATATCATATAGAAGAATGTAGAAGGTTTTAGAACAATGATATCATCTCATATGTCAATAGTATATAGTATACACAGTCTTTAGAGTAGGCTAAGGTTAGTGTAGTATGGACCAGTAGTCTAATGTATATAAGGTAGACACTTTGTACTTGGAACCCTATTGAATTCCCTTGTATATAACTCTTATACAAGATTTATTTTCTTAACCCACTCTAAGATCTTAAAATTATAATAGTAGGAATGTTAACTTGGTAAAGTATATAGGATTAGAAGTAGTAATTGAGGTCTGCAAACAAGGAGAAGAAAAGGCTATGGGCTCTAGTAGTATTTGCAACTCAAATTTTGGTAAAGTGGCAAGTTTCTTTATAAATTTATAGAAAAAATGTCAAAGATGTTAAATAAAGTATAGAAACTCATTCAATATATGTAAAACATAGATTTAGTACAATATTGGCTTTAGCTTGCATACTGCACCTCTATATATTTATAACCTCTAATTTTGAGGCCTTGCCTGTTAGAATTAAAAATGGTAGATTTAACATTTTTCCTTTCTATTTTATTTTATTTTTATTTTCCTTTTATTTTGAACTTAAGGTTAGGGGTTAGTGTGACATCATACATGACTATCACAGATAGTCACATGATCACATGTCACAATGGAACATTGTAGAAAGTTCTAGAATAAGATAACATTATATAGTATGTTTTATATATGTTAACTTTAAGGATAATGTGTGGCTCTTGAGGATAGGCTATTGGTAGTGTAACATAGACTAGTAATCTAGCATATATATGGTAAACAATTTTGTACTTGGAACTCTATTAAGTTCTCTTGTATTGACTCTAATACAAGATTTTTCTTAAACTTGCTTTCAGATCTTGAGTTTGTAACATTGCCTATTCTCCAAACTCTTTCTTTATTTTCAACTGGCAGTCATCATAACTGCTAGTTATTTTTAACCAAAAAGCCAAGTTTTAAGTATAAAGAAGAGCTAGCTAGTATTAGGGAAACTGGGTGGAAATATAGAGTTATTATGAAGTTTGCACTCTTCAGAAGAAACCCAAGTCTAGTATCTATATAATACGCCAAGTAAAAGCTTATCTCCAGGAGAAATCCAGAAGAACAGCTTAAAGATACCAATTATACTAAATATTCTAAGATACATTCTAATTAGACAGAACAGTACTAACCAAGGAATAATAGTGTCTGGATAGTCAGGCATTTCTGGTGAAAACATTTAGAATAATGTCTAGAAATAACAAGCACTTATTTGATGGCAACAAGAAAGATAGGGTAATACCTACAAAGATGCTAGAAGTAGTTAGAGTTGGGCTACAGAGTGATAGAGCTAGTGTAACAAACTCCACATTTTTAACATTGAATATTGGAGTTTGTAGTCCTTTTATATCTATCCCCCTTAAGATTACTACTATTTAAAGCAAGTAGTATAGGTTTAAACTTGATGTTCTAAAAGTCAGTCACTTGAATAAACCACAGAATCTGAGGATTAAGTTAATAGAACTCTGCCACTTAATCTAGTACAAGCATTTCCAAGATATTATCCTAAAAGTTTACTTCTAGGCCAATGTAAGAGGAATTGAGAAGTTATAAGTGCTCAGAAACTTCAGTTGATATTTGAATAAGGTATTCTACTATTATATTACTATCATATATACCATAGTAGAATGGTCTAAGTATATAGTCTGTACACTTGACTAATCAATATTTACAACTATAATTAACTAAATAATTGTATTACTATAATAGACTAGGCAACAGAGATTAGAATGATTAAAAGCAGTTACTAGTCCATTAGAAGCTAATCCAGATGATGACCAGCCTAGGAGTGCAACTAAGCTCCTATAGAGTGGATCTGGGCTTACCTATTGCCAGTATTTCCTTATAGCCAAATCCTTTCTACTTAATCAAATACTAGTACTTCTTATAATGCTAGTCACTATCTAGAATCTTTTCTATCTCCTACTCTTCTTCTCCATCAATAATAACAAGGTCTAGAGAGGGCTTTGAACATTTCCTAGATATGAGGTCTTTAGAAGCAGTAGTAAGCTTGACAACATGAAATACCAGATATAATCTTTGTAATGCAAGAGGAAGCTTCAAGTAGTAACATGACATAGGTTCTACTTGCTATTTGTCACATAAGGTCTAAGATAGTAATGTGACAATTTGGTAAAGGGATATATGATATGAATATTTGAGGAGTTTAGAAATATCTTATTACTAGGATTGAACATCTAAGCTAAAGTATATTGTTGATTGTAGTATCATGTCATATTATTACAGAACTTCTGGATAGTAGACTTTGCTTTTTCAAGTGCAGATATCATCCTCTCTGTAAAGATTAAGATACTCTCCATCTTGGACTTATTGTTACAATTCAAAGATCTTAAAGTTGATCAATGAATAGAATCTTGTATTAGGGTTAATACAAGAGAACTCAATAGAGAACTTTGTACAGGATCATCTATCTTATATACCTTAGACTACTGGTCTGTCCACTGCTACTTTAGCCTACCCTAAATGACCATGTGTCTGCCTTAAGGTTATTATATATATAATGTATAGTATAATATCATTTCTTCTAGAATTTTCTACTGTTTTTATTATGGCATGTGATTATGTGATGGTGTGACAGTGACCAGTGACATCCCACAAACCTCTACTTCTAAACATAGAATAGAAAAGAAAAGAAAAGAAAAATTAAATAGAGTCCTATTTTTGCATTTCTAATACTTGATATAGTTTGAAACCTATCTATAAAAGACATCCAGTATTAAATAGTAGCTGTTATATCAAAGAATACACATGGTTGTTATGATAAAACTTTGCTAATAGAAGAAGATTGTGCTAATAACTCTGTCACTCATTCATGAAAATCCAGAAATATTAGTCAACTTCTTAATCTATTTGCTCTTTTTATCTATCTAACTATGGATGCTAAATTATAGAAGATATAATCTCAACTCTAAGTAAATGGTAGAGTTCTTTGATAAAGAGTGCAATGAACTATATGTCAGAGCTGTGAACAACAGACTTGGTTTTTATTTATTTTCTTTCTCCTTCATTTTTCTTTTCTATCCTTCTTTTTATTTTATTTTAGTTTTCACTTTTACTTTTCTTTATTTTAGACTTAGGTTAAGTATGTGATAGTCACATAAGTCACAAAGCATAATGTATACATGACATATCTCATAGTCACAAGTCACAAGATCACATGACATAGAGAAGGATATAGAAGATTTTGGAACAGATAGTGTTATACAGTATAACAATAGCATGCTTGTCTTATAGAGTACACATGGGCTTGAGAATAGGTTAGTCATAGTGTGCATGTAGACTATTGTACTTAGAACTCTATTAAGCTTTCTTGTGTTACTTAATATAAGAGTGTGCTTTTGTTTTATCACTAAAACTTAAGTCATAACACTATAAGCCTCTATCTGAGACAACACAGATGAAAATATCATGGAGCTTGCATGTATAGCTCAAGAATAATCTTGCTATGTGTTACAATTTTAAGACTTAAAGTGTTAAGTTAAGAAAAGAATCTTATATTAAAATTAATATAAGAAAACTCAATGGAGTTCCAAGTACAAATTTGTCTATCTTATATATGTTAGGTCAATGGTCTATGTTATACTACATCTAACCTATCCTTAAGGCCATACATTATCTATAAAGTCAACATGTAAAAAACATATTATATGATATTATTATTCTAGAATTCTTTATATGCTTTTATATATAGTATAATCATGTGACTGTGACTGTGACATGTAATCAATTTGTGACAGTAACATGTTATGTCATGCTACAACCCTAATCCTAAGTCCAAATGAGAAAATAAAATAAAAACAAAGTCTACTGTTTTTAATTCTAATATTATACTTTCTATAGTAGCAGTAGTGTGAGTCAGAATAAAGTGTGCTTTCTTGGATATAGAGTCTACTATAGTTATTACTATATTGAATATTAACAATTCTCAAAGTCCTATAACAAAGTTCTCTTACAACACATCTCTGTGGTAGTGATACAACAACTGGGATATCCAGTCTTTTATATTTTTTATATTGGGGATATTCTTATTGAACTCAGTCTTCTATGGCAAATTTCTCTTATCTGATTCCTGTTAGTGTCTTATCACTGAAGTCTTTACTTGGGAACAATACACTGAAACCCCAAGCATCTCCTATACATTCAACTTATATATAAAACTAGTAGTTATATTGTAATTCACTAGTCTGATAATTGACAAAGATAATCTCTATTGAGCTTGATTTCCAGTGTTTAATGGTGACATCCCAAATCAGTACTTATTTCAATCTCAGACTTTATCTATTTATCTGAAGTTGTGACTATGTGGCAAATAGATAGCATAACACATAAGCTAAAGTCAAGGTTGTTCTAACAAGTCTACAACACTGAGCTCATTTCATAAAGTTTCCATACTTTATGTATTTCTAAGCCAATCCTGTAGGCTTTTGCCTTCTGGTGTGAACTGCACCTAACAACTAGGAAAGTTGTCAATTAGTCTAAAATTAGGAGAAAATTTACTATTAAGAGAGTCAAAAGGTGTAAAAATTCCATTCAAATAATTGTTCACATTTACAATAGAACTCTTGACTTTAAGTTGCTACTTGGAAGTTATGTTTACCAAAGAGAAATAATGAGAAGATGCATTCTTGGAATGTCTGTTTTTGAGAAGAGTACTGATAGCATGATTCAAAGGTAAAGTAACAGTTCTAATTTAGTGTCTTTCACTGATTTTTTGAAAATACAGATGAATAGGAATGAAATTAGTGAAAGCTTCAACTTCTAATGTAGGAGAGATATAAAAAGCATCCACAATCCAAATGGCAGCTCTCTATTGTATTTTTCTGAGTTTTTTGAGAGAATACAAAAAGAAGGATTGTATTGAAGAACTGTTATGACTTAAATCCAAGGGTTAGAACAGAAGACTACTCTTGTATTGGGTGACATAAGAGAACTCAATGGAGAACTCTATGCAAGATAGTCTACCTTATATACTAAATCCACATGGTCCATGCTAGCTACTTCTATCCTACCCTAAATAGCCATGTGTTAGCCTTAAGATCTACATATATTGTACATGCTGTATAACCTCATCCTTCTAGAACCTTCTACATTCTTCCATAAATCATGTGACTTGTAACCATGTGATCTCATCAGTTTATCCCTAACCCTAGTTCTAAATAGAAAATGGAGAAGAAAATCAAAAGAAAGATAAAATATGAGAAAGAGAATAAGAAAAGATTAAATTCACCACTTTCAGTTTTGGCATTACTGTCAGGAGTACAGTATAAAGTACATATATAATACTAGCCAGATATCAAAGCTAAGCTTGATATTACACACTTTTAGCATAACTGGTTCAGTGGCTGGTCTGTTTCTAACAAAAACCATAAAGAAAATCTATAAAGCACTATAGAGAGGATGCATGATCTGTATAAAAGACATTTTATATGAGGAAGTAGGCCTCTTGTAAAGTTTTCTAGCATTTTCATACATTTGATAGTAAACAATGCTTTATTGGCATAAAAATCAACATGTTGTTGGAACAACAGTTTCTTGTTGAAGATGAAGCCTAGATACTTCTAGCTATCTTTCAGGCAAAGAGTGGGTCTTCTGAGAGAGGACAGATTAAGAGGAGGTGAATTGAAGAATCTATAAGATCTCAAGAAATAGAAAACTTCAGATTTTCTATGTTCTATAACTAGTCCAAACTGGTTAATCAAGGAAGAAATGATGATATAACTATAGAAGATAAAAGTGTTAGATTTTTCAAAAGATTTTCCTTGTGAACTAGAAGTCCATCATTAACAAAGAAAAGAAAAGAAACTGGAATATTGGGATTTTTTGATATTTTTTCAAAGATATGGAAAATTTGTGAAATGTAAAGGGCTGAAAGAATAGGAGAAAGAGCTAAACCTTGTCCAACACCTATATTGAAATTAAGAAAGAAGAAATGAAATTGTTCTACAAATATTGAGTTTTTCTGCTAATTAAATAATTAGAAAAGAAAAAGAAAATTTTTAGACCAAAACTAGCTTTGTTTAGAATTAGAGAAAGAAGCTGATAATTGAGCAAAGAGAAAAACTGAGCAATATTGAGAGCCAATGTGCTTGTTTAAGGATTTTTAATCCATTCTGATTGAATGATATAAAAGAGGAATACTCCTACATCAGCAGTCAAATGTTGTTTCAACCCTCCTAATTAATTTGGATATACAAAGTTAGTAACAATAACTTGAAATTGGAGTCTTTCACCAATGACTTTTATAATAAAATTTTCCAGCATATTCAAAAAAACAATTGTTCAAAATATCTTTGGAGAGTCATAAGTCATCTTATTGGGCTTAGAGATAATGATGAACAATGAGGTTTTAAAATGTACAGGCCATAGACCTAGGTTAATACATATGTTAGCAATTTTGATGATATTAGTGAGGCATTTATTATCTTTGATGACTGCTTTAAGATATCTCCATGAAATATGATCTAGTCTAGAAGTAAACAAATTGTTGCATTTAACAATGGTGCTTTTGAATTTCTTCTTAGAGAATGGAGGTCATTCATGCAATTGTTTTGATGGAAATTCATCTAAAAGATTCAGGTTGACTTGATGATTCTGTGCCAAATTGAATATTTAGTGTAGTGCTTGCTATAAATTATTGATTTCAATGTATGGTTAGCTATTGAAAATCAATACTTCTATAGCAGGTAGCTTGTACTTTTTGACCCAATTCATGAGATCTCAAGGTTGACAATTTTTAATGCAATTTCTTGAATTTTGTTGTCAAAGAATAAGTATTTTGTCTTCTTGATAACTTCTTTGAAATTTCTCCAATTCTCAATTGTCTTGAAAGATCTGTAGTTGATCAGACTGTCTCAACACTTATCATTCCACCATTTTTTGGAGTATTTCGTGATATTGATGCTATGTAAATGCTTAAGCTATATAGATTCAGATAGTCTTATATATTCTTAAAATATAGTTTCAAGAGAATCTTTATCTGTCATATGCAAAGTGTCAATGTTACTTATCACTTTGGTGAGCTCCAAAAGAAAGTTTGCTTCCTTCTTGCTATTTATGATAATAATCTGGCATTTCTCTTATACATATTCTTCTTCTATAGATATACCAATAGCTAAAGGAGTATGATCTGAGGGATATTGTAATTCTGGTAAGATTTGATAATTATCAATTTCTCTTGAATTTGGATGGAGAAAAATTAAGTCAATGACCAAATTTGCATTATTGGGATTATCAGCAATAATAAGTAGGAACTTGTTGCATGGGAACTGATAATTTTAGATCAAACAAATCAGCTTTGTCCAATAGTGAATTGTTGTAAACCAAATAAAAGGGATAAGAAGAATCTCAATCCCAACCTCTAATATTTAAGTCCCCTGCCATAACTAGGACATTATAAAGGTTAGCTTCAATATTCTTGAAATACTTTAAAGCTGACTGATAGTCATCAGAATAGATATTAATCATGAAGAAAATAGAATCATTATTAAAGAATGAAAAGCAGTTAATGTCTCTATAATTGAAAATATCTTTTCTAAGAGAAAAGCATAAGTAAATGAGTCTTGTGTTGATGTAAGTAATAACTCTTGGGTGATCATAATCATTAGTTGGGAATCTGGAAAAAGTAAACCAATCAGGATGATAAGGAGCATCTACAACTTTATCCCCTTCTTCCCTTGTAGAACTTGAAATAGAACAAATGACTGTCTATAGTAGTTCTTAAATGAAAAGAATATCAAAATCTTTTTTAGTTTTTAGGATACTATCAGTAAAGAACTTATTCTTTCAAACATTTTGTGCATAAAAACAAAGATTTTTTAAAACCATGCTGACTCATCACCCACAACTGAGTGAATTGATTTGCTTCTATTGTCTTAAGACTTTTGATATTTCTTTGAATGTTATTTCTTATTAAAGCAATGCTTCCAGAAGAAACATGCATTAGAGTCAGCTTGATGTTTGCCTTTGCAATTCAAGCATTTGAAGTTATGTAAACAAGGTTTGCCTTGTTTGGTTTCTAGCCTAAATGGGTTGATTTTAAAGTTGGCCTTATAGCACCAAGTAAAATACCTATAGTATTCAACCTTATAAGATCTATTGTACTTGACACACCTTGAACCTTAAGCTTGGCACACAAAAGTAGTGTGTTCATACTTCTAGCAATTCTTACATTGAGGAACATCCAGGTTTATGTTTGCTCCTCTGACTGTAACAATATAGTTGTTATGAACTTATTCCTTAGGGTTGGAAATAAGAACCACTCTTGTATTAGAGAAACACAAGAGAACTCGATAGAGTTCCAAGTACAGAGTAGTCTACCTTATATACTAATCCCCATGGTC
>Ga0157358_1000949_pt1 | contig 12500 bp, 11 predicted proteins | sample AttcapACBM2_FD_111484 | JGI IMG/M metagenome (GOLD analysis project Ga0157358, IMG submission 111484) | Fungus gardens microbial communities from leaf cutter ant in Botucatu, State of São Paulo, Brazil - Atta capiguara ACBM2 | ecosystem: Host-associated > Fungi > Mycelium > Unclassified ...
ATCAGCTCGCCCAGATACATAAAGGCCGTATGGTCGGAACAGCGCGCGGCCTGCTGCATGTTATGCGTGACGATCACCACGGTATAATCCTGTTTCAGCTCGGTGATCAGCTCTTCGATACGACCGGTAGAAATCGGATCCAGGGCGGAACATGGCTCATCCAACAGCAGTACTTCTGGACGGATAGCGATGCCGCGAGCGATACAAAGACGCTGCTGCTGACCACCAGAAAGGCTGTAGCCGCTCTGCTGCAGCTTATCTTTGGTTTCCGTCCACAGAGCCGCTTTGGTCAGCGCCCATTGTACGCGCTCATCCATTTCGGCACGGGAAAGTTTTTCGAATAAGCGCACGCCAAAAGCGATGTTATCGTAAATCGACATCGGGAACGGCGTCGGTTTCTGAAACACCATGCCCACACGCGCACGAAGCAGGGCGATATCCTGACTGGCGGTCAGGATATTTTCGCCGTCCAGCAGGATCTCGCCTTCTGCACGCTGCTCCGGGTAGAGCGAAAACATCTTGTTGAACGTGCGCAGCAAGGTTGATTTACCACAGCCCGAGGGGCCGATAAAAGCGGTTACCTGGTTTTTAGCAATATTCAGATTGATGTTCTTTAGCGCATGAAACTGGCCATAATAGAAATTCAAATCACGAACCTGAATCATATTCCCGGAAATGTTGTCAGCCATTCTTTTTCTCTCTTATGCACGCCGCCGCAGCCACGCGTTGGATCAATGTTTGCTTTTGGCAAAAATCACGCGCGCCAGAATATTTAAAATCAGCACGCAGACGGTAATCAGCAGCACGCCTGCCCAGGCCAGGCTTTGCCATTCAGCAAACGGACTCATGGCGAATTTAAAGATCGTGACCGGCAGGTTAGCCAGCGGCTGCAGCATATCGGTACTCCAGAACTGATTGGAGAGTGAAGTAAACAGCAGCGGTGCCGTTTCGCCAGCGATGCGGGCCACGGCCAGCAGGATGCCGGTCAGAATGCCGGATACCGAAGCTTTCAGCGTAATGGCCGAGATCATTTTCCATTTAGGCGTGCCCAGCGCGTATGCCGCTTCGCGCAGGCTGTCCGGCACCAGCTTTAGCATGTTTTCCGTGGTGCGGATAACAACGGGGATCTGCAACAGCGCCAGCGCTACCGCACCCGCAAGTCCGGAAAAGTGCTGCATCCGTGCAACCACCAGCGTGTAGACAAACAGGCCAACCACGATAGAAGGCGCGGAAAGCAGGATATCGTTAATAAAGCGGATTGTTTCTGCCAGCCAGCCTTTACGGCCGTATTCCGCCAGATAAATACCGGCAAGGATGCCCAAAGGTGTGCCGACAATCGTCGACCAGAAAATCAGCAGGCCGCTGCCCAAAATGGCATTAGCCAGGCCACCGCCTGCCGTGTTAGGCGGCGGCGTGTTTTCCGTAAACAGCGACAGCGTCATGCCGTCCACGCCGCGCGTGATCGTTGCCCACAGGATCCAAATCAGCCAGAACAGGCCAAACGCCATCGTCAGCAAAGAGAGCGTCAGCGCAATACGGTTTTTCATCCGCCGCCACGCCTGCATTTTACGGCGTGAGGCTTCCAGTTCCGCGCGAGACTGCATGACCATCATGCTCATGAGCGCGCTCCTTCACTTTTCGCCAGGCGAATAATCATTAGCTTTGAACAGGCCAGCACGATAAAGGTAATCACAAACAGGATCAGTCCCAGCTCCATCAGCGCGGCGGTATGCACACCTGATTCTGCTTCGGCAAATTCATTCGCCAGCGCAGAGGTGATGCTGTTACCCGGCATAAACAGTGAGGCACTGTCCAGCTGGTAGGTATTACCAATAATAAAGGTTACCGCCATGGTTTCGCCCAGTGCGCGCCCCAGCCCCAGCATGACGCCGCCGATAACGCCGTTTTTGGTAAACGGCAGCACGATGCGCCAGATGACTTCCCAGGTGGTGCAGCCGATGCCGTAAGCAGACTCCTTCATCATGACCGGCGTCTGTTCGAAAACGTCACGCATGACCGAAGCGATATAGGGAATGATCATGATCGCCAGAATAATACCGGCAGCCAGGATACCGATACCGAAAGCCGGGCCGGAGAACAGCGCACCGATAATAGGCACATTGGCCATCAGTTCGCCCAGCGGCGTCTGGAAATATGTAGCAAACAGGGGCGCAAAGATAAACAGGCCCCACATGCCGTAAACGATGCTGGGGATAGCGGCCAGCAGCTCGATTGCCACGCCCAGGGGACGGCGTAGCCAGTTTGGCGCCAGCTCGGTGAGAAACAGGGCAATACCGAAGCTTACCGGCACGGCAATGACCAGCGCGATAACGGAAGTTACAAGCGTCCCGTAAATCGGTACAAGCGCCCCAAACTGTTCGTTGGGGGCGTCCCAGGTTTTGGTCCACAAAAAGGAGAAGCCAAATTTCTGGAGGCTGGGCCACGAGGAGACAATCAGCGAGACAATAATGCCGCCGAGCAACAGCAGCACGATTAGCGCGGCCAGCTTAACCAGTGCACCAAAAATGAGGTCACCCCGCTTGCCGGGGGCTTTGAATGTCGGCCTGGATGTAGCCATAAAATTCCCGATAGTCAACGTCTTGGGCGGCACGTGGCCGCCCGAGACTGGCTGCTTTGCGCTTAGTACAGCGCTTTGCCCGAGCTGTCTTTAATAGTCGTTTTCCATGCGGCGCGGATCTGCTCTACGACGGAGTCTGGCAGGGCTGCATAGTCCAGGCTGGTGGTGACCTTGTTACCGTTTTTATAAGCCCAGTCAAAGAACTTCAGTACGGCGGCACCCTTTGCGGCATCAGCCTGGTTTTTTTGCATCAAAATGAAGGTGGTGGAGGTAATAGGCCAGGCGTTATCGCCTTTCTGGTAAGTCAGGTCCTGCGCGAAAGACTTGCTCCAGTCCGCGCCTTTCGCCGCATCGCTGAAGCTTTGTTCGCTTGGGGCAACCGCTTTGCCGTCGGCATCCAGCAATTTGGTATAGGCCAGATTGTTTTGTTTGGCGTAAGCGTATTCCACATAGCCAATAGAGCCAGGCAGACGCTGTACGAAGGCGGCTACGCCGTCGTTACCTTTACCGCCCAGGCCGGCCGGCCAGTTAACGGTATTGCCTTTACCAATTTTACTGTTCCAGTCGCTGTTTACTTTCGCCAGATAGCTGGTGAACACAAAAGAGGTGCCGGAGCCGTCAGCGCGACGCACTACGTTGATATTGGCATCTGGCAGTTTGACGCCCGGGTTCAGTTTAGTAATGGCCGGGTCGTTCCATTTTTTTACGTTGCCGAGATAGATATCACCTACGGTTTTGCCATCCAGCGTCAGTTCACCCGATTTCACGCCAGGAATGTTTACTGCCAGCACGACGCCGCCGATCACGGTAGGAAACTGGAACAGACCATTTTTCTGCAGATCTTCTTCTTTCATTGGCGCATCGGACGCACCGAAATCGACAGTCTTAGCGATGATCTGTTTCACACCGCCGGAGGAACCAATGCCCTGGTAGTTAATCTGCGCGCCTGTTGCTTTGTTATACTCGGCTGCCCATTTGTTATAGACCGGTGCCGGGAAAGTCCCGCCCGCGCCCGTCAGGTTGTCGGCGGCAAAAGCGGAAACCGCGCTCAGCGACAGCGTGACGGCCACACAACGAGCCAGGTTTTTTTGCATCAGTGTCATATTCCCTCCAGGGGATTAAAGTCAGTCTTTATACTGTTTTAGTATGAATAATGATTGCTGCTGGAGGCAAAATAGGACAGTTTGATGACAGTAAAATGTCCGCTATATGACAGTTTTGTGACGGGTATCTTTTATACGGGGACCCTGGAAAAGATGGGCTCTTTTTTATGTTATTAAGCTTAGTCCGTTGCGGCTTCATGGCGCTAATAACGCACGCGGCCAGATATATGGCCCGTCCGGAAACGTTATCGCGAGAGACCTGAATCGCCATCGCTTATCACTGTAGAAGCGTTATTGCCCTGCCTTTTCTCTGCAGAAAATTCATTTTTTATCCAAATTTCCGTCGCCTGAGTCATTTATTATTAAACCCGAAGACGCGATGGAAGGCAGTTTTTTTTGCCTCGCTTTTTATGGAATGAAAGACACTATTAAGGGCAATTATTATGAAACACACAGCAAAAATAACCATCGGTAGCCTGCTGCTGGCCGCTACTGTCGGGCTGGCTCAGGCAGGAGAACAGCCGCCCCTCTCGGATCCTACTTTTACATCAGACAACGACAGGCTGATCGCCTATGCCGATCACGATGGGGCTTTTTACCCTTCCTTTGTTCGAATCAGGGACATGAGCGAGCTGATCGCCACTAATAAGGCGTTGCAAAAGAAGGTGGAGCAGCAGCAGGACAGACTTGAAAAGCTTGAGCGGCAGGAAGAAACAACCACAATGGATAAACAGTTTCAGGAGCTGAAAAAAAGCGTAGAGGAAAAAGACCGGGCAAACCGTGAATCCCAACAAACGGTGCAAAGTCTTAAGGATCAAATCAGCGATCTGAAAAAGACGCTGGATGAGGTTAAAAATAAAATTAAATAACGCGCCGACCTTTCAGAAGATCGGCGCGTTAGTCGGTTACTCTACCGTAACCGATTTCGCCAGATTACGTGGCTGGTCAACGTCGGTGCCTTTAATCAGCGCGACATGGTAGGAGAGCAGCTGTAGCGGTACGGTATAGAAGATTGGCGCAATCATCTCTTCCACATGCGGCAGCGGGATAATACGCATGCCTTCGCTGGCCGCAAAACCCGCATCCCTGTCAGCGAACACATACAGCAGGCCACCACGTGCGCGGACCTCCTCAATGTTCGACTTCAGTTTTTCCAGCAGTTCATTGTTTGGCGCGACGACAATCACCGGCATATCGGCATCGATCAGCGCCAGCGGCCCGTGTTTCAGCTCACCCGCCGCATAGGCTTCGGCGTGGATATAAGAAATCTCTTTCAGCTTCAGCGCCCCCTCCATTGCGATGGGATACTGATCGCCACGCCCCAGGAACAGCGCGTGTTGCTTATCGGAGAACTCTTCTGCCAGCGCTTCAATCTGCTTGTCCTGAGACAGCATCTGTTCGATACGGCTCGGCAGCGCCTGCAACCCCTGCACGATATCGTGCTCAACCTGCGCATCCATTCCTTTCAGGCGGCCAATCTTCGCCACCAGCATCAGCAGCACGGTCAGCTGCGTGGTGAAAGCTTTAGTGGAGGCCACGCCGATCTCCGTACCGGCTTTGGTCATCAGCGCCAGATCGGACTCGCGCACCAGCGAAGAGCCGCCCACGTTGCAGATGGCCAGCGAGCCAAGATAGCCCAGCTCTTTCGACAGACGCAGCGCTGCCAGCGTATCGGCCGTTTCACCGGACTGCGACAGCGTAATCATCAGGCTGTTTTTACGCACCGCCGATTTGCGATAGCGGAATTCAGAGGCGATCTCTACGTCACAAGGTACGTTAGCCAGCGCTTCAAACCAGTAGCGGGAGACCATGCCGGAGTTGTACGAGGTGCCGCAGGCCACGATCTGAATATGTTCAACCTGCGCCAGCAGCGCGTTAGCGTCAGGACCCAGCTCGGAAAGATCGATCTCGCCGTGACTGAAACGCCCGGCCAGGGTGTTTTTGATCGCCATCGGCTGTTCGTAAATCTCTTTCTGCATATAGTGACGATACGGCCCTTTGTCGCCCGCGTCATACTGCACGTTAGATTCGATTTCGCTGCGCTGTACGCGTTCGCCCAACCGATCGAAAATCACCACGTCACGACGGCTGATTTCTGCGATATCACCTTCTTCCAGATAAATAAAGCGACGCGTTACTGGCAGCAGCGCCAGCTGATCGGAAGCGATAAAGTTTTCACCTACGCCCTGACCAATCACTAATGGGCTACCGGAACGGGCAGCGACCAATACGGCCGGATCGCGGCTATCCATAATGACCATACCGTATGCGCCGCGTAGCTGCGGGATGACGCGCTGTACCACTTCGCGCAACGAGCCGCCTTTCTGTTTCTGCTCCCAATGCACCAGATGCGCGACCACTTCCGTATCCGTTTCGGAGGCAAAGCGATAGCCCAGCGCTTGCAGCTGCGCACGCAGCGGTTCGTAGTTTTCGATAATGCCGTTATGCACAACAACGATATGTTCTGAGATATGAGGATGCGCATTGGCTTCCGACGGCTCGCCGTGGGTGGCCCAACGCGTGTGCGCGATACCGGTACCGCCAGTGAGAGGCGTAGTTTCCGCCGCTTCAGCCAGTTTTTGCACCTTGCCTACACGACGAAGGCGAGTGGTCTGTCCTTCGGCAGTGACAACGGCCAGCCCTGCGGAGTCATAACCGCGATATTCCAGGCGACGTAATCCCTCTAACAGAATTTCTGCGATATCACGCTGCGCTACTGCACCAACAATTCCACACATAGTAGTTTTCCTGACGTTATGGCTTTTGCCATTAACTTTGTCTTCTGCCTGTTTGTTCCGGTATGTTCCGGTTCCCCGAGCCTTGTAGAGAGTGGGGATTATTTTTATGGGGGATGGCTGGCATCCCTTACTGCTATCGGGCGATCTTTGCCGCCCGTAAAATTATTTTTTCTTCGCCGGACGTTGCCAGTCGGTTTTGAGATTTTGCTCTTTACGATTGTAGGCCAGACCCGGCGCGGCGATATCTTTCATTACCGTGGTACCGGCGGCAATAGTTGTCCCGGCAGCAACCGAGACCGGCGCCACCAGCTGCGTGTCCGAGCCTACAAAGACGTCATCGCCGATTACCGTCAGTGATTTATTCGCGCCATCATAATTGCAGGTGATAGTCCCTGCTCCGATATTCACGTTAGCGCCAATCTCTGCATCGCCAAGGTAGCTAAGATGGCCGGCTTTAGAACCTTTGCCCAGCGTCGCCTTTTTCATTTCGACAAAGTTACCGACATGCGCGCCAGCAGCAAGCGAGCTGCCGGGACGCAGCCGCGCAAACGGGCCGACCGTGCAGTCTGCCGCCAGTTCGGCATTTTCCAATACGCTGTACGGGCTGATTTCGCAGTCGTCACCAATCACGCAGTTTTTCAGCACGCAGCCGCTGCCGATTTTAACGCGGTCGCCAAGCTGCACGTTACCTTCAATAATCACATTGGTGTCTATTTCAACATCGCGACCGTGCTTAAGCTCACCCCGAAGATCGAAACGCGCCGGATCTTTCAGCATGACCCCCGCCAGCAGCAGTTTTTCCGCCTGCTGAGCCTGATAAACACGCTCCAGCGTCGCCAGCTGCAGCCGGTTATTGACGCCGTCAGTTTCCGAGCTGCGCGCAGGCTGCACCGTTTCTGTGATGCGGCCTTCCTGATGCGCCATTGCGATGATATCCGTGATGTAATATTCGCCCTGAGCGTTGTCATTGGTCAGCTTGCTCAGCCAGCGCTTTAAGTCGCTGCCGTTGGCCAGCAGGATACCGGTGTTTATTTCACGAATTTCCTGCTGTTCCGGCGTGGCGTCTTTCTGTTCCACAATGCCCACGACCTGGCCCTGTTCGCGAAGGATGCGGCCATAGCCGGTGGGATTATCAAGAATGACCGTTAACAGCGCGATGCCGTCCTGCGGTTTAGCCTGGCGAAGGCGCTTTAGCGTTTCTGTGGAGATTAATGGCACGTCGCCGTACAGCATCAGGATATCTTCGTCATCGGCAAAATAAGGCGCGGCCTGCTGCATAGCGTGACCGGTACCCAACTGCTCGGCCTGCAATATCCAGTTCAGCGCGGGATCCTTCAGGGTCGACTGTAAACGCTCGCCACCGTGTCCGTATACCAGATGGACTTTATCAGCGCCCACGCCGTGCGCGGCGTCAATGACGTGTTGTACCATTGGTTTACCGGCCAAAAGATGAAGAACCTTGGGGAGATCGGAGTACATACGGGTTCCCTTGCCTGCGGCAAGGATGACCACGCTCAGCGCACTGTTTGACATAGATAGCCTGCTTGATGTTTAAGGTCTGCTTTCACGGCAAAAGTAAACCTATTTTGCGGCAGAAATACTACTTCTTTTACCGTTAAAAAATACTTTTACCTTCGCGAACAGAGGCAAGGTTCCTGACGCTTCCCTCGACAGAAGCAAGGGCACTGACGCTACAGTGACGCTTCCCTCAACAGAGGCAAGGGCACTGATGCTACAGTGACGCTTCCCTCTGCGCTGGCATAATATCATCAAAGCACACACAGTCCTTGCCGTTGTGATGTTTTCTCTGGATGGGAGGGAAATATCAGAGCGCTCTTTTTTTAAACCACTCAGAAAATTTTTGCTGTAATACCACGACCACTTCACTGCCGCTGGTCCCTGCGATGGCAGAAAAAAGGAGAGTTTGGGTAGTAGAAACGTTGAAATCAACGCAGAGTAAACCCACCAGGCAGCCGGTAAACATGGAAATAAAAATAAGCTTAAGGAAATAGGGAAAATTCCCTTTATTTTCACTTACCAGCTCGCCATGAATAAAGTAATTGGCGACACCGCCTATGCTTGCAATGACCATAGCATCTAAAAGATGATGTTCTGTCAGGAATCTTATAAGGACTAAATATTCACTAATATTCATTTCAGTAAAGCCTTTAGGAAATAGCATAATCAAACGCTATTTATTTTTTGCGAAGAAAAAGATTTTTTTCGCGTTCCCTGCGGTAAATCAACTCTTTGATAACGGTATTGCCTGCATAAATCCACGAGCCAAACTGGTCGGCCGCTGCGGCGTAACACCCCTGGTTTAAAAACATAAGCAGCGTAGAAGGTTGGCCGCTTTTAAGCTCGATCGGCCCGCTTTTTACGCCACGCAGCCCTGGCCCGATGCTAAGCAAGAGCGAGCAAAGCGCGTCAAACTGATTCTGTGAGACGGGTACGCCAAGCTTTTGTCTCAGTACATCGGCACATTTTTTCAGATCGCTTATTAGCAACGCCTCCGCCTCTTCAGGGGTAACGCTATCGCCTTCACGAACGCTCTCCGTATGGCCATAGCCTGTTGTCCAGATACCCGCATCATTCTTTTCGGCTTTTAAACGCCGTTTTTCATGGGCTTTGATAAAATTAAAACCCTTCTCTGAAATATTCACTATTTGACTCTGAAAGATGCAAAATAATGCTCCCGAAGGAGCATTATTAATAAGATTGAATTAACGAAGGTAATCCCATGGTTTACCGTACTGTCCGGTATTTTCTTCCAGACCGGGTTCAGAACCCTGTGACCAGTATTTACCAATATAGTTAACGCCTTTGTGCGTGACTTTGCTGCCCCCCACGTAGGTAGCAGCGGCGCTCCACAGTGGATATTCAGAAGGCACATCCGGCACTACAGGCTCGTCCGGAGTGTCCGCTGAAACAGGCACGATAACCACTTTGTAAGAGGCTATATCGGTTTTACCATTGGCCGCAGTAACGGTCAGCAGCAGCTCTGCCACTTTTTCAGAAGTCACAGCTGGCAGCACCACATTCGTTTCGCTGGCCTGCGGAGAAACGATCTGCACATTACCGGTGCCTGACCATTTGTAGCTGGCGGCTTTAGCCGATTTTTCCGCAGAGAAGACCAGCGTGCTACCGCCCTGTGCTTTCATCGTGATCACAGCAGTTGGCGTGGTGTCATCGCCTGGAGTTGGTTCCGGGGTCGGTTCCGGCGTTGGTTCCGGGGTCGGTTCCGGCGTTGGTTCTGGAGTCGGTTCCGGGGTCGGTTCTGGAGTTGGTTCTGGTGTTGGGTTTTCACCATCGATATTGATACCTTTAAAATAGAAAGGCGACATATCAATCTTCTGCTGCACAATCTCACAGCCCATACCTTCACGACCGGCGTTAACCAGTAGACCGTTATCGTTATCGATGGTCCAGGTGAACAGACCACCCAGGCCTTTTTCGATCACGTAACGCGCTTTTTCACGTACGGTGCGTGGTGTATCAATAGAGTGGAAAACTTTAGAGGTTGGGCTGTACAGGTAATCTGCACAGGCTTCGTCATCGGTATACACGTTATAACCGTTGCGGCCGCACTGGTTTTCCAGATCCAGGTAGTTGCTGATGACGTCATAGTATTCAACGCAGCCGGATTCGAACGTACCTGGCATAGTGCCTGTGCCATCGTATGTCCCTTCCAGTGGTGAGAAGGATGTGATGTCACCGCCTTTCGCACTGCGTGAATAACCGGCGTAACCAATATTAATAGCTTCAGGATTCACACCCAGAGTCAGCAGATACTCAACGGCTTCTTCCAGACTGTAGGTGGTGTTTTTGGTTTTATACAGGTTAGCGTGATGGCCCAGACCTTCCGCCCAAGGCGTACCGAAGAAGTCATAAGTCATCAGGTTAATGCCCTGCAGGCCCACTTCCAGCAGACCTTTGATATTGGAATGCTGAAGCACATCTACGTTAGCAGAAGAAGCAATACTGATTTTTACATGGCCCATGCCGTTTGCCTGCAGCGCCTTGTTCAGGGTGCCGATCAGCTTAACGTAGTTCGCGCCGTCTTCCGGGCCATATGGGTTACCGGCACCGGCTGCATTTGGATATTCCCAGTCAATATCAATTTCAGAGAACATGGGAAAACGCTTGATGAAATCAATAATGCTGGCGACCAGCGTATCAATTGCGCTCTGGCTTTTCGCCAGCTCGTGGAAGATTTCACTCATGGTCCAGCCACCGAGGCTGAATGAGAGCGCCAGGTCATGACCCTGCGCTTTCGCTTTCTTCTGCAGATCGCGCATCGCGCCCAGCACACCTTGCAGGTTAGGGTGATTCTGATAAAAACAGTCACCTTCGCCATCGGCCGGATAAGTAGTACCCGGACCAAATCCGAACGCTTTCCAACCACTGAAACCACAGTTAACGTAAGCCTGACAGTCGGCCCACGGATCCAGAATGGTCATTTCATACAATTTTTTACCGGTCCAGGCTGCTGCCTTATCGATGTGTTGTTTATTAACACCTTTATCACCAACGATACCGATAAAGCCAAAAATAATTTTATCGTAAGCAGTCGGATCCAGTTTAGTGATATCAATACCACGTCCACGCCTATTTTTAGGGATAGCGCCACTATTCTCATTCTGGCGCTGATCGTATTGCGCCCATTCGGTGTAGTAACCAAACACTTTTGGTTTGCCCGCTGTTTTATATTTGTTATATACACGTTGCGCTACACGGCCAGAAGTATAACTAAATTCTGAAGTATTGGTTTTTGGATCAAAACCATCATTCTGATATGACTGCTCAGTCAGGGTATCTCTCTGAACTAACTTACTCATGGTGAATCCTTATCAGGTAAAAGTTAACTGCAGTTTATGCCAATGGCTATCCATGGCAGACAGACTTTGCCCCGACACAAAAAGACTTGCCAGTTACAAATAAAGAATAACCCTTGTTTTCTCGCTTTATTTTTATGAGAAACATGAATAATCGATATATCCCTGAACAGGGCGACACACCAGATAGTGATATCGATGGGCCTCTACCCGTAAGGCCACACTCTCTTTTATCAATGGTAGATAAACAATAATTAGAATCTCTCGTAACATAGCATACGGCCCAACCGCTTCAGACCCTTTACTGACGCGGTTGAGCACCTTTCAGCCCCCACTTTTTACAATCCCCCTGCTAATAATTACAATCCAACATTGTCTTTTCTACTGTTATATTCCTGCCACCAAAAGAAGAAGAAACGAGCAGAACGACAACTGCTAAAAATAATATATCTTGAAAAAAACATTAATCAGAAATTGTAGAGACCGTGCGGGTCTTTTTACTAAATAATTTTTAAATCCATTACGAGTCATCCCACTAAACAGGTTAAGGTCATGAACGAAGAAATTTACCTCGGTAATAATATTTATTTTTCAGAAGAAAGAAATCATTTAATTAACGGCAATATTACATTAACCATTAGCGAAAAAGAGAAAAAATTACTGAGCTTTTTCCTTCGTAATCCAGAAAAAGAACTCACAAAAAACCATTTGATTACGGCAACCTGGGAGAATCGGGCCGCTACTATTGATGATGCTAATCTGACTCAGCTGATCTATAAAATACGCCGTGATTTAGCCGCAGTAAATCTCAGGAACTGTATTAAAACCCTCCCTGGAAAAGGCTATATTTATATTCCGGAGAAAAACAAAGCCGTGCAGGAACACGTTATAGAGGAAGCTATCGGCAGCAAGACTGAATGCTTCATCTGCTCAGCGTTAACTATCACAGCAGTCGTGATGGCATTTTGTACGCTTTGCTTCTTTTTGTGGCATAACTGAAGCATTATTGTTCAGTTTAATTACAACATTAAATGTAAGTTGATTGCTAAGCGACTTTCGTTCAGTCAGATATACCTTAGCGACTTCAACAATAAAAAAATGCCAGACAGAAAACTGCCTGGCATTTCTGCTTAAACCTGAATTACATCGCTTTTTTGGTCAACTCGATCACGCGCAGTTTGGCGATCGCTTTAGCCAGTTCAGCCGACGCGGCAGCAAAGTCCACATCGCCGTGAGAGCCACTCAT
>Ga0157358_1000951_pt1 | contig 12480 bp, 5 predicted proteins | sample AttcapACBM2_FD_111484 | JGI IMG/M metagenome (GOLD analysis project Ga0157358, IMG submission 111484) | Fungus gardens microbial communities from leaf cutter ant in Botucatu, State of São Paulo, Brazil - Atta capiguara ACBM2 | ecosystem: Host-associated > Fungi > Mycelium > Unclassified ...
ATCTTTCTCAGTTCAATTATGTCTTTGTATTGATCATTTCCACTGGGCTCCAATATTTTAGTTTCTCCTATTAAGAAAAGCAATTTATTGTTGTGGCAACCACTTATCACAATAACAAATGATAACACAAGCAAGTAAATCTCTTAGTAGAATATAATGTGGGAAGTTCACAAGAGAACTCGACAAGAAGTCTCTGCTAAATTAAGGTCCTATATATATAAAACATGCTTAGTCTGTGCTACTAATAATTAAGCCTGCTTTATTGTCCATACTACAATCTCATGTCTGCCTCATTTCCTACTCAAGGCTGCTATGTTGTATACATGTGCTCTGACATCATCTTCCAGATCCTTTTACTATGTTCTAGGCCTATAATGTTACATCATGTGATGTGTCATGTGACTGCAGTGTCACATGCCATCTTCATCATCCAAAAGAAAAATAAAATAAAAGAAAAACAAAATCAATATAAAATCAGAAAAATCAAAAAAAGAAAATAAAAATTGTTAGTGTCCAGAGCATCCCACAACATTTATATTGCAGAATAGTATTATGGTTTGTATAATTCTCTTGTCCAACCTATTGACTAGAGTTAGGTAATTCAAGAATGTTTAATTTTGACTGATGTCAGGCACAGTTCACACTGGGGTAGAAGTCTGCAGAATGGACTCGGAGATAAGCAGACTTGTGGAACGACCTTGGCTTCAGCTTATGTGCTGCGCCATCTGTCTGCCATGTGGTCGCAACTTCAAATGAAGGAGGGAAAGTCCAAGTGGAAGTGAGTACTGATTGGTGTGTCGCCGTTGAACATCAGAGATCGAGTTCAATAAGAGGTTATCTTCGTCGATTATCAGACTAGCGAATTATAGTGTAACTACTAGTCTTATATACAAACTGATATTATAGGAGATGCTCAGGGTTTCAGTGTTGAGACACTGACAAGAGTAACTCCATCATGGAAGACTGAGTTGAATAGGAGTATCTCTATCATGGAAGATGGAATACCCGGAGGGTTGCAGCACTGCCATGAGACATGTTGTGAGAAAGGTGGGCTTGTATGGTTCAGAGGTGGCATCACCGTGGGGATGTAGTTTTCCAGACAGGTGGACTTGTATATGACAACTGACCAAATACTTGTAGCATTATTCATTGAATGAAAAAAGTAACTTACATCATTATAATCATTCCAAGTACTCAATTTGATTTCTGCATACTGCTTGATTATCTTCAAAGTTGTATACAACTTTTTACATATAGACCAACTACATTTGCAAATCAGCCATCTATCTTTATTGTAAGAGATTTTAATATTGAGTCCATTAAAATATATAGTTGATAAGTAAGAATTAGAAATAGTTTATAACACTGAAGAGGAAGATGTTGGAAGATAGAGAATATAAAACTATAAACCAGTCTATTTGCTTTTATAGTAGAAGAAAAAGATGATATTTTGATGAATTTCATACCATTCAACAGATTTAAATGTGACATGATGTTTTTATTTATTTACTTATAGAATGATAAATTTTTCATTTTTAAATCATATAAAGATTTAAAAAATTCTTATACTAATGAATACAAACATAGTATATTGGCTATTAAGAGTAGTCAAGTCAATGTATAATATGAATTTATGTTGATGTTGTTAAGATAAGCTCATAGAAGGCTGTACTAACTATAGAGGGCTCTTACAGCTAATGAGAACTGTTTAAAAAAGTTAGAATATCAGTATATATAGGAAGCTGATAAAGAAAAATGCACTGTGGCTCAGAAAGCTGTGCTAACTGTGAATGGCTCTTATAGCCAACAAGAACTGTTTAAAAAAATATAGAATATTAGCATGTATAATGGAGGAAAATATACTATAACTTATAAAGGGCTACACTGAATGTAGACAGCTTTTATAACTAGCAAGAAATGTCTAAAAAATCATAACATCAGTGCATGTGTGTTGATGATAAAGTAAAACATAATATAGCTTATAGTGAGGTGCTCTGACTGTAGACAGCTCTTACAGCCACTGAGAACTTTTAAAAATGTCAGAATATCATCATATATAACAGACTAGTAGAGAAAATGCACTATGGCTCACAGTGGGCTGTACTAGCTATAGATGGCTTTTGTAGCTAACAATAACTGTTTAAAAAAGTTAGAACATCAATATATATGTGATGCTGATAACAAAGGACATACTATAGTTTATAAAGAACTCTGTCTAGTATAAAAGACTCTTGTAGCTAGCAAGAACTGTTTGGAAAAGTTAGAATATCAGTGCATATTGTTGAAAAGCATTCTGCTTAGTAAGTGTATGGTCCACAATCAGTAGTCCTAATTAAGTAGTAAATGTAAAATCTTTATATAGATGGAACTACTACTAATACTACTTATCCTCTATAATTGCTTACTCTTTCTCAGCTCTCTATTAAAGCATATACCATAATTAATTGGTTGCTAGTTGTCCATACTGCACTATGCTGCTGTGCATTCTATTCCTTCCAACAAATTATGAGTCTCAGTTACCTTGATCTCTAGTTAGTGCTTTTTTAGGCTATCTTATATCAATGAGAAAGACTTGACCAACTCTACTAGTGAGCTAATACCTTGTTACTCTTAGGCCTATTATTGATTGAGCTGATTCTGAATTACTTCATATTTATAGAATCCTCTTATATCTTACATATGCTAATGGCTTATTACTGGTTAGGTTGAACATTTGTGCTCTAGACAGCCACATTTGCTCCCTAATTTATGCTGATTATCTTCACCACAGCAATATCCATCTTTGTTGCTACTCTTTCTAAGCTTACTAGTCCTACTGACTACCTCTTCTAAGAGATCTGTGTTAAATCAGCTCTTGCTCTCATCACATATCCTAAGGCTATCTTTACTACTAAAGATATGCTGAATGCTTTGGCACTCCCTCAGACCACTAATATAGATAAGGCTACTAGAAGAAACTTTGTAGGCTCTCAAGCTCTGTCTGTTCTTAATTCCACTTTACCAGAAAACTTAACAATGTATGGCCAGTCTGATACTAAGACTATTTAGACTTATTTATAGACTTTTATAGGAACATCTGGTCTAATGTTAGTCTTTAATGACTATTAGAAAACAGTTATGTTTCAAATTTCCAGTGATCAGAACTTTGCTTTTTAGATTGCTAAGCCTGATTTCTCTTATATGAGATTTGATGAGATAATATCCCTCTTTTATTATAAATTGATAATTCATTAAAATTTTTGACTCAGTTTTCCCAATCTATATAAACTGTTCTTAAATATGACAATGTAATATTATGCACTAATATAATGGTTATAATATGAAAATATGATTTTTGAATACTAGTACTTCCACTCACTTTACATTATTTGAGTTTGACTTTGTTGATATGACACTGGATTATTATGGTTGAGTTAAGACTGAAAACTCAAAAACATACTATTTATAATTGCTTATGGCACTGTTCTGATTGAATATAAAATATTTGTCCCTAACAAAGAGACTACTAAAATTACTATATCAAAACTATGGCCAGTATATTATATTTCTGATGTACAAATATACCTCCTCTCTACTAAGCAAAATTTTCAGTATAGATTGAGAGTAGAAGACAATAAAGAGAGTTCTAATTTTCATGACAAGTTTAATGATACTGTCTTATTAGCTACTACTAATCTTTGGGGCAATATTCAGATTGTAGGAACTTACATTCTCAAGTAAAATGTCTTTAATCTTGTGAGTTTTACAATTAAATACCTAGACTTTGAAACTTTGGATTGTTGTTTTATGTATATCTCTGATAAAATCATATATTATGTTCTTGACAATGTTGAAGATATGAAAAAAATTTATTTTCCAATACAAAAACATATCTGTTATAATTATACTTTTGGATAAATATATACTAACATAGTTTCTCCAAAAACTGTGTTTACTTAAGTAAGTCTTTAGTATGAGTTTTTTATCCTAACATAATTCTAGATTTTCTTATTCAAATTGCTAAATAGGTAGTTTTTTATATCAATACTATATATATCTTAATTATCAGTACAAAGGAGGCTAAAGAAGTGCTAACTAGAGATTGAAGTGATTTTTGGCTATTTGTTTTTACTATCTCATAGTGGATAACTGAAGAGAATAATTTATAAAAGTTAATTTCTTTGACCTTTTTACAGCAAGTCAAGATTTGTAACAACCATCAAACTTGATGTTGAATATCCAGTAATCATTGATTACTTTCTATTCCTGAGAAAGATCTACAACTTTATAAACATTTCTGTTTTTGAGAAATTGTAGCTTCTCAAGACAGAACTCAAGCTACTTCTTTTGAATATCAGCTAGTAATTTAGCAACATTTCTAAGGATTGGGTGAGACTCTGCTACATGTTGTGTTAAGAGAAAGTGAATTTACTTTACTTCCTCTTTTCTTGCAAAATGTCAGATATATAAAGCTTGGACTCTAGCTTTTTATTTAATTTTCTTTTTCTTTTTCTCTTTCTTTTCTTTTCTTTATTCTTGAATCTAGGGTTAGGGTTAGAGTGATGTCATGATTACACTGTCACATAACATGATCACAGTAATAGTCACATAAAACATAGTAGAAGGTTTAAGAACAATAATATTATACAATATATATAATACATATTGACCTTATGGGTAATATGTGGTCTTTAGGGCAGACTAGAAATAGTTGAGCATAGGCTATTAGTAGTTAGTATATAAATGTAGATACATTGTATTAAGAACTCCATTGAGTTCTCTTGTATTACCTCTAATACAAGGTTCTTTTCTTTGATCAACTCTAAGGTTATTAAATTGTAATACTTATGTGTTACATTGTCTGTCTGCCCTAAGTAGAGATTTCAGTGATAAGACACTAACAGGAGTAAGGAGAACTCTGCTATGGAAGACTAAGTCAGATAAGAGTATTTCTATCATAGAAGACTAGATATCTAGATTGTTGTATCACAAACTTTATTCAGTTTGTATTTCCACAACCAGTGAACTGATTTTCACAAATTAAGCTGTACTAGAAAGCACTGAGTGAGGAATATCTTGTCAAGGTCACAAACGGTGAACTTAGTTTTTCTTTATTTTATTCTCATCTTTATTTTCTTTTTGATTTATTTTCTTACTTTTCCATTTTTAGAACATAGGGTTAGGGTTAGTGATAGTCATGAGTCACAAAATGCATGGAACGAGGTAGAAGGTTCTAGAACAAATAACATCATACAACATAGATACCATATGTTGACCTCATGTTCTATACATGGTCATTTAGGATAGGATGCACAGTAGTAAGCACAGGCCATTGGTAGTAGTATATAAGGTAGACTAGATTGTGAAAGGATCTCCATCAAGTTCTCTTGTGTCACTTCTATACAAGAGTTATTCTTTGTCCAACCCTTAAGACTTAAGTCTATAACATATCTGTACATATGTAGAATGTACAAAAGTGACAACAAACAACTGAGATATTAGGTCATCAGTAACTATAAAATCTTTTTTTGCTAATATCTCATGAATGACTAGACAGATTCACATAATCAAACTTGCATTGGAAAGTACTCCTCAATTTATTTCCAATGATATATGGTATATTATATAGTAGTAAGTATTGATAGAGATACAAGTATATTAATGTAGTGATATAATTAGTTATCTTCTAAAATTAGCCTAACAGCTGCTATGACAGATGACAGCTCCCATCAGATACAAGTTTTGATCATGTAATGGCAACAGCTTGCATATGGACCATCACTCTTTTGTATATATACTTCTGTGTCTGAGAATTAAACCTTAGACTTAACAACATCAATTATTTCTGTTGATATTACTCATCACCTACTATCATTATCTCCTTATACTGAACCTCTAAAACACTATTAAGTTCAAGTATCACAACTAGTGAGTAGCTTATTTTGTGATAAAATTAGACAAGAATTAAGTAGAGAAGAGAAAAATGATCAATTGGTAAAGCATAAAGATACAGGATAGTATCTCTAGCTATATATACCTAAAGACCATGAGAAATATATATGTTAACAATGAGGAAATCAGTTAGGAAACATGAGGATACCTCTACTAGTACATAAGGTACTGACTGATTCTATATATTGTTAATACACAGTATAGCCAATAATTGAGTCATAAAGAATTAACCCTAACATCTGTTGTCTATGAAGTAACCACCTGTAGACTATGAGATATTGATCATAACAAGTAGAGCAAATTTACTTTTTCTTAGCACAACATATAGTAGAGTTTTTCCCAATTTCTAAAAATCTTGAAGATGTTACAAAATTGCTAGCTAACATTCAAAAGAAGTGGCTTGAGTCTTATCTTGAGAAGCTGAAATCACTCAAAGACAAAAACATCTATAAAGTTGTGGATCTCTCTAAGAAATAGAAAGTGATCAAGAATCACTGGGTATTCAATATTAAGTCTAATAGTTATTACAGATCTTAACTTGTTGTAAAAAAATTTTCTCAGGTCAAAGAAATCAACTTTGATAAATTGTTCTCTCTAGTTGTCTATTGTGAGATAGCATATCCATTTCTGTCTATTGCTGCCCTTGAAGATTGGAATATTCATAGTGTTGATATAAAAAATGCCTATATATATAATAATCTGGATGAGAAAATCTACATAGAGCAGCCTAAAGATTTTAGGCTACCTGGTAAGGAAAAGAAAGTCTGTTAACTCCACAAAGCATTATATAGTCTTAAGTAAGCTGGCTTATCTTAGTGACAAATTATAACTAAGTCAATATTAGTCCTAGAATTTAAGTAATATAAATCTGATGCTAGTATATATTACTTTATTTATAAAGAGACCAGAAAGCTTGTTATAGCAATTATTTATGTTTATAATGTTTAATTTGTGGGTTCAAAAAATTTCTTGCTTCTCTTAGAGTTAAAGTAAAAATCTATAACAAAATAGCAATATTATAACTCTGAAGAAACCAAAGAGTTTCTTAGAATGCATATAAGTTATAATCACAAGAATCAAAAGATCTTTGTAAACCAATCTGAGTACTTGAACAAAGTTCTAGCATACTTCAATATAGCAACCAATCCAACAAGTACTTTACTGTTATTGAACTATATGCTTAAACCCAACGATAAGCAATACAATCCTAGTTTCTGTCAAAAATACTAGCAACTGGTTGGATCTCTGATATATATAATAATTGGCTCTTGTTCTAATATAGGATTTACTGTATTCAAGCTTGCCTAGTAGATGGCAAATCTCTTGAATGAGCATTATTGAGCTAGATTGTATTTTTATAGATACTTGCTTAATACTTACAAATATCAAATAGTCTATGATGGACTTAGCAATGAGTCTGTTGTAGCACACTCTGATTCAGACTAGGTACAAGATCCAAAATCATATAAATCTATCACTGATTACTTTACTCTTATAGCTTGTGGAGTAACATCCTGGATAAGTCACTAACAAAATATAGTAGTCCTGTCTTCAAATAAGGTTGAGTACATGGCCATCTGTTAGCTTGTCTGGATGAAAAACCTCCTTAATAAGGTCAGTTTTAATGTTCTAACTCCTCATATCTATAGTCATAACCTTAGCTTACTTTTATAAAGGTTTAATTCTATACAAGAGAAGTACTTCAAATATATTGATATCTGCTATTACTATATAAGAGACCTAATTGAGAACAAACAAGATAAACCATATTATATTGATGGAAAAAAGAATCCTGGTGATATTCTGACTAAAAACCTTAGTCAAGTCTTATCCAGTTATTTCTATTTATCTCTTGGCTTGAGAATACTCTAAGTCTATTTACTTCTGCTTCCATTACTTAACAACTAATGTCTTATGCAAGGGGGAATGTTGCAAAGTGATATACATTTCACTTACTAAGTTTTCAGTCTGTAATCAGTGGTACTAATTAGATAGTCAATGTAAATTTTTGTATAGGTTTAATTACTACTACTATGACTTGTTTTCTATCATCATTTGTACTTCCTTAGCTCCCCATTATAGTATTTACTACAGGTAAGTAGTTGTCAGTTGTCCATACTACACCATGCTGCTGTGCATTCTATTTCTTCCAACAGTAATTCATCTATCTTAAATAATATCCTTCTTCTCTGTAAATTTTAGCCTTTATTATCCCTATTCTGGGTTGTGCCTTTTTCCATGAAGATAGCACTCAAAATCTGTGAACTTCATTCCCTGTAACAGAGTTTGCTCTATTATTGTCAAACTCCAAAAATAGTCTGTCTTTTATGGCAGACTTATTCACATTAAACTCAATGGAGTAAATGATTTTGATCTTACTTGAAGTCATGAGCATAATGAATGATGATGTTATGTATAACATGTCAATAAAACTCTGAAGGTTACAAAAATACCATACTGTCATGCATTTTGGTCAGCCATCTAGACAAGTAAATCAATTGCCAATAGGTTATCCCTGGATTTCATGATAATCATGAATAGGCATCATGATGGACAGTCCATTTCCTGATCCTTTGTAGATTATTCATACTGCACAGATGAGAACATGGAGCCCACTCAAGTCAAACTGAAAGTGATTATTTCTTATTGCTATGCTACTTAATCAAAATCAGCTATGCTTAATTTTCACGCCCTCTTCATGTCACTGTCATGGTCTTCATTGTAACATACCATTAATAATGATCTATCCCAGATCTGGGAGCTGCCCACTCACATTTCAAAAGTCTTTGAAAAATGAAAATGTATTTGTTTTATTAGCAAAGAGAGCGATTATCGAACAAGCAGCATAAACTAAACAAAATCGAAGCCAAGTCAGCTTATCTATACTGCTTGTCTATCGCATTCTATACAGTAAACACCTCAGCGATGGCCTTTGCCTGTCTTTGAAACCATGGGTCACATTGCCATCCATCAGCTGCATCACTTGAACCACTGGTGATAACGGAAGGAAGAATTGTATCAGCTGCAGAAGCTCAAGCTCGAGTAGAAGGTACATTGGATGTAGATACTGGAGCTTGGGTGGAACAAGGGATGTCAGATGTGGACATGGGACATATCCAGATGTTTGTAGTCTTCCCAGACTGAGGTGAGTGTTGCTTGCATCTAGAATGGAAAACCAAGGGGGAACCAGAACAAAATGAGCGTATATACAGGTACCAAGTCAACAGTCACTCACAAGCAGATTTCTTATCACATCAAGAATGCCCTCCAGAGCGGGAACGTTTTCACACTAAATTTCAACCACTGATGGGTGAGCAAGTTGATAGAACAATTGAGAAAAGGAGTCTATAGAGTTTATGGTTAATAAAGCATGTGCTGGGCCCGGTGGTCCATACCTCAACGATTCCAGTCATGGTAAAATGAATAACCAATGCAGCCACTTGAATCGTAGATTCGCAAGACCACATGTCTCTGACATACTAATAATGCGCCGAATGAGCGCATATTCAAATATGGAGCTCGAGGGTCAATTGTTCTGGTTTCTCTTGACCTCATTTAAGCATTTCAGCGTATTTTACATTCATGCACACTTATTGCTAGAGACTATTCACAATTTGTATGGATTGCAGGATGCGGCAAAAGTAAGCTGAGGATAGCACATGTCACTTGTTGTGTCACAATAATGGTATTGTACTATACTTAGACAGAGATCACAGCTCTTCTGTCTTTACACCTCTGACGACGCTATTACCATCCTTGAGCGTGAACTACTTGAACGACTGATACAAGACCACTTACCTTAGGCATTGACTACATCATGCAAATCAGGATAATCACTCAGGACTTGATCAAATGCTTCGTTAACAATTGTACTTGTGCCCCCACATATCCACTCTGCTTTCTTCACCAGTTGTTGTTGGATGTCGACAAGGGTCCCACTTGTACCCGATGACGACATCGCCTCAATCACGCCCTGCACGCGCTTTCTCACGTGCAGCCTAAGAAGGCTTTTGAGCTGCTGTCGACCATCAGAGCTGGATCGAATGATTTGTTGGATGTACATGCGGTAGTTGCCTAGATCGTCAGTAGCATGAAGGAGCTCCTCCATTTTCTCCCAGTGGCCATCCATCAGAGTGTCCCCACATGCCTCCAAATTCCCGCGAAAAACGCATCCATTATCGAAGATGCCATATTCTCTCGTGATGTGACCTGCCACGCGTCTGAGGTTCAATAGCAGTGGATCGCCAGTGAGGAATCCCTCTACAGTCGAATAATACGCTTTTGTAGCTTGAGTGAGTTCAGTCATCGACGTCCAGCCATTTCTACCCATCATTGACGCCTCAAATGCCCTCAACAGATGTCGGGCGTCAGTCCAGGGTAGTATCAGATGTCCATCGCGTCTCTGATCAAAAAGACGGGAAACTGCTTTCGTGAGTCTGTGATCATCTCCCTCAATAAATTCCATCCAAGATGATCGCTCAGCCTGGACATACAGGTCAGTATCCCTCATCCTCTGCACATGGTTAGCTTGAGACTCACCCGATCCATGGCTTCGCATTCATGGGAATAATAAGCCAGCAGCCCAACATCATCCAAGCTTACAAAGTTGAGTTTCTACAAATTAAGCAATGAGTAGTTTCCAAGCATCCTGATACGATGGAAATCATACGTTTGCTCTTTCTGAAACAATCCTTACCCGAAGAGAAGGAGTTTGGGCAGAGCCGCGTCCTGAAGATTGATCAGCCATCAGCATTCTGTATTGAATTGTCATACGAGGGACATCAGGGAGAGAATATCCACGGCGCTTAATGAATTCCCAGACACGATTAACAAGCCCCGAATGGCGCCTTTTTTCCAAGTACAGTAATTTCTTCTTCTCCTTAGGCAACTATAGAGACAATGAATCATAAGCAAACGAGAACAGACACTAAACCAAATTGCATACCATTTCTACCCAGTCCACGAAGAATGGCCGGAATTCTTCCAGGATATCCTCAAATCCCCCGATGACCTCCGATGGCAGTCCCGAACCTTGACACCAGTCGGATGCATATCTGTGCAGGACGCCGTAAAAGAGCCGATCCTGGAACATTAGGCATTCGCTAGGAGGGAAAGTTTTATCCGGGAATACAGGAAGTAATTCTCGCAGCTTTAGAATTCTCTCATCTATCAATAGCATTCACAACAAGAAATGTCGCCGGAAATGAATAACGTACCACGTGAGATCCCATTCATCGCATACAGATGTTTAAAAAGACGCAGTACTCCGGTGGCAAAAGCAGTGTAGTGACGCCGATCCTCAAGCCAGTAGTCCTCCGATCTCGTCTTGTCGAGAAAGAACTCCATGAAGGATGCATGATAGAAGGAGATGTGCGCAGATCCAGGAAATGGCTCACCCCACAATCTCTCCTCAGGTATAAATGTGAGAACAGAATAGAGCTTGGACAGGGCGTGTTTCAAGTCCTCTAGGGCGAGGCTCTGAATATTGCATAGCATATGCAAGGTGGCCTCAGATGTGGTGTGGTGGATAAGGAGCGATTGTTGAACGATGGGGAGATGCTTGGAGGAAATGCGACTTATAATCATTCGGTAGAATGCATCAAGTTCGGCGGTGACACTTGATTTGGTGTTCGATTGCGCCCGCTGTGAATGAAATTCAAGGACGCGATCTAGCTGTTGTCGAGGGAGATCTTCTCGATTCATGATAAATCTGACAAGGGTAGCGGCATATATCCAGAGTCCTGCTGCCATCGCAACAAGGATGTTGAGGGTATCTTCCGAAGACCACACAGTGTCGGCGGAGGCAAGAGGACGGAATTTGTCACAAAAGTAGCTCATGATATCACTGTCATCACTCCCTGCCACGGGCAACTCGACCTTGGAGAAAAGATGAGAGTCTAAGTATGGTGAGAACGCATCATTGATGTGGAGCTCGGGTCGACTGAAAAATGCCCAGAGGAGAGGAATTTTATCACCATGGTCAATCACCGACTTGGCCACAAGCTCCACGATCTTGTGCTGTGCATGATCCCCATTGCATTCATCAAGGTCATCGATGATCACTGTCTTGTCTTGCACATCCATATTTTGTCCCGCGAGTTGTAGGAATGGTTCGATAATAAGCTCACGAAACTGGACATCAAGTCCTTTAGTGTGAAGATCTTGATTGTGCTGAATCCTCGAGCCTAGTACTCGTCTATAATCATCCACTTTTTGAATTAGTTGATGAGCAATAGTTATGAAAAACCGCTTGGGATCATCAACATGTTGAGTACGGGAGAAAAAGAACGACGCCCCAAGCCTGCCCTTCTCTGCAGTCTTCTCAGCGCAAGATTTTGCGATCGCAGATTTCCCTACTCCAGCTGGACCCCACATCCATAACAGACGGTGTTGCGATGACTGGTTTATACGAGTTGCCCAGGCAGTGATGTCGTCGATGTGCTGCGTTCGAGTCCCTTCAAGGCAGCCAGATTTGTATGATTGGGTTTCATACGAGTCGTGAGCGGCGGCAGGAATACTATTATCGCGCAACATGTCAAGACCTGTAAA
>Ga0157358_1000952_pt1 | contig 12477 bp, 3 predicted proteins | sample AttcapACBM2_FD_111484 | JGI IMG/M metagenome (GOLD analysis project Ga0157358, IMG submission 111484) | Fungus gardens microbial communities from leaf cutter ant in Botucatu, State of São Paulo, Brazil - Atta capiguara ACBM2 | ecosystem: Host-associated > Fungi > Mycelium > Unclassified ...
CTACAACACTACAGTGATATATCTAAGTATTTGAACAGCAAGAAACTTTAGCTTGAGTAATATTATGTTCTGGTTGTTGTACAAGCCACTACTATGATCTAATCACTGAAAGATTGTATTGAATTTGCCTATAGACTTTTTGGGTAAGTGATAAAGTATCACAGTGTGATGAAAAGAGGTTAGGAAACCTGTATTCTTTGTACTCTACTGCCATCAAAGCATTATTTGGTCACAATCTTCAAGAAGAGGAGATCAAAGCAGTGATCTCTGTTATAGATGCTATGATTTTTTCCAAGAAACCACTTGATGACCATGTGCTTATTATGCTTCCAAGAGTAAAGATTCTAGACTCTGATTTGAACATGTTGCAGTTCATCTGAAATGGTCTTATATCTGTCATTAACAAAGGCTTATATTTTCATTTTCATCATCACTTATTTGAGAACTCAAATTGAATTGTACCAAGTAGAGTAACCTCCACACTTGTCTATAACTGAGATTCTTAGCCATTATGAAGTATTCTAGGTTCTTATGGTTAGTCCAAATTTTTACTAGAATCTCCATACCTTCTAAGAAGTGGCACTACTCTTCTAAGACCCAGATAATAACCAACATCTCTTTGTTATAGTTCTATTTAACTACTTCTATATCAAAGTCTAAGCTGTCAGTCTTGATGTAAAAGAGTCAAAATATCAGAAGAGATAAGGACAGAGATAGAAGTGACAGCTACCTTGAGCAAGTCAAAAGAGTACTGTTGCTTAAAATCTCAGACCCAGATACTATTGACACTGAAGAGAAAATAGATAATATCTGAAAAGTCATAAATAAACCTTCAATAAAAGTTAGCAAATCTAAAGAATGTTTGCATATCCATCCTGTACTATAGAGTCAGCTAGTTATGTATGCCTGCTACTTTTATGAGATATATTTCCACTTGATCTTCTAATATAACTAGTCTTAGGTATTCTATTTTCTACTTATTAAACTTGTACTTTTCAGAGCACAGATCTAACTAGTATTTGACTAGAACTTCCAGAACTCTACATACTATCTTGCAGTGATCTTCTAATATCTAAGTATATAATTATGATTTCCTCTGTGATAAGGTCTCTGAAAATGTTATTCATTATAGTTTGAAATGTAACAGGACTATTAGTCATGCCAAAGAACATCATCAAGAGTTTAAAGAGTCTGTGGTTAGTATGAAATATGGTTTTTCATTTGTCTTCTAATTTAATCTGCATATTGTTGAAACCCCAGTAGATATCTAGTTTAGTAAAATACTTGGCATTGTAGAGTTGTGAGATAAGTTCAGATATGAGAGGAAGAGAATACTTGTTTTTTACTGTTATGGAGTTCAGTATTCTGTAATCCTATACCAATTAGAGTGAATTATCCTTTTTTCTTGATAAAGAACACTGGTGTGACTATGAGAGATTTTGAAGAGCATATTCTACTTGTATAGGGATTTTCAGCAAAAAAAGCATCCAGTTCTACCTACTCCATGAACAAGTGAGAATAGACCTTCAACAACTTGGGTTCAGCTTTTGAGATCAGCTTGATAGTATAGTCCTAATAGCAGTGTTTGAGAAGAATGTTAAAGGCAAAGACCAATTCAAACTTCCAGATATAAAGAGAGAGTGTCTGATTAGCTCTTTCTATAGTATATGCTTGCTTATATACTATAGAGAACTTCTGTGAGTATACTATTATAGTATGTAAATCCAATATGAAGTGTTTGGGAATTAGCTTAGTCATGAAAATACAGTTACCTGGTTTTTTCCTATATACTATAAGTATGTCAGAAGAAGATTTTTTATCTTTGGAGTTATCTATAAGAGTAGAAACAAAATCTGAGCAATATATATCTAGTACATAAATTCTTAACTTTTTAATCTTTCTTACTTCTCAGTATTCTAAATGGTAAGTAGGGTAGTAAGTCTATATATTATCTAAGAATGCAGAAGATAGATTGGAACAATCTTTGGCTTTAGTTTGTGTACTATGCCTCTACTAGCCATACTGGTTGCATATTTTTAAACAGAACTTAGAGAGCTTAACAGGTGGAAAACCACTAGAGGATAGCAAGATGTGTCATTGCCAACACTAGAGATAGGTGTCAGTTTTAGTTGATTTTCAGAACAAGCTAATATAGTGTAAACTACTGGATTTTATACTAGGTAGTATATCTAAGGTAGCTATCTGGAATGTAAACTACTAAGCATGTTACCTTGGATACTGGTAATTCTCAGATATTAGTAGATAAAGTCCATGGAATTAACAAAGGTGTTATGATTGATATCCTTGGGTCAAGGATAATGATGACATGATCAGCTACACTGCAATAGTCTCAGTCAGTACCTCATATAGTAGATGCTATATCCTTGCTCAATCCTTATGTATTATGACTCATCTTTCCTCATGTACTATGGATAATATCCTTATGGCTGCTTTATATATATAGCATAGATACTATTCTGTATCCTTACACTTTACCACCTATACATTTCCCTTTCTCTCTCCTCAAGTCTTTGCCTAAGTGCAACCTGAGCTCTGAGCTAAGGTCATAATAAAAGGCCTAGTAAAAACATGTTACAAACTTCATTTAGCTTGTATCTCTACAACCAGTGGACCAATTTTTACAAAATAAGCTGCTCTGGAAAGCCCCAAATGAGGGCTATCCGCATATATATAGGATGTACAAAAGCAACAACAAATGACTGAGGTATCAGGCCATCAGTAGCTGTAAAAGCTTTGTCTGCTAATATCTCATGAATGGCTGAATGGATTTGCACGATTGAACTTGTGTTGGAAAGTGCTCATTGATCCATTTACAACAATCTATAATGTGTCCAAAAACAATAAGTATTGGTAGAGATACAAGCATATCAATGTAGTGACATAATTAGTTACCTTCTAAAATTAGCCTGACAGCTGCTATGACAGATGACAGCTCCCATCAGATACAAGTTTTGACCATATGATAGCAATAGCTTGTGTACAGACTATCACTCTTTTATATATATACCTTTGTATCTGAGGACTAGATCTCAAACTTAACAATGTCAATTATTCTTGTTGATACTTTTCATCATCTGTCATCATTACATCCTTATACTGAACCTCTAGAATACTATTCAGTTTAAGTATCACAACCAGTGAGTAGCTTATTTGTAATAGAACATCTGAGATAAACTAGAGGTGTTTGATTTATACCAGAAAAGATGAAAAAGTACAGATGGGGGAGAGGGAATTATTTGTGGGTTGGGATAGATATGGTTTAAATATAATATAACTTTGCCTTTTTAATAGTTTATTTCTGAATTGTATTGCTTAAGCCAGATAAATCTGAGAATAAGAATTTTGTTTTCTTATGCTAGAGACTGTGAGAAATGTCTATTCTATATATGTTTGATAATGAAGGACTATATTTACTACTTCAAATATCTAACTAGCTTTATTATATATCCCATTAATATTATAAACTGGTATAACCTTAGAAAGTTTGCATGTATTTAAGCAATGCTTTTCTACAAAGCCTTTATTGATAAAACCTATCATAAACTGACTTCTGAGATGTCTGAGACTTCCACTTCCTGACTTCTAGTTAAGACTTTAACTATATCTAGATATACTTCTGTATTTATGCTCATTTGTGTACAAATCAGTTTCTTGTATTTCATTTTCTGGTAACTCATCACTTGAACTTCCAGTCATTCTATATCCTATAAACTATCTCTATAACATCTCATTATCTCCTATACTACTATTTCTTAGCTACAGTTCTGACTACAGACTTAGTATATAAGACCAAGTAGATATTCTGTAGTCTTCAGTCTGAAAATCAACTAAGCTTTGACTAAGAATCCAACTTAACTAAAAATCATCTCTTACTTCCTCAACTGGAAACCTTCTTCTTACTTCTTTTTAATACCTTAACTTCTGGAATTACAACCACATAACAAATAGTAGGCACAACACATAAGTTGAGGTCAAAGTTGTCATCTGAGATCATATCAATCATCCATTTATAGATAAGCTTCCAAGCTTGATCTACAACCTAGGTACTTATCCAACCTCACAAATTTTCACATTTATTTCTTAGATAAGTTTCTATACTTGATCTGGTCCTCTTTTTATATAACTGATTATGACAAATATCTACTTGAAGTAAGTTCTGTTCTACCCTAATACCACCCTTCTTAATAGTACTCTTGACAAAGACTCTTATAGTACTAAAGTCAACTAAGATATATATAGCAAAAGATTTAGAGATGTTAGTGGTTTTCAAAAAATAGATAAATACAGTGAAGTTTCATAGGCATTGAAAGTACTAATGATAGGTTAGAAAGAAAGTTTCCTTTTTTATTTAGGCCAACAAAAAAACAAAGTAGTAGCAATATGAGACAGAGAGTTGAATATATTTAAGAGATCACTATTCTTCTTGTATCCTTCTATAAGTAGTACAATAAGCTTATTATTCAGCAGCTGAGATATACATAATTGCCAGTCACTCTATTAACTATATTTTCACTAAGATTTTTCAGCTTCATAGGTTCTAGTTACTTTACTACTTTAATATTTTTTAATGTATTTAAGTCTTCTATTAGCTCTTCTCATTGTTCAGCAGTTAGTTGTTAAATTTTCAGCCTTACTAGGTATTTATGAACTATGTAGTTTGAATTCCCATAATAGTAGTATCCTTTTTTTTTAGAGTAGCATAAAACTTATAAATGATGTCTATATTTATAAGAATATTTAGGGAGAGAGCTAGCAGTAGCTAACATGGAAGTAATAACAAAATAAAAGGTAGTTATCTAGGAATGGGAATAACTGAGAAATCTCACAAAGGTTGAAAGTTGAAGGAAACTATAGAAGATGTGCAGTGAGTTGACTAAAATATCTCATTTACTTAACAAGCTTGATTTATTTGGCTAGTATCAAACTATGTGGAAGGATCTGTATTCTCTGTTTTTTTTACTAGCAGAGTTATGATTTGATTCTGGATGGCTGTTCAAAGCCTGTAGTAGACCTATAGTATGAAAATCTGTATAGTTAGCTTCTGATATAAGAAACTAGAACTTATCCAAGTAATTTTTTACTGCATAGTTCTTTTAGTAATATATAGTCTCTTCAAGCTTGTTAATAGTGTCTATAGCAGTGTTAATGGAAAAAAAATATTTTCAGAAAAGCTATTTGAACTTAGGCTAAATAGTAATAGAGAAGGTACTGGTAGTCATCTCTTTACAAAAGATTTCCTTTGATTATTTTGAAGTATGGCTACTTTTAAAGAAAAATAAGTCTAGAGGGTCTTGTCTTGATCACAAGTAAATTACTTGGCAGACAGATAAATATGTAGAAAGCAAAAGCTTAGGAATATTTCTCCAGTCTACCAATTACTATTAATCATTAGTTTAGTAATAATAGTATATAAGATCAAGATCAATAAGAATGTCAGAGTTATGACCTTGGTTTTCTTTTCTTTTCTTTCTCTTTTATTCTTCTTTTCTGATTTTTATTTTATTTTATTTTGATTTTGATTTACACTTTTCTTAAGTCAAGAGTGCAATGTAATATCATATGTGATAGTTACACAAGGTAGAAGCATGACATTTACTATAGAATAGTTATATATTATAGTTACAGATCATATGATCATATAATACAGAGAAGAAGGTTCTAGAATAGATAATGTCATATAGCATGGCAACAACATGTTGGCCTTATAAAAAGCACATGGACTTGAAGTCAGGTTAGTTGTAGTGTGTGCACAGACCACAGTCTGCAGTATATGAGATAGACTATCTTATACTAAGAACTCTATCAAGTTCTCTTATGTTATTCAATACAAGAGTATGCTTTCATTTTATTTTTCAAGACCTAAGTCTTATCCTAAATAGTATATCTAGTATATAATCCAGTAGTTTACACTATATTAGTTATTCTGAAAATTGACTAAAACTAACACTTATTTCTGGTGTTATTGATAATATACCTTGCTATTCTCTATGGTTTTTCACCTACTAAGTTTCCAAGTTTTATTCTAAAATATACAATCAGTATGGCTAGTAAAAATGTAGTATATAAGCTAAAGCCAAAGGTCATTCCAACTCATCTTCCATATTCTCAGATAACATACTAATCACTTATTTGGACTTCCAAGATTCTCTATCAGATCTCAGATAATGAAATGTGAACCACATCTAATAAAAGATCAAAGAAAAATCTACTTTTAACAGTATTAATATTGATTTCATTAGACTACTGCTTGTGAACAAAGAGTATAGTATATTTATGACATTAAAAAATAGCTAGGCTCAGTAGACATTTGTCTTATTTCTTACTAGATAATAAATACTGTTTAAGAAATTATATATCTATTCTTTAATAACTGATACTATGAGAACAGACTATCTCTGGAAATCATAACAAACTATGATAAGCTTTTATCAGTTAATTCTAGAAGGAATTACATAGAAGTCAATTTAAAAATATTATTTATCTACTATCTAAAGATAGATGGAGATATAAAACATACCAATAAGATAGTTAACTAAATACTATAATATTATATAAACTGTCAACAGAAAGGATTGTTAAAAGTATAGTATAAAGTATATATATAATACTAGCCAGATATCAAAACTAGGCTTAATATTGTATACTTTTAGCATCACTAGTTCAGTAGCTGGTCTGTTTCTAACAAAAATAGATAATCTGTTGATATATTAGTTGTATTCATAATACAAAATTATATTCTCACTAGTATCCTTAGCTTTTTTCAACTATAGTCTGAATTCTTACTACAACTCATTTCTCTTTTGTTTGAGCTTTATAGAACCTAAGGCATCAAGAGCATTTATAAATATTTGAACAGCTTTAGAATAATATTTAAGATGTTTAGAACTCTCTCATAATAGCTAAAGCTAAATAAGCCTATCGTACCAATATATATTATATTATTAAAAAAACTTATTAAAAAAGAGATATAGTTATACTTAATATAAGAGATTGTTGGTCTCTATACAAATCTAAGAGAGATAAGTACTTGATTAAATTTATATCAAAATATAATGGACTATAAAAGGTTATTAGAGAATTTTCAGAGAAATTGAAATATATACTAAAACTTTCAAACTTTAACAATATCTTTCTTTTCTTTATTCTATACAAGTCAATTATAATACTTCTAGGTCAATAACTCAACTCTTTTTTCTTCTTAGAAACTTAGCTAATCAGGATCTATTCTCTTGCTTAATAGCATAGAAAAATAGTATGTGAAATAATCTCTAGATAAAAGAAAAATAGGCTGAGATAAACAATATTTGGTAGCCTTCAAGAAAAATAAGGCCTAAAACATAATATTTGGTTATCTGGTACAAAATTACAAGAGAATAAAGCTCTAGATTAATAATAATTCTAATCCTTTAGAGTAAAAGAAGATATAATTCTGGAGATTACTAATCACAGATAAAACTAAGATAATATTCCCTTATATCAAGTATTATAGTCTTGAGCTTTCAACTAACAGTTTCTGAGTTGAATAAAGTTCAAAAACTTATATAATAGTAGGATTTGAGAAAGAATGTTATCATTGTGAAAGACAAGTTATTTATAGAGTTAAACTTTGACATATAATATGGTTAAAGAAATAGAAGTACTATATCTAAACTTTGTTTTTATTAGACACAGTTCATACCAAAAGGCAAAAGTCTGTGGAGTTGGCTTGGTGATGCACAGAGTGTGTAAACTCTGTACTTGGTGACACAAACTTATGGAATAATCTTGGCTTTAGCTTATATGCTATACCATCTGTCTGCTGTATGGTTATAACTTTAGATAGATGAAGTCTAAGATGGAAGTGAGTGCTAATTTGGTATATTGCCATTAAACACCAGAGGTTGAGTTTAATAAGAATTATATTTGTCAATTATCAGACTAGTGAATTACAGTGTAACTACTAGTCTTATATATGAGTAGGAGATATAAGAAATGCTCAAGGTTTCAGTAATATAGCCTCTATTGCTTCAAGCAGAGGTTTCAGTGGTGAGACACTGATAAAAGTAAGATAGGAGGACTCTGTCATAGAAGACCAAGTCAGATAGGAGTATTTCCATCATGGAAGATAGAATATACAGATTATTGCACTACTGTTATGGAGATATGTTGTGAAAAGGATGGCCATCATAGATGATGGGCTTGTATCATGAATATTGAGAGACAGTATTATCATGGGAATATATTTTCTAAACAGATAGACCTGACATATGATAGTTTTACTCTTAAAAGAGATATAGTTGACTATAGAGATATTTAGCTTTTATTACTCTTTAATAGAGGCAAATGCCAATTTCTCATAAATATCTACTTAGACAATCTTCATACTACTATAAACTTTTTATCTAATAAAGCCCTGAATATTTCTTCTTTATACTAGACTTTCTCTCTTGCTAGTTTTGATTTACTCTTTTCTGAACTCTTTGCTAACTGCTGAGCTACTTATGTTAAGAGGATTACTATTACTACATCTAAGTAGTAGTAGAACAATGAGTATAAAATTGCACTGAAGATTTATAGACAAACTAGGAAGTACTTTGACTGGTTCTTCTTTTATTTTATAACTGAATAGGCTAAATAGTACTTTTTGAACAAAATGTTAAAATTATATCTACTAACAAATAATCCTACAATGATCCCCTAAACTTATATAATATATTTTACCAGTTTATTAGAGACAATTCACACTCACTAGGGTTATCTATAATAATAGCATGAAAGGTAGAGATAGAAGAATGACTTAGCAAGTCAAGGGCTGAAAGAAATTGGAAGTGGTACTACATAAATAATTTCACCTTAGCTTTAACAGATAATATTGTATTTAGCTTATGTGTCATATAGTCATAATTTTGAATAACAAGAGTTTTTAAGGACAAGTATGAATATAACACAATTCAAGTTGATTATTAGACTGAAAAACAGTACATGGTAGCTATGTTCTTAAATATATTTAGAAGTAGTAATCTAATAATATTCTATCCCTGCACATACTCTGGATTATCAGACATTACAAGAGTTGTCATTTAGAACTTCATGGAATTAATGAGAAATGCTAGATTTAGTTCTTGGGTTGATAGATGATTATAATAGAGTATTATTCACACTCTTCTAGTATGGATGTCAGATGATATATAACATAGTTCTATAATATTGTAGCTGATTGTTCTATTGACTTCTCTATTTTAAATGAGGTTTCTAGTTAGGCTACTTGATTTTAGATATTCTTCTTATTGTTGAAAATTCTTATAGCCTGCTTTAGTATCTATAGTACTTAATTGCAGTTCACAGAAAATTATTTATAACAAGTAGTCTACAATCTTCATTTTAGAAAACAAAAAACTCCTTCAAAGACAGAAAGAGATACTATTAAATTTAGAATAAATTAAAAAAATAAATCTAGATAAAGGTTGCTTATAGCTAATCTACTAATTATATATTTAAGACCACATACTTATTATACTAAGAATACAAAGTTACAATCTACTTTTTTAAACTACTACTATAGTTAATTCTAAAATTGCAGATAATTTCTATATTTCTTTCTAGTCTGTTAAGAGTAATTTATACTCACTGGAATATCCGCAATAGTATGGAAGATAGATCAGATAAAGCAGAAAAGAGTCAGAAGTAGTATTTATATGAATAGAATAATCTTAGCTTCAATAGAAAATATTATACCTAGCTTAATCTCATCATGTGGTTGTATTTTGAAAAAGGGAAATCAGATGATTTTAGTGTGAGTGCAGCACAATTCCATAATGGCTATTGTTCCAATAATAATACTACTGTGTATATTCTGAGTTATTAGATATTACAAGAGTTGTTATTCAGAACTACATGGAATTGATGAGAAGTAAAGGATTTGGTCTTCAGGTTGATGGGTAATTAGAATAAAGTATGATCTATACTAAAAGAGGGTAGAAAGAGTATAGATGTTATATAATATAATCTTGAGAATAGTTTACAAAATATTGGTAAGTCTCTATTCTCTAATGTTAGTTCTAAAGCTAGTAAATAAGTTCACTCAAGAGAGAGATATTATGATTGAATAACACTTCTCTTCCTTTAACTATCACCATAGTGAATTCAAAAATTCTGAAAAATTCTACTAAGAATTTTATACTTCCTTCTATTTTCCAGAATAATTTCTCTAAGGTTGGTGAGTCTCTAGGATTTTTCAATTTTTTTTCCAAAGCCAATTCTAGAGCTGATAAATAAGCTCATATCAGAAGAAGACCTCAAACTTATTACATTACAAAATGCTCTTCTAGAAGTGTTTCTGTTTTGTTTCCAGAAATTCTTTTTTTTGTTCAACAATTTGTTACAGTGCTTGATCACAGTCCATAGCAGACTGTCTACTATAAGTAGCTTATAAGTTTTGCCTCAAAGGATAGAGACCCTGTTCACAAGCTGAGAGACACTACTGGTAACAAAAGAAATCAAAGAAATCTAGATAAAGGTTGTTTATAACCAACCTATAAATTATGTGTCAAAGTCCAAAGAAATCTATCATACTAAGAATACAGATTCCAGAGTAACTAAGAGAAATGTAACTGAGAAACTATCTACAGAAACAGAAAAGCAAACTAATTGAGCATTCATGGAGAATCACTTTTGAGGAGAGAAAGCAAAAGTACTTAAATACTTCTTCAAAAGATCAATGGAGATAAGTCATTTAAGAGACTATGAACAAACCTAAAGCAGTTTGCAAAGATATGTTGATGTATTTCTATCTGGTAATGGCTATATGGCTACTGGGTACATTTTGTAAAGAAAAAAGTGCTGTATATACTCTTTAATAAGAACATAGTTAAAAATGGCTCTAGTTGCTCTAGTACATAATATGACCAACTGGCCAAAGTAAAAGAGCTAACTACCACTCTTGGAGTAGTGTCAGACATGCAAAGCCTGGACACTAGCTTCTTTATTTAATGTTTCATTTTCATTTTCATTTTCCTTTTGATTTATTTTTTCATTTTGGACTTAGAGTTAGAGTTAGAGGTAATGTCACTATCATGCTGTCACAAATCAGTCACATTAGATGACATAGTCATAGTAATAGTCACATGTCATAAAAAGGATGTAGAAGGTTCTGGAAGGATAATGTTATAATGATATGTCTTATATATACTAGTCTTGAGACAAACACATGGTTTTTAGAGTAGGCTAGAAAAGTAGTAGCATGGACCATCATTGTTTAGTATATAAGATAGACATTTCTGTATAGAGTTCTCTATCGAGTTCTCTTATGTATAGGATTACAAAGTTCTTGTCAAGATCACAGAAAGAAAACTTTGTTTTTTTATTTTCTTTCTCATTTTTATTTTCTTTTTGATTTATTTTTCATCTTTTCTATTTTTAGAACTCTGGGGTTATGGTTAGAAGTGATCAGTCACATCTGATGGTATAGTCACAACATTGGTCACAGAACTGAAGAGAAGAAAGTAGAAGGTTCTAGAACAAAATGATGTCATACAATATGGACATCACATGTTGGCCTCATGCTTTACACCTAGTTATTTAGGGTGGGGTGCACAGTAGCTAGCATGGACCATCTGTAGGAGTATATAAGGTAGACTACTTTGTAAAGGGCTCTCTATCGAGTTCTCTTGTATCTTCTCTAATACAAGAGTTTGATCTCTGAATCCTCTCTAAGATTCTAAGGTTATAACAGTTCTGCTCATTGACCAACCCTAAGGTCTTTAAGTTATAACAAGTAGCTAGGCTGAAGAAGTCTGAACTATAGAAGGATTGAAGATTGTTTTCCAAGTGTTTAGATAGAAGAGAACACTTCTGGAGTGAAGAGAGTTATAAATGTTGCTGGATAATGTTCAGCAGCCACTTTAGTGTTAGTTATATCATTATGGACCATTTGGTGAAGAGACTACTCAACCTTGCTTAGACAGTCCCCAAATTCAATTATATAGCTAAGACCACTCCTAAAGAATAATCTAAGTACAGAATAAATAGCTAAGCCTAAAGAGTCAGTGATAAGCATAATACATTCAATATCTATACTAGTAGTCTTGGAGACTCTTAGTCTTATAATAAACAGCTCAGCATTAGAAACAGTTGTTCTAACAGCTAGAGTCTTTAAAGATAATATCTGGTAGTTGTTATAAGACGAGAGTGTGGACAGACTTTGGCTAGGGTTAGGGTTAGCCGGACATAGATAAGATAGTATTTTATTAGTCTACAATGGATAGGAGATAGGCATGTGACCTGAAAGTCATGTGACAGAGTCTAGAATGGTCTGGAAGGACTAACGGTCTAGAAGGATCGGGAAGAGTCTAGAAGGAGTTAGGGTTAGGGATGACGTCAAGGGACATGCATTCCTCATGGTGTACACATGGTGTGCACATGTACAGCGGAGATTAAAGGTATGATGTCAGGGCACATGTAGAAAGCATGGTGGCCTTA
>Ga0157358_1000953_pt1 | contig 12474 bp, 13 predicted proteins | sample AttcapACBM2_FD_111484 | JGI IMG/M metagenome (GOLD analysis project Ga0157358, IMG submission 111484) | Fungus gardens microbial communities from leaf cutter ant in Botucatu, State of São Paulo, Brazil - Atta capiguara ACBM2 | ecosystem: Host-associated > Fungi > Mycelium > Unclassified ...
CAGAAGTCGCTTTGGTAAAAGTTGGCTGTGGTAAAAGGTCGCTGCGGCATGGGTAGCAGGCAGCAAGGGTCGGTGCGGAACACGGACGCGCCGTAAATCCATCCGTGGAGGCTCGGTTGGCGCGTCCCTGCGCCAAACGGTCCGCTTATCCGCACTGCCCCTTACTGCGGTCAGGCAGCGGCGTTGCGGTAAGAATGGCTTTGGGATTGGCGATGGGTTACGCAAGTCTGCGGGAAAAGGTCGTTGCGATTAGAGGCAGGTTACAGAAGTCGCTGCGGGGTGAATGGCAGGCAGTAGGGGGCGGGTTGCAAAGGTCGCAGCGGCACTGAAGAAAAGCAAAAGAACAGACCGCTGCGGATTGAATGCGGCCTGTCTTTCCCGGCGAATTTAGCGAACCTGGACTAAACCGTTCCAGGTTTCCATATAGCGCGGCGCTTTCAGATCGTCCACCTGATAATTGACCAGATCAAACAGCAGATCGTTGAGCGTCAGTCTGGCTTCCGCATCAATCAGGTTGTGAATTAATAGCCGGGTTAAAGCCTGGCAATATTGGGTGACTCTTTCCGGTTCCGCAATAAAAGTGACAGGATGAAAAGCCGTAATATTCGACGCCGTTAGCTGTGGAAGGCGCTCGTCAGGCACCGGTTCTTCATAAGTCGTCGCCAGCTGTTCAAGGCTGGCGGCCATTTTTTTATAAAGAGAAAGACGCTCCATATCATTATCCGTTTCCATTAAGGCGGCAACCAGACGCTCGTTATATTCCGCCAGATCGATAAAGTCCATTCCCGCAGGTAGCGAGGAAAAATTTGTAAACTCAGGGCGAGTTTGGGTACACTGTTTTACAGCCATGATGTTAGTCCTCATAACATTGTGGTCAGAGGCTCGTCAGTGTTCCACCACTGGCGGGCTTCGCTATTTATGCGCCGCTTCAGGCGTCGCCCATCAACTCTATGCTTTTTCTTTACGCCGTCAATACTCCATAGATCGTTTTCTTTCAAAGGATTGTGCCTTTATTTAGTTATGGAAAGCTGCTCGTAAAATAAGTTGAAAATAAACAGGAGTTGCTTATGTTTTTGTGAGGTAGGCCGCAATTAAATGGAGTGAGATCGCACGGCTATTTATTGTCTGGAAAGAACTCAGCATTAATCCTGTTTAACTTCCGATAATTAAATAACAATGCGGTCAGAAGGTGGGAAACGAAAGTAGCTCGGCAGTATTATTATATAACGGTGTTATTTTCAAATATTTTGTGCAGTTCCTGATAAACAGGCTGAATCAGTCCGCTTATCCGCATGGCCTCTTACTGCGGTCAGGCAGCGGCGTGGCGGTAAGGATGGTGCGGGATTGGCGATGGGTTACGCAAGTCTGCGGAAAAGGTCGTTGCGGCATGGGCGGCAGGTTACAGAAGTCATTGTAGGGCAGGCGACGGCATCAGGGAGCGGTTGGTCATAACAGACAAACCGTAAATAGTGCAATAAGGTGAACTTAATCATTTTTTTGCGGCGCAATGTGTGATGAAAATACGTTGCCCGCTTTTCAGGAAGAGGGGGAAATAACGGTGGGTATTCCACTCATTATGCTACTTATTTTCGAAAAGGATAGCGCGTATAAGGGGCAGTCCGCTTCAGCTAAATCAGAATAATTTTGGCATATCCTGGTGGCTAAATCACCTAATCAGGCCACCTGGAACCGCACAGATTTGTATAAGGATAATGCACATGGCATGGATTTATCGGCAATCTACGGGAAATCTTTATCACGATAGCGAGTATATCGACCGTGGTTATTCAGGTGTGCTGACCAATAAGAATAATCCCGACCGACAGCAGGTAAGAGGAATGGGGCCGATCCCGCGTGGTAAATGGCGTATCACGCAGCGTACCCATACAAAAGGGCCAATGACGATCGTGCTCAGGCAAATCACTGGTGAAACCTTTGGGCGCACGGAGTTTCGTATTCATGGCGAACGTATAGGCAAACCAGCAGGCTTTGCTTCCCAGGGATGTATTATCCTGAGGTCTGCGACCCGGGATCGTATCTGGTCTTCCCATGACAGAGAGCTGGAGGTAGTAAGATGAGAAATCTATCTTTCTTGTTGATGACGTTATGTCTGTTTTCCACTTCCGCAGCCTGTAGCTCAGTGATGGTCGAAGAAAACTGGGGGCAATTTATTAGCAATATTGCAAAAGGGAATAGCCAGACGATTGCGGTATTACCTGGAAAAATAAAAGCGATAAGTCATTCAATTACCGACCCACAGGCTATTGAGCTCGTTGAGGCAATAAGTTTTGCATTGATCAATAAGCCGTTGGCAACGCTTCAGGCAACGGAAGAAATAGGGACATCCGCTGATACGCTTGTTCAGCGATTTGATTCCGGCAGCATTTGCTCTGTACCTGCCATCATGTCTTACACGAAATCTTCTGTGCTTAAATATTACGCTCTGGCAACGGAAGCGCTTAAAAAAGCAGGTAAACCAGCCGCAGAGTGCCTGAATATTATGCAGGCAGCTATGGCGGAAATTCAGCAGGAGGATGAGCGAGGCGAGATGAAATGGGGAAATAAAAGCTTTAATCCGGTACGGGCTTCCGGGTAAATTTTCCAGGCAGAATAAAACAGACTAAATCTTTAGCGATAAAAAGGGACGAAAGCTCGTCCCTTTGCGGATCGCCTGTTACATTCTTTCGACGGTTTCGATACCCAGCGTATCCAGACCCTGCTTCAGGGTTCTCGCGGTCAGCAGCGCCAGCTTCAGGCGGCTCTGCTTCGTCGCTTCGTCTTCGGCAGACAGGATCGGGCAGTGCTCGTAGAAACCAGAGAACAGACCGGCCAGATCGTAGAGGTAAGCACACATCACGTGCGGCGTGCCGTCGCGCGCGACCTGGGTGATGGTTTCTTCAAATTGCAGCAGGCGTACGGCCAGCGCCGCTTCGCGATCTTCAGCAATCACGGTTTTGCCCGTGACGGCGGATTCTTCAATGCCCGCCTTGCGGAACACGGAAAGCACACGCGTATAGGCATACTGCATATACGGCGCGGTGTTGCCTTCAAAGGCCAGCATGTTGTCCCAGTCAAACACATAATCCGTGGTGCGGCTTTTAGAAAGATCCGCATATTTGACCGCGCCGATACCCACCGTGTTGGCAAGCTTCGCCAGTTCGTCGGCTGGCATATCCGGGTTTTTCTCGCTAACCAGCTTCGTGGCGCGCTCGACCGCTTCGTCCAGCAGATCGGAAAGCTTGATGGTGCCGCCCGCGCGGGTTTTAAATGGCTTGCCGTCCTTGCCCAGCATCATGCCAAACGCATGGTGTTCTAAAGGCACGGACGTCGGCACATAACCGGCTTTACGCACGATGGTCCACGCCTGCTGTAGATGCTGGTGCTGACGTGAATCGATATAGTAGAGCACGCGATCGGCATGAAGCGTTTCATAACGGTATTTCGCGCAGGCGATATCGGTGGTGGTATAAAGATAGCCGCCATCCTTTTTCTGGATGATAACGCCCATCGGCTCGCCATCTTTATTTTTGTACTCGTCCAGGAAAACCACGGTAGCGCCTTCGCTTTCTACCGCCAGGCCTTTGGCTTTCAGATCGGCAACGATGCCCGGCAGCATATCGTTGTACAGGCTTTCGCCCATGACGTCTTTGCGGCTCAGCGTCACGTTCATGCGGTCGTAGACTTTCTGGTTCTGCGACATGGTGATGTCCACCAGACGCTTCCACATTTTACGGCAGTATTCATCGCCGCCCTGAAGTTTTACCACGTAGCCGCGCGCGCGTTCGGCAAAAGCCGGATCTTCGTCATAGGTACGCTTGGCTTCGCGGTAGAAGGCTTCCAGATCGGATAAAGCGATCTCTTCATGGGCTTCGTTCTGCTGTTTTTCCAGGTAAGCGATCAGCATCCCGAACTGCGTGCCCCAGTCGCCCACATGGTTGGCGCGGATCACGTTGTGGCCCAGGAAGGAGAGCGTGCGCACCGCCGCATCACCAATGATGGTGGAGCGAACGTGACCAACGTGCATCTCTTTGGCGACGTTAGGCGCAGAGTAGTCGATAACGATAGTCTGCGGTTCGACCGGCGACACGCCCAGGCGCGGCGCGTCGACAACGCGGTCTACCTGGGCGGCAAGCCAGTCGGCGTCAAGAAACAGATTGATAAAACCCGGTCCGGCGATTTCAACCTTGCTGGCGATCCCCTGTAGATCGAGATGGGTCAGCACCTCTTCAGCAAGCTGGCGCGGCGCCTTGCCCAGTTTTTTCGCAACGGCCATAATACCGTTTGCCTGGTAATCGCCGAACTGTGCCTTAGCGGACTGACGCACCTGCGGCTCGCAGTCGGCCGGAGCCCCTGCCGCGATCATCGCCTGACTGACTTTATCTGAGAGAAGAGCCTGAATATTCACCGGATTACCTTTATATGCAAAAACGCCTGCGCGCTGAGGCCAGGCCGTCATACTAAACGGAGTCGGACAGCAGAGTGGCTGTTCGCTACCGCTAAAAAAGAAGGGAAAAAGTATACTGCATTTAGGCTGTAGTTATCCAGGCGTGTAAACAGGAGAGGGCACAGGAAACAGCGGGCGCTGCTTCCTGGTTGTCTGGTCAGGTGCGACGACGGTGAGGGCGATGCGGGCTGGCGATAGTCGTCTTTTCGTTACGAAGCTTCCAGTGCCTCACCAGAGCAAAGCCCGTCATAACGATAAGCGCTGCAATAAGTATTAACATCAGCATTTGCTATTCCTTGTGTGAGAAGCGAAACGAATCTATAAGAAATAAGAATACCCTGGAGTCGACGAACGGGATTTAAGAATAGTCGCATTGTATAAATTTAACTAAATTAAAACATTAAGTTAAGCCAAATTTTCTAAATAATATGCTGGGACTAAACCAAATTTAACTAAAGAAAAGGATAATAATCCGCAATTATCGAGCTATCCTGGGCTGTTACGTTTTTCTTCATCAGGAAAGCTGGCCCGAAAACGGGGTGTGATGGCATAAAAATGATTAATATTTTTAAAGTAATTTAACGAGGAAGGCATGTTTTCAGGTAAAGTAGCGGAAGAATTAAACGATTTAGTTAAGGATTCTGGAGAGTTTCTATACAAAATTAACCATCTGGCGACGCGGCTCGGGCTGGATCTGGCTGCGCATCATGCCGATCACATCGCCGTGCGCTGCCATCAGGTCGCGACGGCGGAACGCTGGAAAAAAGGTTTTTTGCAGCACGGCGTGCTGTTTTCAGAAAAGATGATAGGCGGACGGCCGGTCGCGCTGTTTGAGCTGCATGAACCATTACGGGTCGGGCCATGGCAAATCAGCATGGTGGAGCTGCCCTGGCCCGGTGAAAAAGTCTATCGGCATGAAGGCTGGGAGCACGTTGAGATCGTGCTGCCGGGCGATGAAGCGCAGCTGAGCGTGCGTGCGCTGGCGCTGTTGTCGGATGAGAGCCTCTCTAAACCAGGGATAGCCATTAAAAATAGCGCGCCGAAAGGAGAGGGCGAAAGGCTGCCTAATCCGACGCTCGCGGTCAGCGACGGCCAGGTGACGATCAAGTTCCATCCCTGGAGCCTGAAAGAGATTGTAGAGAGCGAGCTAGCGTCGTAACGTCCGCACGGCTTTTTCCATCCGTCGCACCGCTTCCACAATCAGATCGCGCGGGCAGCCAAAGTTAAAGCGTACAAAGCTATCGTCGCCAAAATCACGCCCGGCGGAAAAGCCCAGCCCGTGCCGTTCAAAAAACAGCGCCGGGCTGGCAACGTTAAGCTGGCTGGCGTCAATCCACGCCAGATAGGTCGCCTCCGGGCGGGCCAGCGAAAGCCCCTCAATAGCGTTGACGCGCTCGGTCAGCCAGTCCCTTGAGGTTTTAAGATAGGCCAGCTGCTCGTCCAGCCACGGCTGCCCGTCTCGCCAGGCGGCCGTCGCGGCGACCAGCGCCAGGATATCCGGTTGCGGCACAATACCCAGGCGTGCTTTGTTGAAACGCGCGCGCAACGCTTTATCGGGAATAATGGCCAGCGAAGCGCCCAGCCCGGCAATATTGAACGTCTTTGAGGGCGAAATCAGCGTCACGGAGCGTCGCTGCGCGTCTTCGTTAAGACTGCCAAAAGGAATATGCTGCACGCCGTCTTCCAGCAGCAGGTCGCAGTGAATTTCATCAGAGCAGACGATCAGATCGTGACGTTGCGCAAAGCGCAGCTGTGCCTCCAGCTCCTCGCGACGATAAACCGTGCCGCCGGGATTTTGCGGATTGCACAGCATTAACAGTTTTTCGTTGCCGGTCATGGCGGGTGACAGCTCGTCAAAATCCGCCAGCCAGCGTCCCTCATGCAGTTTTAACGGCACGTTAAGCTGCGCGCGGTCGGCCAGCTTTGCCGCAGAGCGGAACGGCGGATAAATCGGCGTGGGCGCGATGGTGCCCTGATGCGGCTCGGTAAAAGCGCGTACCGCTAAATTCAGCCCGCTGACCACGCCCGGCAGTAAAACCAGCCATTCCGGATCGATTTTCCACTGATAGCGCGCCAGCATTCGCGCCGTGGTGACGGCAATCAGCTCATCCGGCGTGGTGCCATAGCCGAAAATACCATGGGCCACGCGCTGCTGAAGCGCGTCAATCACACATTGCGGCGAGCGGAAATCGGTATCTGCTACCCAGAGCGGCAAAATATCCTGACCGCCATATTTCTGCCATTTCAGACTATCGCTGTGACGGCGATCGATACGCTGGTCGAAAGTGCATGTCATGTTGGTGATTCCCGTTACTATTATTTTTAATGTTCGAAAGCAGACTAAACAGCGAAACAGATTTACACAACCAGCCGGCAGTCATTAACAGGAGAATGAAATGTTAAAACTGGAAGTATGCTGCTATGGGATTGATTGCGCGCTGGCCGCGCAAACCGCTGGCGCCGATCGGGTGGAGCTTTGCGCTGCGCCTTCGGAAGGCGGATTAACGCCTTCGGCTGGCAGCCTGTTGCAGGCTCGCGAAACCGTGTCCATACCCGTTCATCCCCTGGTGCGTCCGCGCGGCGGTGATTTCTGCTTCAGTGACAACGAGTTTCGTCAGATTAAAGACGATGTCGCCTGGATCCGCGAGCTTGGTTTTCCGGGCGTGGTGGTCGGCATACTGGATGTGGACGGGCATATTGATATCGCCAGGATGAAGCAGGTCATGGCGCTTTGCGCAGGCATGGAGGTGACCTTTCACCGCGCTTTCGATCTCTGTCACAACCCGCTGACGGCGCTGCGGCAGCTTACCGACCTGGGCGTGGCGCGCATCCTGACTTCCGGCCAGCAACAAAGCGCCGAAAGCGGTTTACCTTTATTAAGGGAACTTAATCAGCTTACCCAGGGTCCAATCATTATGGCCGGCGCTGGCGTCCGCATGAGCAACCTGCATAAGTTTGTGGAAGCCGGATTGCGTGAGCTACACAGCTCCGCCAGCCAGCGAATCGCCTCTGCAATGCGCTACCGTAAAGCCGGTGTTTCCATGACTTCCGTCGCGGAAACGGACGAGTTCAGCCGCGCCTGCGTTGACGGCGATATGGTGGAAGCCATGAAAGCCTCGCTCTCGCTCTCGTTTGGCTCGTCGGCAAGCGTAGCCTGACCCCGATTTTGCCGCACAGCACGCCAGGTTAACGACGTGATGTTTGCAAGTACCAGGCCTCATCATTTTGGTGAGGCTTTTTTTCTGCCGCAGAACCGAAATTCCTCTTACACTGAACACATCTCTGGCTGCTGCGAGTTCACTGATGAAAGTCATAATGACCGCCAACGTTTTTCTGCTGCCGCTCATGCTACTGGCGGGCGCGGCACAGGGCGCAGATACCTGTCCCGCCAACGCCGCACGGGTTAACGACAGCAACAGCCTGCTGCTGCTGGGCGGTACCGCGAAAGGGCCGATAAAACAGGTTGTAATGGGCGAGTTTGGTAAGGATGTCGACCAGCAAAAACGCATTCTCGGTGAGTTCGATCGCTGTGGCGCGCTGCTGCGGGCGGATATCAGCTTTGACAAGAACGAAGGTAACGTCGCGCTCAGAATGGTGCAAAGCGTCACGCGCGTCGCCACCGGCTGGCAGGCCGACTACGTTCTGTCGGTCTTCGTGCTGCAAAAGGGCAAGCTGGTGGAAGTCAGCAATAAACAGGGAACCGTCAACTATCTGACCGGTAAAACGGGCACCATTACCAGCTCGTCCGAGGCGTTTTTTTTGCAGGGCAAAAAGGGCTTTACGGAAACCACTAACAGCTACGACAGCCGTCAGCGGCTGATAAAAAGCGTGGCGAGAGGATCGGACGCGCAGGCCAACGGCGAGTTTCACTATAGCTGGAATGCGGAAAATCTGCTGATCGCCAGCCGTTCGGGCAACAGCGAAATGCAGTGGAGCTATGACGATAAAAAGCGGGAAAAGGGGCTACTGATGCAAACGCATAACCCCGATAGCGAGCTGACCACGCAGGATGAATGCCAGCTGTGGGACGAGCGGGGCAACTGCACGCTAAGCTACTCGCATGAGAGAGAAGTCTTTGCGCACGGTGAAGTGCTGCGCAATATCAGCGCGGCCTATCGCTTTGAATACTGGGATAAAGCGGAAGGCGCGGACAAATAAGCGGCCCGCGCCAAACGCTGTTATTTCACGGTCTGGCTGAAAGCGTCTACTGCCAGGATAGCGCTGGCGATATCCTGCGCGCTAAGGTTAGGGTTAAGGTTCTTCAGCGTATCGCCTTCGCTGTTAGCCAGTTCGCCCACTTTCAGCAGGTTCTCCCAGCTTTCGTTTTCCAGATGTATCTCTTTTAGCGTGGTCGGCATTTTTATCGCGCGATAAAAGCGGACATAGCGTGCAATCTCTTCATCGGGCCGCTGCTCCAGCACCATTTGCGTCAGCGTGCCGTAGGCGACCTTTTCACCGTGCGTCAGATGGTGGATGTCGCCGTCGATAGCGGTAAAGCCGTTATGGATAGCGTGCGCGCCCGCTAAACCTGCGTTTTCAAAGCCCAGGCCGGAAAGCAGCGTATTGGCTTCCACTACCGCCTCTACGGCTGGCGTAACCACTTTTTTCTCTACCGCCTGATAAGCGCTGTATCCCCAGGTCAGCAGCGTTTTTTCGCAGGCTTCGGCAATCGCCATACCTGCAATCGTCGGATCGCCATCCACCATCGATTTGCTGTGCGAACGTTTGACCGCCTGCGCTTCGACAAAGGTCGCCAGACCATCAGCGATGCCGGAAGCGAACAGCCTGACCGGCGCCTGGGCGCAGACCTGCGTATCCACCAGCACCAGATCCGGGTTTTTGTTATAGAAGCGGTAGCTTTCGAATACGCCGCTGTCGGAGTAGATCACGGAAAGCGCGCTGCACGGCGCATCCGTCGAGGCGATAGTCGGTACAATCACCACCGGCCGCTTCAGCTCGTCGGCCACTGCTTTAACCGTATCCAACGTTTTGCCGCCGCCTACGCCGATCACCAGCTGCGCATCGGCCTCTTTCGCCAGCGCCGTAAGGCGAGCGATCTCATTGCCGGAAGCCTCGCCGTTGAACTGCTGATAATGAAACTCGACGTTGCGCTGCTGCAAAGCATCCTGCACCGTCTTGCCCGTCAGTTTCCAGACGATTTCATCCGCCACCACAAAAGCTTTATTGCCCAGTTCCGCTACGTAGTCGCCCAGCTGAGCCATGACGCCAGCGCCCTGAACGTACTTGCGCGGTGAAGAGAATACGAACTTACTCATGGGAACTCCTTTTGGTGAAATAAAAGTCGTACAGGTTCAACCGTAGACCTTTTAACGCAAAAAGGGGGATGGAAATGTGACATAACGAAAATTGGTAGTAGGCAATCAGCCGCGTAATCGCTAAACTTTTTTTCCTTTCCAGGGAAATCAGTATGACCTCGTTATTAACCTTTCTGTTCGCCATTACGCTGCTGACCATGACGCCGGGTTTCGATACGGCATTGATCCTGCGTACGTCCGCCGCCAGCGGCTGGAAAAAAGCGCTGGCGACCAGCATGGGCGTCAATGCCGGCTGTATGACGTGGGGCACTGCGGTGGGCGTGGGGCTTGGCGCATTGCTTCTGGCATCGGAAGTGGCCTATAACATTTTAAGGCTGGCGGGCGCGGCGTATCTGCTATGGCTCGGCGTGGGGCTGCTGTTAAAACCGCGCAGCGCCTTCCAGGAGGCTCTGCCGCAGGCTAAGCAGGACGGCTATCGCCGCGTATTTATGCGTGGTTTTTTAGGCAATTTGCTTAACCCTAAGGTCGGCATCTTCTACGTCTCGTTTTTGCCGCAATTTATTCCTGCTGGTGGCTCGGTGGCGCTCTGGAGTATCGGCATGGCCTTTACCCACGTGGTCGTCGGCACGTTGTGGAACGGGATGCTGATCGCCTGCACGCATTACTTTGCGGAAAAGCTGCGTAAGCCAGCGGTGATAAAAATCATGGATCGCCTGACCGGCTGCGTCTTTATCGGCTTTGCCGCAAAGCTGGCGCTGGCGAAGCGTTAAGACCTGCCGGGGAAGGGGAAAGCACGGATAATGAACGCACTTTTCGCGCGTCCCTGCGCGAAAATGGTCGTCCGGCTTTATTTACTACAGCGAGGCTAAAACCAGCAGCCACCCGCGCCAGACGAACTAAGGCTGGCTATCAGTCAGGCCGCTTATGCCCGAAGCTTGCGCACCGCGTCAGCCGCACGGGTAGCTAAAGCTGGCAGTTATGAGCCACGAGTAAAGCTAAGGCTTTACGCCCACGGCGACGCCGGTCGTGCTAAGGCTTGCGCGCCACCAAAACGGCACGCAGCGGCGCCGGATAGCCTTCGACGGTTTTGCTGCTGTCGTTGGGATCCAGAAACTCCGCCAGCGATTCGCTGGTCATCCAGTCGGTGCGGCGCTGCTCTTCCGTCGACGTCACGGAATAGTCCGCGATCTTCACGTCAACAAAGCCGCATTTCTCCAGCCAGTTTTTCAGCGCGCCGGTAGAGGGAATAAAATAGACGTTGCGCATCTGCGCATAGCGTTCGCCCGGCACCAGCACCGCGTGCTCGTCGCCTTCGACCACCAGGGTTTCCAGCACCAGCTCGCCGCCGCTGACCAGCTGGTTCTTCAGCTGATAAAGGTGATCCAGCGGCGAGCGGCGATGATAGAGCACGCCCATCGAAAAAACCGTATCAAACGCTTTCAGCTCCGGCAGCTGCTCGATGCCGAGCGGCAGCACGTGCGCGCGCTGATCGTTGCCCAGCAGCTTGCGCACGGCCTCGAACTGGCAGATAAACAGCTGCATCGGATCGATGCCCACCACCAGATTTGCGCCCGCACCAACCATGCGCCACATGTGATAGCCGCTGCCGCAGCCGACGTCCAGCACGGTTCGGCCCGCCAGCGGGGAAATATGCGGCAGCACGCGGTCCCATTTCCAGTCGGAGCGCCATTCGGTATTAATATGCACGCCATACAGCGAGTAGGGGCCTTTGCGCCACGGCATCAGATTACGCAGCAGGCTTTCGATACCGCCGCGCTGCCGCTCACTGAGCTGGCTGCTGTCGGCGGTGACACCGTGCAGCAGATCCAACGTTTCCGGCACGATGGTCGGCAGATGCTCAACCGAGCGATCCCAGTTTTTAAAATGCCCGTGCAGCTGTTCGCGCTGCCAGGCGGCAATCTGTGCAGGCAGCGTTTCCAGCCAGTGCGACAGCGGACTTTTGGCGATCAGCTGATAAAAATTACCGAAATCCATCAGTCCGTCCCAGCCTTAAGCGCAATTAACGAGCCAAAATTAAAGCACTGGAACCAGAGTTCGGCATGCTCAAAACCGGCCAGGCGCAGGCGCTCTTTGTGCGTTTCCACGCTGTCGGTCAGCATAACGTTTTCCAGCATACTGCGCTTCTGGCTGATCTCCAGTTCGCTGTAGCCGTTAGCCCGCTTGAAGTCATGATGCATATTGAACAGCAGTTCGCCCACGCTGGCGTCGGCGAAGCTGAATTTTTCGGAAAGCACCAGTGCGCCGCCGGGACGCAGGCCTTGCCAGATGGTATTCAGCAGGCTCTGCCGCTCGGCAGGCTCTAAAAACTGCAGCGTAAAGTTCAGCACCACCAGCGAGGCGTTTTCAATCGGAACGGCGCGAATATCGGCCTCAATCACCTCGACCGGCGTGTCGGCGCGGAAAGCGTCAATATGGCGACGGCAGCGCTCCACCATCGCGGGCGAGTTATCAACGGAGATAATTTTGCAGCCTTCGGCTTTGATATTGCGGCGCACCGAAAGGGTGGCGGCGCCCAGCGAGCAGCCCAGATCGTAAACCTGGCTGTGCGGCTGTACAAAACGCTCGGCCAGCATCCCGATCATCGAAATAATATTGGAATAGCCAGGCACGGAGCGCTGGATCATATCGGGAAAAACTTCGGCCACGCGCTCGTCAAACGTCCAGTCGCCCAGTTTGGCAATCGGCGCGGAGAACAGCGTATCGCGGTTAGACATAGTGGTAAGTCCGGAACAA
>Ga0157358_1000954_pt1 | contig 12468 bp, 9 predicted proteins | sample AttcapACBM2_FD_111484 | JGI IMG/M metagenome (GOLD analysis project Ga0157358, IMG submission 111484) | Fungus gardens microbial communities from leaf cutter ant in Botucatu, State of São Paulo, Brazil - Atta capiguara ACBM2 | ecosystem: Host-associated > Fungi > Mycelium > Unclassified ...
AACATGAGGAAGGAGCATGGACATAAGGGCAGGGTTAATTATTAGTAGCACAGACCATGAGGACTTTGTATATATAGACTCTAATTAAGAAGAGACTCCTTGTCGAGTTCTCTTGTGAAATCCTCACTAGATATCCGCCTTAAGAGATTTGCTCGTTATGTGATCATTGGACTTTGTGTCTAGTGGTTGCTACAACATAATATACTATTATCACAAACTTTATTCAGCTTGTATCTCTACAACCAGTAGACCAATTTTCACAAACTAAGTTGCACTGTAAAGCTCCAAATAAGGGCTATCTGCACATATATGAAATGTACAAAAGCAACAACAAACAACTAAGATATCAAGTCATCAGTAACTGTAAAATCTTTATTTACTAATATCTTATAAAATACTAGACAGATTCACATGATCAAACTTATACTGGAAAGTGCTCATCAAAACTGTTTCCAACAATATATAGTATATTACATAGTGATAAGTATTTATAGAAATACAAGCATATCAATGTAGTGACATAATTAGTTATTTTCTAAAATTAGCCAACAGCTTGCACATAGACCATCACTCTTTTGTATATATACTTTTGTGTCTAAGGATTAGACCTCAGACTTAACAACATCAACTTACATCATTCTTTATTCTTTATTATTTATATTAATCTTAAACATCATTATCATCATTATTGAACTTCTGAATCACTCCTAAATCTCTGAGAGTACACCTAAGGTTTAGATATCACAAATAAGTAAGTAGTTCATTTTGTGATAACTATACTCAGAGAAAAAGAGATAAAATATCACCTCATATCAACCTCATTAATTATGATGGTACTACTTCCATGATATTAGTAGGCTTAACAATCTGCTAGCTAAGGGTCTACTTTGATCACAAACTTCTTTATAACTACTATATTACCAAAATAGCAGTAAAAACTGAGAATGCTGTTATATGTATCTCAATGTTAGTAAATACTATTTGGAACCTATTATACTACTATCTCCACCTCCTTTACCATACATATATTCTTCCTATTATTATCTATGCTAGTGCTATCTAGTAGACAGACAAATAGAAATATAGTCAAATACTAAATAAAGTCCAAAATAGAATACTCTACCTAATATGTGTAGCCTTCTATACTACCTCTACTTATATATTAGAACTAGAAGTATCTATTCCCACTCTTAGCTTATATCTGGACTTTCTTACTAGACATACTACTATTCATTTTAAAAAACTTAGTACTAACAATTCTATCCTCCAATGTCTATCTAACAACTGGTGTAATAGACAAAGCCCCTCAAATTCTTCTTCTCTCCTTACTAAACACAATTGTAGGTACAAACTAACACAACTACAAAAAACAGCTATATTTACTTTTCTACCTTATTATTCAATGCAAAACAGATCACAGCAACTTTGAAGACTACTACCAATCTACAGTTCTCTCAGAAAGTGTATCCTGCCCTTGTGAAAAGGAAATATAAACATATGAGTACATTATCTACATATGCCTCCAATATGAGAACTACTACTAAATATTCTATAATATCTCAAGCTCCATATATGTTATGATTACAAAATCTTGGAGTAAATTAAGTAAAGGAATCTTGTATTGGATTAATATAAGAAAACTTAATGGAGTTTCTAGATACAATATATCTATACACTTTGCTTATAGTCTGTACTACATTAACCTAACCTACCTTAAAGAGATATATGTTTGTCTTAAGGTCAACATGTGTAAAACATGCTATAATGATATTATTGCTTCTAGAATCTTCTATTGCATTCTATTATAATACATGATTGTGTGACTGTAGCATATGCTATTATGTTAACTCCTAACCCTAAGTTCCAAAATAGAAAATAAAAGGAAAAGAAAATAGAAATGAGAAATAAATTGAAAATAATTAGAGTCTACCATCTTTCACTCTAACATTATCTCCCTTTCAAGATTTCTTCTCCATAGAAACTAACTTCCAGTTCCTCTCTAACTTTCTTAGATACTTCTCTTCAAACTTTCTATTATCCCATCTATACAATATCTTTGCTGTAAACTTCTTTAGTAACTCTCTTCTCCTAAAGTCTCTTTCTTTTGCCATATTCAACTTCTCTTGTTGTCTTACTTCTGCATTCATCCTTCTCTCAAACTTAGCTACTACTTCTTTTGTATTTTCCAAGTCTTCTTCTCTCTTCCATGTATTATGTTCTACCATAAATTCTTTCCACTATACTAGATACTTCATAACTCCTTGTATTTTTCTTTTGTTTAAAATTTTTTCTGCTTTTCACTCTTCAACTTTCTTTACCTCCACTGGTTTTATTTCTTTTGTCTTCCATCTCTTCACTTGTTCTCTATATTATTACTATTTAACTAATATTTACAATTAGGTGAATTCTCATTAAATTAAACAGTCATAGTTTGACTATATTGGTAAATATTACTTTCTCAATGAAATATAGGCTAACATATTAATCCACTAGTTTCTTCACTGGTATTTTTTTGAACACCAAGTTCTTTGTACTCAATATCACTTCATTCTCTTTCTTTCATTCTTCAACTTCTTTTCTTTTTCTATTTGCCTATTTCTTCATCTCTTCTTATGCCTTTCTCAAAGCTTTAACTCTCTACTATAGTTCATTATAAATAGAGAAACTTTAATTGCTAAATATACTTTATTGTTGACTGCAAATTCTGCCAATGCTAGCTATTTTGGCTAGTCTTTTGTCTATGGTCTATAAAGAACCTGAGATACTATTCCAACTCTTGATTCATTTGTTCTATTTGTTCATCTATTTATAAATAGAATGATGTCAACAGTTTAGTCTTAATCCTCAACATTTTGTTCAACTTCTGAGTTAATTCTACTGCAAACTGTGGTCCTCTATCTAATATCATACTTTTTGGCAATCCATGCAACTTTTATATGTTATTTCTAAACAATCTTGCTAATCTCTCTACTGAAGTTCCTTTTGTTGTTGCTACAAAATATGTTATCTTGAACAATCTATCACAGACAACTAGAATCACATTCTTCATAGCTGCTAATGGTAACTTGGTTATAATATCAACTGTTAAGTGTGTCTATGGGTTTTCTAGTCCTTTATTTAACTTCAACTTCTCTACTGATGCTTCTGTCCTATTTTTCATTCTCTGATATAAGTCATATCCATCCACATACTTTCTCACATTTTTTATCACTCTAGACCACCAGTAATTCCTTGTTACTGACTTATTTATCTTCTATCTCTCTTCATGTCCAGCTACTGGTACATTATGATGCAACCAGATTATCTCCACTCTCAACTCCTCATTCTTTAGCACATACACTTTTTCTTTTCTCAATACTGAATTTTCTTCCATTACCACTTATTCCCTCACAATACTTGAACTCCCACTTTATTCATCTTCTTTATTACTCTAACTACTTCTTTGTTCTTACTCCTAGCTTTTTTTATTTTTTCTACTATATCTACTTTGGGTCTTTCTATTACTACTTCAACCTAAACTATAGATCTACTGTTTCTTAATTAAAGTCTGATTTTCATTGTCTTTTTCTATACCTATTTTCTAGTCCAGTCTCCTACTAAGTTCATCCACCTTCTCTATTTTTGCACCTGGTACATGTTTTAGAGTAAAGTCAAATATTAATAGGTAGAGAGCCTAATAGGCTTGTCTTCTATTCAAATTTTATGCCTTTATAAAGTATTCTAGGTTTTTGTAGTCTATCCAGACCTTGAACTTGAACTTGGCATCCTCTAATAGATGTCTTTAGTTTTTTAGTTTTCTTATTACTACTAATATCTTCTTGTCATAAATCTTGTAATTTATTTCTGTTTCATTTGAGAGATTTGAAGAGAAGTGTTACTGGTTTCTACCTTCCATCTTCATATTCTATAGATAATACACCACCTATCACATAGACTAATACATCTACTTTTATTCTCATTTTTTTGTCTAAATCTGGTGCTGCCAACACTAGTTTTTTTGTGAACCTCTTCTTTAATTTTTAAAACACTTTCTTTTACTTCTCCATTCAATCCTACTTCTGATTCTTTTTTACTATATTATGCAATAGTCTGGCTATTGCTACAAAGTCCTTGATAAACTGCCAATAATAGTTGGCTAGTCCCAAGAATTTCTGTATATCTTTAACTCCTTTTAAAGTTAGCTATTTTAATACCTCCTTCACTTTCTCTTCCTCTATCTTAATTTCTTCTGGCCCAATCACTACTCCTAAAAATCTTACTTCTCTAACCTTCTACTTATACTTTTCTGGTTTTACATATAGATTATTTTCTGCCAACCTCCTCACTACTTTCTCTATCACTTCATCTTGTCCTTCTTCTTCTTCTATTCTCACAATTACATTGTCAATAAGGCTTACCACTTCCTTAGTGTTGATCAAGTCTTATAAGATCCTGTCCATCATTGTTTGAAATATTACTGGAGAATTGGTTAGTCCAAAGAACATAACTATTAGTTCAAATGACCCTTTTAGGATCATGAATGCCACCTTCTACTCATCTCTCTCCTTTATTCATATATTATTATATCCTCATTTTAGATCTAACTTAGTAAATACTTTTTCATACTTATGTCCTCTACAATGTCTGAAATAAGAGACAAAGAATAATTATTTTTTAATGGTTCACTTATTTAAATATCTATAGTTCTGTACTATATGCTTCTTTTCATCTTTCTTTCCTACAAAAAACACCAGTGTCATTTGAGACAACTTCAAGGGTCTGATATACCCTTTTCTCAAATGTTCTTAGATAAACTCATGTATCTCTCTCTACTCTTTCTTTGACAATGAATACAATTTCCTCTTCTTTGGCACAAATCTCTCTTTTATCTCTATCACATGGTTCCATACTTTCTTTACTGGCATCCTCTCACTCTGTTTCTTTTCAAAAACATAGATTCACTTATGGAATTGCTTTAGTACTATTTTTTTGCTTCCTCTTCCTACTTTGCTACTTCCTCTTCTTTATCCTAGATCTCTTATTTCTTTGCCACCTTCTTTACTTTCATTGTTCTCTCTCTCTCTTTGGTTTTTTCTTTTTTTTCTTCTTCTGTTTCTTTTCTTCTTGTTTTTCTTCTTCTTGTTTCTTTTTATCTTTCTCCTTTTGTCTCTGCCATCCTGACCTCCACTGCTTTAACCTTTACTGTTTTTCACACTCCTCTAGACATCTTGTTATCTTTACCTCTCTTATCCTTTAGTCAATCTTAGGGTGATGGTAAGAAAGCCATAGTATCTCTAAGATTACATTTCATTTCTAACCTCCAATTACATTGATCTCTATCCTTTTCCTGTATTCTTGATAGTAGATATTTACTTTTACTATATGCTCAATAGGTCTCTCCTTGTTGAAAGAACTGTCTACATTTCTCACATATATTGGTTTTTCTATTTTTTTCCAACTTAAACCTCTGCTTTCTTGCAAACTCTGAACTTATGACTAAACCTGTTACCCTACTGTCTAACAGTGCTTCTACCATCACTCCTTCTTATATATCAATCCTCTTCAGCTGAATCTTCTATTATCCAGACTGCAGCAAAATGTATTATTTATTACTCTACTGAGCATTACAAATCTATTATAGTTACTGAGACCTAATCAAGGACTATTAGATCTCTGTCCCCATTTAAATACTGTTTATCCTTGATTATCCTTTTTTATCCATTATTCTCAATTATTTCATATTCCAGTCTTCTTCCTTGTCCAATTCTTCTTCTATTTCTATAATTACTTGCCAAGTATCTGAAACTCCCACAGTTTTAACAATTCCTTCTTTTATTTATCTCTATCACATAAGAGTTTCTTCTCATTTTCCCTCCACTACTTTCTTGTCCTTGCAAGAGTTTCTGATCATTACTACATTTATTCTTTCTATCTCTTCTATTGGAGTAGGCCCTGCCAACATCTGCTGTTGAGAAGTCTCTTGTCTTCTTGGCCAGATTTGAGTCTGTAGCAATATTTGCTATTGTGCTTCATTTATGTTCTGTTTTGAAGCTTAAGCTTTTATTTCTCTCCTTCTTCTCAATCTTTTTTTTATCTTACCTGCTTTCTCTTTAATTTTATCCAAATTAATTACTCACTCATACTATTGGTTGATTGTCTCAGGCTGGCATTCTAACTCCATAAGTCTTCACCAAATAGTGCTATTTATACTACATTTGAACTCTTCAATTAAAGGTCTTCCTTCATACCCACTTTCTTTTGCTGCTCTTCTGAACTCTTGCACAAACTTCTCCATTGTTTTTTCTTCCTACTCTAATCTCTTTAATTCTGCTACTTTTACTGCTTCTTTTTCTTCTTCTCCAAATTCTTTTCTTAAATCTGCTAAAAATTCTTCTACTATTTCATATTCTAAACTTCCTGTCTCCAAATCCTTTAATACATTCTCTTTCCATATATCTGCCAATTCTCTCTGCACATATAACAAGATTCACTGAATCTACTCTTCCACTATGTTTTCTCTCATTCTCATTCTTAAGAATAACTTGTATGCTGTAATAAACCCCAAAACTTTTCCTGATGTCCTATTAAATACTTGTGGCTTGCCCCTATATTGGGTCTGGGTACTGCTACTCCTGTTGCTGCTAACAGTATCTGGATCTATGTCTGTATAGTTACAAGCTACTCCTATTGCTGCCAAATAATAGTTTGGAAGTTATGTTGACTCATGATATTACTGTTGTTGTTGTTGTGGAATGGGAGAAAAACAATGAGTGATAGTGATGATAATTATGTTAATAGTGAGGATGTGTAAAGTATTAGTAGGCCCTCTTCTTATTTTACCTCACACTTTTTACTAACTACTTCAACTACTGCTTTAAATGAAATGTAAACAATTTTGACATAAGAAGGTCATTTTACTCTAGACAAGATTCTAGAAACACTTGTCATTCTTCTATATATACTAGTCATAAGAGGACCAATAGTATAGAGCTGATAATTGAAAAATTAAAGAGCATGTTCATACAAGGTCATGACACATATTGAGTATTAGTAGGCTTTGATATAGATTAAATGGTTAAGCTTTCTCTGCCTGACTAGTGTACCTCTTATGTTTAGGGCCTAGCAATTCTTCTTGACTAAAGGCTGTATTGTCTTTGGTTGAGGATAATGAGAGAGTAAAGAGTTAAAAAGGCTCAGTGTTGAGCAGTTTCAAAAAGAGATAATTGAGTTCTAATGTTACAATTACAAGATTTTGGAATAGATTAAGTAAAAAAACCTTGTATTAGGTTAACACAAGAAAACTTAATAGAGTTCCTAGGTATAATATATCTATCTTATATACACTTTGCTTATGGTCCATACTACACTAACCTAATCTATTCTAAAGAAATATATGTTTGCCTTAAAGTCAATATGTATAAAACATGCTGTAATAACATTATTGCTTTTAAAACCTTCCACTATATTCCATTGTAACACATGATTGTGTGACTTTGTGACTGTGACATATACCATCATATTAACACTTAATCCTGAGTTCTAAAATAGAAAAGAAAAGAAAAAGAAAATAGAAATAAGAAAGAAATTGAAAATAATTAGAGTTTATCATCTTCAACTCTAACAATATATATACTAGATATCTTTGGGATAAAATAAGACATAGCTATTCTAAGCAAATTTCTTGAAAGATTAGATATATTTACTAAGAATGGAACAGATTTATCTAAATGAAAGCTATTCACTATTAAAGACTCTCTAGTTGCTGAATATGATATAGAAAATCTTGAGAACAACTAAGAATAGCCTTGAAACTAACACATCATATCAAGTTACAACCACTACTTCTTTACCATATCTTTATACTCTCTCTAATAATTTTCTTCTAGTTTATGTCTATTATTTGCTACTATTGGCCTGTGTTTATTCCCATAGCTAATATTACTAATCTGATCTGCTCTAACATTCTTCTCAACTAGACATCTCTACATCTTATCTCTGAAATATTATTTAATTCTTCTACTCTCTTTAATTTTCCTTCTATTCTTATGATGATAAATGATATCCCCAAAACCTCCATAAATAAAACACTTTCTCTCCTACATTGCTATTTCCCTATTTCTTTCTTTCTCTCTCTCTCATGTCTCCTGTTGTCTCCACTCCTTCTCTGCTCATCTCTCTTCTCTCACCCTTATTTCTTCAATTCAATTCTATTCTTTTTCATATTTTTTTATATCTTCTTCCTCCTATCTCTTTCTTTATTGTTCCTCTTCTTATCTTTCTTTATAATTTCTTCTTACATATTCTTTATTCTGCTCCCTCCTTCTTCTCTCAGTATCTATTCTTACTGCCACTGCTAATTGTTTTTGTAATTCTAATATTTTTTGATTGTTCTCTACTACCTACTTTAATAACCTCATTACTTCTTCTTCTCCTGCATCTCTAATCAATCCCTCTACATTTACTTGGTTAAAAATTTTTAAATTAAAGTATTGCTATGATATCTAACAATTGAAAATGATATCTTCCAAGATTTTTCTATAAGTACTAGCCAGTATTCTTCTTATCCAGCCTTATATTATTTGTTTACTATCTGTCTACTTTCTTACTGATTACTATCCTAATGAACACTGGCTAATATCTCTAAGAAGAGAATCTCTAAGCTAGATGTTTCCTCGTTGGACAATGCTATTTCTTTGTATAGAAAGATTATAATGGACTTTTAGTACAAAGCTTCTACTCAAGAACAACACCACTCACTTAAATGATGAGTATGTCTAGATACTGGTCTGGACTTAGTTAACACTGTCCATAACAATCTTCCAGTAGTTGCTATCTACTTCTTAAGTCTAAGATCTGGCTATATGAAGTTTGTGGCAATTGACCATGTTAGTTACACACTAAGAATAAATAAAGAGTAAAGTGAGAAAACTATGAGATGCAGTGTCTGTTATGGTGTACTTAGATACTAACATTTTTCTTTTTCTTTTATCTATTTTTCTTGATTTAATATTTCTTTTATTTTGATTTTATTTTTTTATTTGATAATAAAGAGGCATGTGACTGCAGTCACATGACATATCACATGATGTGAGGTCATAGGCCTAGACTAAGTAAGAGTAGACTAGAAGGATGATGTCAAGAGGCATGTTAACAGCATATTTACCTTATAGTATACATATAGTATACTTATAAACAATGCATGAACTTTAGGGTAGGGTTAATTATTAGTAGCACAGACCATCTGTAATTTATATAAATAGGGTAGCAATTCAGCAGAGACTCCTTGTTAAGTTCTCTTATGATCTCCACAATGATATCTGCCTTCAAGATTTATTGCTTGTGCTTCTATTAGTTTTATAACTAGTAGTTGCCACAACAGTGTTCCTAAGAGTTGTTGAGTTCTATTGTTATGATAACCACTAACCAAAACAGTCAATAGTATACTAAGTAGTCTTATAAGATGAGAGTTTCATAAAAATTACAAGAAAACTCAACAAAAAGTCTCTGATATATTATTATCTTATATATAATGTATATATAGTGTACTCATAACTGATATATAGATCTTAGAATAGAGTTATTTATTGCTAGCATGGACCATTGTACTTTAGTATATATAAGATGAATATGCCATAGATATATATCTTAACATTTTTTAAGTCAACAATTTATTACACAGAGTGCAATGGCAGTTCATGCCTATAGGAGGAATTATATATGGAGTATCAATACTCTAATCTTTTCATGCAGTTATCCAACACAAAGGACTACTAAGGAATTGAACCTATAACCTCAAGTAGGTTTGAGGTAGGCATAATACACATGGACAAAAGGCTCTTCCGCTATGCTATCTCTTCCCCATATATCTTAACATTATCCTTCTAACTTTTATAATGTTTTAGACTATGATGTAATATTGTTATGTAATGCATCACATAATCATAGTCATATATCTCTTTATTGTCTAATAAAATAATAAAATAAAAATAAATCAAACCAAGAAATAAAATAAATCAAAATAAAATATTAAGAGTCCAAGTATATATTATATAATAATTACTAGTCATAAAGCATAATAAAAGTATAATATATGTCATATTTTGTGTTATATCAGTTACAATTACATAGTTATGTACTTAAATAAAATATTGTATAGAACTGTTACATACTAATCTAGCTTTATCTACCATTCATCTGAAATAATAGCTAACATATTTGAACTAAATATCTTCTTCCAGTATAAATCATTTTTACATTTTAATTACTAATTATTCTATAAACAAGCTTTTTCTATTCTATAATAAACTTCATCAAGTTTCTGATAATAATCTCCTTAGTAACTAACAAATCTAGAATATACTTAGTTTTACTATTCTTAAAAAACCAAAACCTATATTTTAAAGACAATAGTTATCTTGTATAATTCTATAATCAACTTGGATAATATGCTATACTTATTCCCTCACACTTTCAGAGTTCTTCTTTCCAAATTATAACTACATAACAATTTAACTAGGCATAATACTTAAAGTTAAAGCCAAGATTGTTATCCATATCAATTCATCTTTTGTGTAACACCTATAGATCCACTTGATGAGTACAAATCACCTTCTAACAGGAACCTATCAAAAAGTCTTAGTCATAGCTTTAAAAATAAGTGGATATAAATGTATACAAACTAATATTTAAGATATATAATATAGACTATCTTGTATTAGAGATTTTATTGAGTTGTCTTATGTTACTTAATACACAAGTATGAAGTTATAACAAAAGATTAAAAAGAAAAATATTCTTATCTATTTTAACTGACATAGAGGATTTGGTACAAAAAGATACTTACTTAGATGAGAAGCAGAGTTAAAGAAAGTTCTCAAAGATATGACAGAGTTTGATCTTGAGTGGATCAAAGAATTATGGTAAGAAAACACTATTAGAAGAGATTATGATGAGAAGTAGATAAAACTGTACAAATACAACAGTAGACTTAATGTCTGATAATACTGTTAGGCATAGTTCATACTCAGACAAAAGTCCACAGAGTTTGGAATAAGAAATACTGATATAGAAATAAAATGTATTACTGTTAACTTGTTGTCAATTATCAGACTGAATATTTATAATGTATTTACTAATCTTTAAATACTCAGAGATTGTCTACAACAATTGGATATATTGGTGGAGTTAGTCTAAGACTACTAGAGAACTCTCCACTTTTAGATGAGGTCAATATTATTACTAGCTTTACTGACTGAAAAGATATTTGATTGAGTTGATTTGTAATGAGACATTATCAGATATTGGATTCAAATAGAAGTAAACTCTACTGTAGAAGACAAAGTATGTTTTTATTTTTGGTTTTTATTTTACTTTTCTTTGTTTTAGACTTAGGCAAAGAGTGTAATGTGATATTACATATGATAGTTACATAAGTATGATGGGAGCATGATGCCTGTTACAGGGTGGTTACATAATCATGTGATACAAAGAAGGATATAGAAGGTTCTGGAACAAATGACATTGTACAGTATGGCAATAGCATGTTGGCCTTATGAAGTATACATGGACTTGAGAGTAGGTTAGTTAGAGTGTGTGCACAGACCACAGTCTGGGATATAAGGTAAATTAGTTTGTACTTGTAACCCTATCAAGTTCTCTTGTGTTATTCAATACAAGAGTATGTGTTTGTCTTATTTCTGAGACCTAAGTCATAACAAAGTACTCATGGAGGTTGGTGTAAGTAAACTCACTATAGAAGACAAACTATTTGCAAAGTTTTGATAGAAGTGATCTGCCATAGAAGACATCAGCACTCAGAGTTTGGACTTTTGATATTTAACACCCTAACATTGGGCATTAGTTGCACTAGAAAGGAGAAGAAAGAAAACTTTGCTTTTTTATGAGTCTTGTTTTAATCAAGATAGGTGCCTTGTTTCTTATGTTATTTTCATTATAGTTTCCAGCATGAAAGACTTGCTCATATTTGATGTAGATCATCAAATCAACTCTTAACTCTTGGAATCCTTCTCTCTCCATCTGTCCATGTTCAACCTACATAAACAAGATTAAGACTTTGTTATAGACTCAGCTACACAGTGAGGTGAAAGTTGGTTGAAAGTGTCATTATGGCTGAAAGCAGCTATTGAGTGAATCTAACTCATTATTTGTGTTGATAAAATAATTAACTCTTCAAATTGAGCATGTTATGCAATCCAAGTTTACCCTGGAGTCTGCAAGCACCACTGAAGAAGAAAGTTATAGATTGATCCTTTTCCGAGTAACTTCGGTCGACTTTTGATGTACCTGCCGGCTTATGATATGGCTGCATCGTGTTGTAAGGACTGTAGAAGAGTCGGGGAAGAGTCAAGGGCGGGGAGGGGCATTGCTGTGGATATCGGAGGATACTCATTGGTGGGATTTTGATGAAGGCCAGCGTCCGATCTCTACAATATTGATCATTTTATACACGTAGAAATTGATTCCTCAGAT
>Ga0157358_1000955_pt1 | contig 12465 bp, 9 predicted proteins | sample AttcapACBM2_FD_111484 | JGI IMG/M metagenome (GOLD analysis project Ga0157358, IMG submission 111484) | Fungus gardens microbial communities from leaf cutter ant in Botucatu, State of São Paulo, Brazil - Atta capiguara ACBM2 | ecosystem: Host-associated > Fungi > Mycelium > Unclassified ...
CAGGATTTCGCGCGTAATGGCGTCCTCGACCACCACGCAGGAGGGAATATTGGCGATGATATTATCGAGGAATTTCGACAGCGCCGACATTTTCGCGCTCTGCGCTTCGGCCAGATCTTTGGCGCGCAGCAGCTTCTGCTCCTGCTCGCGGCGTTCGGTGATGTCGCGAGTGATTTTGGCGAAGCCGATCAGCCGTCCTTCGTCGTTATGGATGGCGTCAATCACCACGTGCGCCCAGAAGGCGCTGCCGTCTTTGCGGTAACGCCAGCCTTCATCTTCGAAGCGGCCGTTCGCCAGCGCAATCGCCAGGTTGGCGTCCGGCGCGCCCAGCAAACGCTCCTGCGCGCTGTAGAATACCGAGAAATGCTCCCCGACGATTTCCTCGGCAAGGTAGCCTTTGGCGCGCTGCGCCCCGGCGTTCCAGTTCACCACGCAGCCCTGCAGATCCAGCATATAGATGGCGTAGTCGGTCACGCCTTCCACCAGCAGGCGGAAGCGCTGCTCCTGCTCGCGCTGCGCGCGCAGCATCGCCTGCTGTTCGGTGCAGTCGCGCGTAATCTTGGCGTAGCCGATCAGCTTGCCGCCGTCGTCGCGCACCGCGTCAATGATGACGTGCGCCCAGAAGGCGCTGCCGTCTTTGCGGTAACGCCAGCCCTGATCTTCGAAACGGCCGGTGCGATACGCCGTTTGCAGGTTTTTTTCCGGGATATGCGCCTGACGATCCTGGGCGCTGTAGAAGCGGGAGAAGGGCTGGCCGACGATCTCTTCCGCCACGTAGCCTTTGGCGCGCTGCGCGCCGGCGTTCCAGTTCACCACCAGGCCGTCGTGATCCAGCATATAGATGGCGTAGTCGGTGACGCCTTCCACCAGCAGGCGGAAGCGCGCTTCCTGCTCGCGCTCTTTGCGCTGCTGCGCCTGCTGCTCGGTGCAGTCGCGCGTAATCTTGGCGAAGCCGATCAGCTCGCCGTGCGGGCCGCGGATGGCGTCGATAACCACATGGGCCCAGAAGGCGCTGCCGTCTTTGCGGTAGCGCCAGCCTTCGGTTTCAAAACTGCCGGTGCGGGCGGCGGTATCCAGACCGCGCTGCGGCACGCCGTTTAAGCGATCGTTTTCGCTGTAAAACAGCGAGAAATGCTTACCCACGATCTCATCCGGCGTGTAGCCTTTTGCCCGCTGCGCGCCAGCGTTCCAGTTAGCGACCGTGCCGTCTGGTTTCAGCATATAGATGGCGTAGTCGATCACGCTCTGTACCAGTAACCGATACATAACATCAGCATTTTTATCCATTGTTATTAGCCTGTTGCTGCGCTGCCTGAAATTGCCCCAAAAATTTAAGAATGGTCTTAATGACGACCCGACTACATCTGAAACGACCTGCTTTGACAAGTACAAATGAGCGGAACACGAAAGTTAGTAGGTGAGTTATCGGCAGTGGCGAGAAAATGTTCAACTGTAAATGCGCTTATGTTAGTGCGGGGAATTTGGCGGTGAAGGATAAGCAGTTAAAAATCAAAATGCACGCAAAGCCCAGCACTAAACGCCGGGCTTAGCCGCGCCGGGCAGAGCGCTACAGGCGATGAGGCGTCAGGCGCACGCCAGCGGCGCGCGTGATTTCAGTGAGCGTTTTAATCGTAGGGTTACCCTCAGCAGATAACGCCCGATATATGTTTTGACGAGCCAGACCTGAGCGTTTAGCAATTTCGCCGACGCCGCCACGCGCCTCGATAACGCGGCGCAAAGCAGTAAGAAAAGCAGGTATCCCGCCTTCCTCGTAAATGTCCTCTAATGCGGTTTGCAGATAGATTTCTGCATAAGCAGGATCGTTGCGTAGCTCTTCAATGAACTGGACGTCGCGATCTGCCGCGGGCGGAAAATCCTGACCAACAGCCGGTAAGCTTTGGTGGTTATCAAATGCCTTCATATCATCGATCTCGCTTTGTAATCCTGTAAATAACAAACGGCTCTTTCCAGATCGCTGTTCTGCGATTTTTTATCGCCACCCATTAACAACAGGATGATCTGCCCATCTTGTAACGCGTAATAAACACGATATCCCGGCCCGTAATGAATGCGCATTTCCCATACGCCAGCTCGTTCAAATTTATGATCGCCAAAATTGCCCGCTTCTGCGCGGTCAATAGCGTTATCGACTTTAGCAAGCGCGCGCAGATCGCTCTTTTTAAGCTTTTCTCGCCAGTCGCTGAAAGGCTGTTTTCCCTGTTCATCCTGATAGTACTTAACCTGATACATCATTGCCTCCTCATTCCCTGAGTAGAGACTGAATGTAACTTATAAGGGACAAAGCATCAAGATTTCTGTCAGGAAACGGCCTCTTGCGGCGCTTCCTGATGCACCGCGATATAGCGGTCGTAGCGCGACGCTTTTAGCCGCGTAAGATCCACCAGCACCAGCCCGTCGATGCAGTGATTGAAGTCGGGATCGCTGCCGAAATCGATAAACTGCACGCCGCCAGGCTCGCACAGCTCGGAATATTGCTTATAAAGCGGCGGGATGGCGCAGCCGAGGTTGCTCAACAGCTGCTTAAGCCTGCGCAGATCCGCCTGATAGTCGCCGCCGCTGAACTGCGCCAGCACGTCCGGCAGCGAAGCGGGATAAGGCTGGCGCGACGTCGCCAGCGGCAGCCCGGTGGGGAAATAGAGACGATAAAAGGCCACCAGCAGATCGCGCGCCGCCAGCGGCATGCCGCCGGAAATAGAGACCGGGCCGAACAGGTAGCGCGTCTGCGGATAGCGCGCCAGATACGCGCCGATGCCGAGCCAGAGATAGTCGAGCCCGCGCTTGCCCCAGTAGGCGGGCTGAATAAAGCTGCGCCCCAGCTCGATGCTCTGCTGCAAAATCGGCATCATGCGCTCGTCGTAGTGGAACAGGCTGTGGCTGTAAAAGCCCTCCAGCCCGCGTCTGGCGAGCTGCTCGTCGCCGGGAATAAAGCGGTAGGCGCCGACGATCTCCAGCTGCGCGTCGTCCCACAGGATCAGGTGATAATAGTCGTCGTCGTAATTATCCAGATCGCGGCGGCGGCCGCTGCCCTCGCCCACTGCGCGAAAGGCGATCTCCCGCAGCCTTCCCAGCTCGCGCAGCAGCGGCACCCAGGTGGCGCCGTTGCGCCGCCACAGGTAGATCTGCTTGCCGTCGCTGGTGGTGCCGAGATGCTCGCTCTCGCGCAGCGCGCGCTTCAGCTCGCCGCGATCTTCGGCGCGGGCGATCGCTTTTTCAGTCTGGAACAGGCCGGGACGCTGCTGGCCGATGCGATAAAGGTGTTTGCGCAGCCGCTTCGCCAGCGCTTTGCCCGGCGTATGGCCGTCATGCCAGTGCGCAAAGGGGATCTGCGCGCCGATATGCAGCTTGATGCGCGAGCCGCGCTGGCGGAACATCTCGCGCACCAGCATCAGCAGCGCCAGCGGCTGGGCAATTTTAGCCGCCGCGTAGAACAGGCCGCTGTTGCGCCCGTCGGCGAAAACCGGCACCAGCGGCGCACGGGCGCGCGCCGCCAGACGCAAAAAGGCGTGATGCCAGCGGCCGTCGCGCACGCCGCGACTGCCGAGGCGCGATACTTCACCCGCCGGGAAAATAATCAGCACCCCGTCGTTGCTAAGGTGCTGCTGCATACGCTGAAGCTGGTCGCGGCTGGTGCGGTTGCCCATGTTGTCTACCGGCAGCAGCAGCGTGCTGAGCGGCTCCAGCATCATCAGCATGCGGTTGGCGACGATTTTCACATCGCGCCGCACCTGCGCCACCGCCGCCAGCAGCGCCAGTCCGTCGAGCGCCCCCAGCGGATGGTTGGCGACGATCACCACCGGTCCGCGCGATGGGATCTGCTCCAGATCGCGCTCGCTCAGCTCGCAGCGCACGTCGAGGTGCTCCAGCATCTGCTCGACCATATCCAGCCCTTTCAGATGCGGATAGCGCGCGGCGAAGCGCTGAAACTCCTCTTCATGCAGCGCCCAGCGCAGCACCCGACGCTGCCAGCCTGCGGGCTGAGCCTGCGGCCAGAAGCGTTCGACAACCTGATCGACAGAGAACATAACGCGCCTTATTTTCGACGATGATGACGCCAAAAATAAGGTGAGATGTTTTCAAATTTATGACGCGACGCCGGTCAGAAATGGTCGGCGATCGGCGTCCAGATATCGGTCAGCGCGCCCTCTTTGCCGGTAAAGGGATCGCGCGTCGGCAGCGGCACCTGCTTCACCTGCTGCTCGGCCGCGCGCAGCCTGGCCGGCTCGTCGCGGTTGGTCTCCGGCGCAAAGCCCTCCGGGTAAGCGCCGACCACCATAAAGTCCTCGCTGGCATAGACCTGCTTATGGCCGACGCCCGCCGGGATCAGCACCGCGTCGCCCGCGCGCAGCGTCACCATACGGCCGGTGTCGCCGCCGAACAGGACTTCCGCCCAGCCCTGCGCCACGCCCAGCAGCTCATGCGTATTGGGATGGTAGTGGGTATAAGGAAAAATGTCGTAACGCCATGAGGGGGGCCAGCCGTTGCGCGCAAAAGTCTGCTCGAACCAGCCGGCGAGATCGGGCTCCTCCTCCTGCGCCTCATCCAGCGCCACGCGCGGCCAGATAATAAGCGGCAGAGGATTGTTTGGCACGCCGCCCGACGGGCCGGCGAGCATCAGGTGTTGCGGATTATTCGACGAGCCGGCGGCAAAGGTGCCCGCCGCGAAGGACATCAGCAACATCAGACTGGAAGAAGAGGCAGTCATACAGGTTCTCCGGGTAGCTTTCCGCTAATTGTGGCAAACCTGATGGTTGTTGCAATGTGCGCCCGCCAGCAGATCCGCTATAAAAGCATGATTTTGCTAACCAAACACAAATAACAAAGCAACAATCCTGCTACTTTGTGCGATCGGCTTATCCCGGCAGCGCCGCGCAGAGCGCAGGCGACGGCAGAACGCCTTTTTTCTGCTCCGGTTCCGGCGCGAAATCGGGAAGCTCCTCGACCTTTTCCGGCGGAACGGGCTTGCCCAGCAGATATCCCTGTAGGGTATTGCAGCCTAAGCCGGTTAAAAAAGCCTGCTGTTCGGCGGTCTCCACCCCTTCCGCCACCACTTTGAGATCCAGCGACTGCGCAAGCGCGACGATGGCGGAAACAATAGTGGCGTCTTCGGTCTGGTGCTGCAGTTCGTTAACGAACGCCCGGTCAATCTTGAGCTCGCTGGCCGGCAGGCGCTTGAGATAGAGCAGGCTCGAATAGCCGGTGCCGAAGTCATCTATCGACGCCTTAACGCCCAGCCGCGTCAGCTCGGTCAGAATGCGCACGCTCTCGTCCGGATCGCGCATCGCGGTGGTTTCCGTCACTTCCAGCGTCAGCAGCTCGGGCGGAATGGCATGCGCCGCCAGCGCCTCGGTCACCGTCTCCACCAGATTGCTCTGCTCAAACTGCAGCGCCGACAGGTTAACTGCGACCGACCAGTTGGTGTGCCCCTGCTGACGCCACTCATGCAGCTGACGGCAGGCCTCGTTGATTACCCAGCTGCCGATATTGACGATCATGCCGGTCTTCTCCGCCAGCGGCAGGAAGATATCGGGCGTCAGCAGGCCGCGCGTCGGATGCTGCCAGCGCAGCAGCGCTTCAAAGCCGATAATCGGGCCGCGCGGCGCGCAATATTTCGGCTGGTAAAACAGACGCAGCTCCTGATTTTCCTGGGCGTGCCACAGATCGTTGTTAAGCTGCAGCTGGGTCTGCGCCAGGGTATTCATTGAGGGCTGGAAGAAGTTATGCCCGTTGCGGCCGTTGTTTTTGGTGTGGTACATGGCGGCGTCGGCGTTGAACATCAGCTCGCGCTCGTCGTTGCCGTCGCCCGGATAGACGGCGATGCCGATACTCAGCGACACCATCAGCTCGTAGCGGGAGATCTCAAACGGACGCTCGATAGCCTTCACCAGCGTGTCCGCCACCGTCGCGGCGTCGTTGGGATCGTTAATATCAATCAGCAGCACAAACTCATCGCCGCCCATGCGCGCCAGGGTGTAGTAACCCTTCATCTGATCGCTCATGCGCTCGGTGACGGCGATCAGCAGGTTGTCGCCGACGTGGTGGCCGAAGGCGTCGTTGACCGCCTTGAAGCCGTCAAGATCCATAAACATCAGCGCAAACTGGGTGCGTTCGCGATTGGCTTTATTGATCGCCTGCTCCAGACGATCCTCCAGCAGAATGCGGTTCGGCAGGCGCGTCAGGTTGTCGTGCAGCGCCAGCTGCGCCAGTTCGCGGTTCGCCTCCGCCAGCGAGCGCGCCAGAATGGCGGTGCGCGCCTGCATGCGCGCGTCGAGCATCGACACCAGCAGCGTAATGCCGAGGATCGCCAGCGTTACCACCGTCACCAGAATCGCCAGCCAGTTGCTGTTGACGCCCATCGTGCCGGCGTGGCTGTGCGCCGGGAAGCTGGCCGCCGCCATGCCGGTATAGTGCATGCCTGCGATGGCGCATCCCATTACCACCGAGGCGCCGACGCGCAGCAGCGTCGTGCGGCCAGAGGTGCCGTCGCGCAGGTTGAACGCCAGCCACAGCGCCGCGCCCGACGCTACCAGCGCAATCACTACCGAGAGCGCAATCCAGCCCCAGTTCCAGCTGATGCCGGGCGAGAACATCAGCGCCGCCATGCCGGTGTAGTGCATCGCCACCACGCCGCTGCCCAGCACCAGCGCGCCGCCCAGCAGTTTTTTCAGCGGTAGCTCGCCCTGACAGACCAGCCAGAGCGCGAAGATCGAGGCGATAACGGCAATTGCCATCGAGACGCCGGTGAGCGACGCGTCGTAGCTCATCACCATCTCCATGGTCATCGACAGCATGCCGATAAAGTGCATCGCCCAGATGCCGACGCCCATGGCGAAGCCGCCGCCGAACAGCCATATCAGCGCGACTTTTCCTGTCGAGGTGGCGACGCGTCCCGCCATATCCAGCGCGGTAAAGGACGCCAGCATCGCAACGAGAATGGAAACGATGACGGTAAACGAATCGTATGAGGTCACTAACATAGTGAAGTCCCGTTAAAGCGCAAAATCGCAGCCATGGTGTTGTAATGAAAAAGTCACAAGGATGAATTATCTGCTCAGGTTATCGGCAAAAGGCAAAGGGTAATTAGCCCGCCACGATGAAAGCTTCCGATGCCTGTGAGCGTTAAAATCTATCGTCAGACGGTAGCGAAGTCGGCGATGCGATCGGCCGGCGTCGGTTTGCCCAGCAGATAGCCCTGCAAAGCGTCGAAGCCGAGCCGGGTCAGCAACGTCTGCTGCTCTTCGGTTTCGACCCCTTCCGCCACCATATGCAGGTTAAGCGTCTGCGCCAGCGCCAGCATCGCGCTCACCACGGTGGCGTCCTGGCTGTCGGCGCGCAGGCTGTTGATAAAGCTGCGGTCGATCTTCAGCTCGCTGGCCTCAAGGTGTTTCAGGTGCAGCAGGTTAGCGTAGCCGATGCCGAAATTATCGATCGCCACTCTGACCTCGATTTTTTGCAGCTCGCTGATGCGCTGCTGGCTGAACTGCGGATCGCGCATCGCGATGCTCTCCGTGATTTCCAGCGTCAGCGACCTGCCTGGCAGCTGATGGCGCAGCAGCGCCTGACGCACCGTCTCCAGCAGATCGCGCTGGTGAAACTGCAGGGCCGAGAGGTTAACCGACACCGTCCAGTTTGGGTGCCCGTCGCTGTGCCACTGTTTGAGCTGGCGGCAGGCTTCGTTAATCACCCAGTTGCCCAGCGCGACAATCTGCCCGGTCTTTTCGGCGCGCGGCAGAAAAATATCGGGCATCAGCAGGCCGCGCGTCGGGTGCTGCCAGCGCAGCAGCGCTTCAAAGCCGATCAGTTCGCTGCTGCTGGAGCGGAACTTCGGCTGGTAGAACAGCTGCATCTCCTTACGCTCCAGCGCCTGCCACAGGTCGTTGGCCAGCGCCAGCTGATGCTGCGCGCTGGCGCTCATCGCCGGCTCAAACAGGCAGTAGCCGTTACGCCCGCTGTGCTTGATGTGGTACATCGCCGAATCGGCGTTAAACATCAGCTCCTGCTTGCTGCGACCGTGCTGCGGATAGAACGCGACGCCGACGCTGAGCGAGACGCGCAGCAGGTAGCGATCCAGCTCGAACGGCTCGTCTATCGTATTCACCAGCCGCTGCGCCAGCGCCGCCGCCTGCCGGCTCTCGTTGCCCTGCGCCAGCAGCACAAACTCATCGCCGCCGAGGCGCGCCAGCAATATTTTGTCGTCGCTGAGCTGGCGGCGCAGGCGGTCGGCAACCGCTATCAGCAGGCGATCGCCGACGTAGTGACCCCAGGTGTCGTTGACCGCTTTGAAGCCGTCGAGATCCATATACATCAGGGTAAAGCCCGGCGTATCGCGCGTCGTCTGGCTGAGCGCGACGTCCAGCCGCTGCTCCAGCATCACGCGATTGGGCAGCGCGGTGAGATTGTCATGCATCGCCAGCTGATGCAGCTCCTGATTCGCCTGGTTAAGGCGCTGCGCCAGGCGCGCGGCGCGCAGCTGGGCGTCCAGCATCGAGGCGAGCAGCGTAAAGCCGAGAATAGAGAGCGTGCCGAGCGCGACCCACACCGCCAGCCCCTGGCCGCTAACGCCCTGCGCCAGCGGCATGCTGTGGCGGTCGAACTGCGCCGCCGCCATGCCGGTGTAGTGCATGCCGGCGATGGCGACGCCCATCACCAGCGCGCCGAGCGCGCGCATCGTCAGCAGATATTTTTCGCCCTGGCGCAGATGAAACGCCAGCCAGAGCGCGGCGCCGGAGGCGAGGTAAGCGATGGCGACGGAGAGCGCCACCAGCGAAAAGCGCCAGTGCGGCGCGGGCGAGATCAGCAGCGCAAGCATGCCGGTATAGTGCATCGCCACGATGCCGCTGCCGAGCATGGCGCTGCCCGCCAGCCAGCGTCGGCGGCTAAAACGCCCGTGCTGCGTCTGCGCAAAGGCCAGCATACAGGCGGCGCAGGCCGCCAGCAGCGACAGCACCGTCAGGCTCACGTCGTAGCGCATCGGCATCATCATCGCCAGCATGCCGATAAAATGCATCGCCCAGATGCCGATGCCCATCGCCATGCCGCCGGCCAGCAGCCATAAACGCGCCATCCAGCCGTGCGACACCGCGACGCGCCCTGCCGTGTCCAGCGCGGTAAACGCGGCGATAAAAGCGACAATCAGCGAAACGCCGACCAGGACGCTATCCCAGGTGACCAACAGCATGTGCAACTCCCCACAGCCTGCCTGTGAGCAGGCGCTGTGTTGTAATCAACAAAGATTCCAAAAAAAACAGACGGATAAAAAAGTGGTCAGCCGTGCAGTTTATTATTTTCAGGGCCGTTTAGCGCTCTCCCGATGCTGGCGGGACGTGATTAAGACTTTTCCTGGCATGGTAACTAAAAGGGTAACTGGACCTGATTAATGTATGAACATATCACTGTTAACGAGGCGGCGGTAGAGGGCAAAATACCCCGCGCTTTGCTTTTTTTTCTTTAACCCAAGGTATTGGTATTACAGGTTTATCGGCCTGAAATGCCAATTGATTAAGGAAAAATTCCGCTATCGCTTCACCGACGCTTGCGCGCTGTTCTATATTAAGTAAAATTTATAAAAAACCCTTAGCTCAAAACTAAGATTATCCTCAGGATGAGGCGCCATTTCCGGCTTTGCCGGGGCCGCAGTTACTAAACTTTGTTTGATTTAATAATTAATCACCGGGCAAAAAAGCACTGACTCTGAATAATCGGTAAGGATTAATTATGAAATTCAAGCTTTTTCTGTTTGCCGTTGCGGGCCTGACCTCGGCACTCCCTGCTGTGACTTTTGCCGCCACCACCACAGGGACGATCAACGCCACCCTGACGCTGACCACCGGCTGCCTGGTGAACGGCCAGTCCGCCACGACCGGCGTTAACTTCGGTACCTTGAACTTCGGCAGCAGCGCGGCGACCTTCGATACCCTTAACGCCACGCTGGTCGGCGCGTCCGGAAACGGCATCTACGTGCGCTGCACCACCGGCCAGACTTTCAATGTGCAGGTGACCAGCAGCAACGCGGCGCCCGCGACCATCTACGGCACCGTTTCCGGCCAGCCGCGCTACCTGATCCTCGGCTCCAACAATACGCAGGGGATCGCCTACACCCTCTACAGCGCCGCGGCCTTTACCACCGCTATCGCTAACAACACCAATATCGCACCCAGCGGCACCACCGATCCGACGCTGGGCACCAACTACGCCATCTACGGTCGCGTCGTGGGCGGCGGCTTTAACCCGCTGATTCCGGCAGGCACCTATACCGACACCATTAACGTCGCCGTGAATTACTGATCGCGCGGTCAGGAGCATCCGGGTGGCTGCGCCGCGCGCTTTGCGCAGGCTGATCTGCGCGCTGCCCCTGCTGACAGGAAGTCTTAGCGCCTGGAGCCTGCCCACCAGCACGTTTCAAGTCTCGGATTCCATCGTGGCGGGCTGCGTCGTCTCCGGTACCAATACCGGCGTCTTCGGCACGCTTGATTTCGGCTCGCAGTCGGGGGTCGCCAGCAACAGCGTCAGCGCCAGTTTTGTGCAGAGCGCCGCTATTACGCTCGCCTGCACCCCAGGCACAACGCTGAGCATGAGCATCAACGGCGGCAGCAACTACACCACGACGCGCAACCTGAAGCACACCAGCAATACCAATACTGTGCCCTACACCCTCTACACCAACGCCAGCCATACCACCGCGATCCCGGTGAACAGCGCCGTCGCGCTGAGCTACAGCAATGCCAATAACATTACGCTGCCGATTTACGGCATGCTGCAGCTGCCCGGCCCGACGCGCGCCGGCGTCTACACCGACACGCTGACCGTGACGCTGAGCTGGTAGCCGCATGCTTAAAGGAGAAAGTTGATGATGCGCGCCCTGTTGTTCTTTGTTTCCCTGCTGGCGGCCAGCGCCCAGGCGGCAAACTCGCTGATGATCTGGCCAATCGATCCCGCCATTAATCCGGAGGAGAAAGCGAGCGAGCTGTGGCTGGAAAACCGCGGCAGCGTCACCACGCTGATGCAGGTGCGCATCTTCAGCTGGCAGCAGGTCGGCGGCAAAGAGCAGTACGCCACGCAGCAGAGCATCGTCGCCAGCCCGCCGCTGGTGCGCATCGAGCCGGGAAAAAAACAGCTGGTGCGCCTGATCAAGCAGACGCCGCCCGGCGCGGGGCAGGAGCTGGCGTACCGCGTGGTGCTCGATGAGATCCCGACGCCGCGCACGCCGGGCGAAAACCAGGCGGGCCTGAATTTTCAGATGCGCTACTCGGTGCCGCTGTTCGTCTACGGCGACGGGCTGACGCGGGACGGGGCAAAACCGGATTTAAGCTGGCGGCAGGTGAGCGAAGGCGGCCGATCCTGGCTGCTGATCGCCAATCACGGCAGCGGCCATGCGCGCCTCAGCAATGTCACCATCGGCGGACGCAAGCTGGGCGACGGTCTGTTCGGCTACGTGCTGGCGCGCAGCGAAAACCGCTGGCCGCTGAAAACGCCCCTTAGCGGCCAGATGACGGCGGACACCAACGCCGGCGCGTGGCGCAGCGCGCCCAGCCGCTAAATGCCGCGCGCACTTCACCCCTGCGCGCTGGCGGTGGCCAGCGTCTGCGCCTGTCTGACGCCAGCCGCCGCGCTGGCGGAGACCTTTTCGTCGCTGCCGCCGCCGCCGTCGCAGGAGAGCAGCGGCGATCGTCAGCGCTATATGCTGGAGCTGGTGATCAACCAGCGCGAAAGCGGCGTTATCGTGCCGGTAGAGCGGCGCGACGGCCGCCTGCTGGTGCGCGCCGGCGATTTGCAGCGCGTCGGCATTCCCGCGGAGAAATTGCCCGACCCGCAGCAGGTCGACGTCAGCCAGTGGCCCGACGTCAAAGCGGATTACGACGATCGCCGGCAGCGGCTGCTGCTGACGGTGCCGCCCGCCTGGCTCCCCGGCCAGGTGATCGGCGAGGCGCAGAACGGGTCGCGCTACCCTGGACGCGCCACAACCGGCGCGCTGTTCAATTACGACCTCTACGCCACGCGCACCACCAACGCGGGCACCCGACTTTCCGCCTGGAACGAACTACGCCTCTTCGGCTCCGCCGGTCAGTTTTCCAGCAACGGCGTCTGGCAGCAGCAGATCGAGGGCCGCGCCCCAGCGCAGGATGACGGCTATATCCGCTACGATACCTGGTGGAGCAACGAGGATGAGAACAACGCGGTGAGCTGGCGCGTCGGCGATCTCACCACCGACGCGCTGAGCTGGAGCAACAGCGTGCGTCTCGGCGGGATACAGGTCGGCCGCGATTTCAGCGTGCGACCCGATCTGGTGACCTATCCGCTACCGGCGTTTTCCGGTCAGGCGGCGGTGCCCTCCACCGTCGATCTCTTTATCAACGGCTACCGATCCAGCCAGGCGAACGTGCAGCCGGGTCCCTGGTCGCTGACCAACGTGCCTTTCGTCAACGGCGCGGGCGATGCGGTGATCACCAC
>Ga0157358_1000956_pt1 | contig 12461 bp, 5 predicted proteins | sample AttcapACBM2_FD_111484 | JGI IMG/M metagenome (GOLD analysis project Ga0157358, IMG submission 111484) | Fungus gardens microbial communities from leaf cutter ant in Botucatu, State of São Paulo, Brazil - Atta capiguara ACBM2 | ecosystem: Host-associated > Fungi > Mycelium > Unclassified ...
AGGTCCTATTTATACAAATGGTTCATGGTCCGTGCTACTAATAATTAAACCTGCCCTATAGTCCATGCTTCATCCTCATGCTTGCCTCAAGGCCACCATGTTGTATATATGTGCCCTAACATCATCTTCCAGATCCTTCTACCACATTCTAGGCCTTATGACGTCACATCATGTGACATATCATGTGACTGCAATGTCACGTGCCTCTTCATCATCCAAAAGAAAACAAAACAAAACAAAATTCCTATAAAGTCAGAAAATAAAAGAAAAAGAAAAAGAAATAAAAATTGTTCATGTCCCAAGCATCCCATAACACCTTCCCTTTTCTAGTAGATATGTCTGCTAACAATATTCTAAGTATCTCTTTCAAAATATATGACTAGTACAACACAAGCTAAAGTTAAAGATCATTCCAACTCTTGTATTTTGTGTACTTGGTTAATATACAATTACTTATTTAGACTTCTGAGAGTCCATTAGTAGATCTTGGATAACAAGGTATGAGCTATATCTAACAAACATACTTATTGTTTAATTAAGTAGTATTAAGTAGTATACTTGTAAAATTTCTTGTATTAACTTCATGTTGTAGATTTGTTTACATAAGAGAATAATAAGCATTTTTGAAACCTTATCTAGTATTAAACAACTTTCTAAAGTCAAAATAGTTTATAACATTAGCTAGATGTCAAAACTAAGCTTTTATTACATAATTTTAGTATAACTAGTTTAGTAGCTGGTTTATTTCTAACAATTAGATAGTGTTAAATAGGATAAAAAGAGTGTTTACTAGCACCTACTAAGATTTAGTTGACTTTAAAGTATAAGACTGAAAACAAAGACAATGCAGTCTTCTCTTTCTCACTAGTTTCTTTATTTAATCAACCTACACTATTATTATTATTATTATTATTATACAATAAGTAGATGAAAGTCTTATATATCACAAACTTCATTCAGCTTGTATCTCCACAACCAGTAGACCGATTTTCACAAACTAAGTTGCACTGGAAAGCCCCAAATGATAGCTATTTGCACATATATAGGATGTACAAAAGTAGCAACAGATGACTGAGAGATCAGGCCATCAGTAATTGTAAAAGCTTTGTCTGCTAATATCTCATGAATGGCTGAATGGATTTGCATAATTGAACTTGCATTGAAAATTGCTCATCAATTCATTTCTAATGATATATGATGCATCTTAAAGCAATAAGTATTGGTAGAGATACAAGCATATCAATATAGTGACATAATGAGTTATCTTCTAAAATTAGCCTAACAGCTGCTATGACAGATGAAAGCTTCTATTAGGTATGAGTTTTGATCATGTGATGGCAACAGCTTGCATATGGACTATCACTTTCTTGTATATATACCTCTGTGTCTGAGAACTAGACCTTAGACTTAACAATGTTAATTATTCTTGTTGATACTACTCATCACCTATTATCATTATCTCCTTATACTGAATCTCTGAAACACCACTAAGTTCAAGTATCACAACTAGTGAGTGGCTTATTTATGATACTATAAAACCAGTTGGCAATACTAATAGAAGAAGGAGTAGTTAGTTACTATAAGACTAAGGCTATTGTAGTAACTACTAACTAAAAATTGGCAGTAGCTCACTAAGTAGTCTTATTGTACAAAAGTCTTATAAGAGAACTTAGCAAGAAGTCTCTAACATATTTCTATACTATTAGGACAACTGGGTGGAAGAGTAAGGCACTTCAAATTTCTAGAAAATCCTAAGTTTATTGTCTAAGAAATACTAACTATATACTTATCTTTAAGAAATCCTACAAGAACAGAATAGAGATTCCTAGAGATAATAACTACTCTATGTTAATTAGAAACAGTTTAGAATAGAGAGACTGAATTGAAAGAGAGCCAGAATACTTAGCAAGTGCTTCCAGAGCATGGAAAAACAAATAAGCAGATAAGATGACAATAGTAGGCTATAGAAGACCACAGAGTATTATGGAAGAGTAAGGGAATATGGAAAAGAGAAGTTAGATAATATATCCAAATGATTAAAAGTATTTGTATGCAACATGAAGAGGTCTAGAGTGTGGAAAAGCAGATTGGTGGATGAGTACAAATACTAGGAAAGGTCATAGAACACAGATTAGCTAAAAAATATGGAAGAAAAAGGTCTCAGAAGAGTAAGTTCCCTTATATATACTACTTGTACAAGTTCTGCTCTAAACTACATATAAGTCCAACATACCTACATTATATCTTATTCCAAACTCCAACAGAAGCCTATCTTCTCTGATAGCATTATTTTTATAATATATTCTATATAGTATTATTATACTCTATTTTATACACTATGAGTACTTGGTCTTTTATAGCAGAAGTACTCTGATCAAACTTAGTCTTCCACAGTAAAGTTCCCTTATCTGATCTCTTTTGGTATTTCACTACTAAAACCCATAAGTTTCTTCTTTTCATACTACTTATATAAGGCTAGTAAATATATTGTATTTTTCTAGTCTAATAATTGACTATTTTAGTTGAACTCTATCAGTATTTACTTCTCTTGAACTTTACTCTATCCTTGAAGTTGCAATTATATAGTAGACAAATAGCATTGCATATAAGCTGAAGCCAAGGTCATTTTAGGAAGCTCACAACACTATATACTTTGTATAGGGTTTTTATACTCAGTATAACTTCAAGCCAATTCTATGGGGTTTTGCCTTTTAGTATAAACTATACTTAATACCAGTATCTTCTACAACTTTCTATTATACATGATTTATAATCTTATGTACAAGGGATATGACAGATGATATTACATTATATAATAATATCATATTCAGTAGTCATGTATCTTTTTATTGTTCTAAAGAAAATTAAATATAGGAGTCCAAGCATACTACGACAAAAGTTTTAGAAAAAGCAAGGAAAAGTGGGTTTGCTATCTTTGTATAGAGATAATGCAAATAATAATATTTGTAATAACATTGTTAGAGTTGTAAATAGTAAACTTGGTTTATTTTATTTTTCTATTTTCTATTTTATTTTATTTTATATTTTGGAACTTAGGGTTAGGGTTAGTATAATGTCACATATGACTGTCACACTATCACATAATCATGTATCATAATAGAATATGGTAGAAGATTTTAGAAGGAAATAATATCACTATAATATATCTAACATATGGTCTTTAGAGTAGGTTAATGGTACTGTAACATGGACCAGTGACTTAGTACATATAAGATAGACAGTTCTATACTAAAAACTCCATTTATTGACTTTTCTTATATTAACTCTAATATAAGGTTCTTTTTCTTAACCCACTCTAAGATCTTAAGATTATAAATCAGCTTGTATTTTTATAACTAGTAAATGTTATGGCAACCACTTATCACAATGACAAATGATCACACAAGCGAGTAAATCTCAAAGGTAGATATAATGTGGGTAGTTCACAAGAGAACTTGACAAGGAGTCTCTGCTAAATTAGAGTCCTATATATACTAAATACACCTGGTCCATGCTACATCCTTATGTCCACCTCATTTCTTACTCAAGGCCACCATGTTGTATATATGTGCCCTGATATCGTCTTCTAGATCTTTCCACTATGTTCTAGGCTTATGATGTCACATGATGTGACATGTCATGTGACTGCAATGTCACATGCCTCTTCATCGTCACTAAAAGAAGAAAGAAAAAGAAAAAGAAATTTAAAAGAAAAGAAATATAAAATCAAGAAAAATAGATAAAAGAAAAAGAAAAATGTTAGTGTTCAAAGCATTTCATAACAGTAAACTGATTTTCACAAACTAAATTGTACTAGAAAGCTCCTAATAATGGCTATCTACACTTATATGAGATATACAAAAGTAATAATAGATTACTAAGATATCAGACCATTAAACCACAAGTTTTATTAGCTATTATCTTAGGAACAAATAAATGGAGATTAGGATTTATAAAGATATAAGCATATCAATGTAGTAATATAATTAGTTATCTTCTAAAATTAGCCTAACATCTGCTATGACAGATGTTAGCCCTACCAAATACAAGTTTTAATTATGTTATAGAAATAGCTTATACATGAACTATTATTATTTTGTATTAATACTTCTGTATTTGAAGATTAAACCTTAGACTTAACAATATCATTTATCATCAGTTCATTATCTATCCCTTATTATTATTGACATTTGGATTGATCTTTATCATCATTGTTATTATTATTAAACTTCTAAATCAAATAAGTAAGTAGTTTATTTTGTGATAGTGAATATGCTATAAACATGTATCTTGATGTCATTCTTCTAGCTTCTTCTCCTATATTCTAGGTCTATGATATTATATTATGTAATACATTATATGACTATGATTATATATCTCTTTATTGTTCAAGAAATAAATAAAAAATCAAAGAAAATAAAAACAAAAATATATGAGTTCAAGCATACTATAACAACTTTTCTTTCTCTAACCACTATCATAGCTAGCTTGAAAGATCTAATACTTTCTCCTAGTCTCCAGAACAGTTCTTCAATATATTAGTAGATCTAGAAACTCACTGTTAAGTATGTGCAATTGAGTATTATGTAATAAATTGTTGAACAAATATATATATTATTATGACTTAAGTTTGGAGTTTAGAAAAAAGAGAAAACTTAGTAGAGTTTTTAGTATAGATAAGTCTATCTCTGGTACATAGTTTATGTATACTTTATATTTAGCCCATCTTAAATATTACAATGTTATGCAACATTTCAAGAGAGTGATATTATTATATAATGACTCTTATATATAACTTGTAATTGTGACTGTGACATTTATCATACCTTATCATGTTACTTGTGATAGTTGTAACAATTATGTAATATCATATTACTCTCTTTTACTAAGTCTAAAAATAAAAAAGAATAGAGAGAAATCAAAATATAAAAATAAGAGAAACTTAAATAATAAGAGAAATATAAAGAGAAATAAGTCCATCATCAAAATTCTGCTCTCCAGAGCTAGTTTTAAAGCTGGAAAATAAGTGTATTTAAGAGAAATACCTCAAACTTGTTGTATTATAAGATACTTTTTAAAAAGTTCTTCTACCTCTATGAATGTCTCTTTTAGAACCTTAGCTTTATCTTCTTTAGAAGAAATAGTATGCTTAAACTCTTATATTTCATTTTGATTTTCTTTTTCTTTTATTAATTTGATTTTTTTCATATTTATTTAATTCTTAGTTGATAAAAAGGTATATAACTGTAGTCACATGATGTAACATCAAAGGTCTAAAACATAGTAGAAGAGACTAAAATAATAATATTAGAAAGTATAGCTATAGTATGTTTATAATACATACTATTTAATATCTATACTTTTTCTATCTTTTTCTAGTATATGTCATACTTTATTCCAATAACCTATCAACCCAAGGACCAAACCCTGTATTCTCCATCAATTTCATAGATATTAGAGTTAAAGATAATGTATGTATTTTATTTTTATTTATTTATTATTTTTTACTTCAAGTTAGAGGTTAGCATGATATCACATATAACTGTCACATGACATGGGGTCACACATTGGTCACAAGTTATAGTCACATAGTCACATACTACAGAAGAATATAAAAGCTTTCAGAACAATGATATTATCCTATATATTAATGGCATATAGTATATATGACTTTTAGAATAGACTAAGATTAGTGTAGCATGAACCAGTAGTCTAGCATATATAAGGTAAACATCTTTGTACATGAAACTTTATCAAGTTTTCTTATGTAAATCCTATATAAGAGTTTTCTTTTGACTAGTTACTAAGTCTTAAGTCATAACATTAGTGTTATGATTCAAAGCTCAAGGTGTTAAGCAATGAAACAACTCTTGTATTGAGTAACACAAGAGAACTCAATAGAGTTCCTAATACAAAGTAGTCTACCTTATATACTACTACTCCTGGTCCATGCTAACTACTGTGCATCCTACCCTAAATGACCATGAGTATGACATAGGGCTAGCATATGTTGTCCATACCATATGATGTCACTTTATTCTGGAACCTTCTACTTCATCTCGTGATCAATCATGTGACTATGCCATCACTTGTGACTGATGTGACAGTGTGACCAATAGACCCTAACCCAAGTTGTTCTAAAAATAGAAAAATAAAATAAAAATGAAGAGTGAAAATAAAAGTCAAGTCCATCATCAATGATCTTGACAATTAGAACTTGATTTCTATCTTTGAGACTACCCAACTCAGGGTCTTTTCTACTCTTTTTTCTTTACTTTCTCATTATCCTTTAGTCAAGAAGAATAGCTGGACTTTAGGCTTAAGGGATATACTAGTTAGGCAGGAAAAGCTTAGTCATTTTGTGTTAAAGCCTACTAGTACTTAGCTTATCTTGTATAGATGTGGTAGATAGTTTTCTTTGAGTAATAGCCCCATAATGTAGTGTTTCTTTGTGATCTGTCCACACAAAGGAATGATAGTGATCCTTCAGATACTATCTGGAGTTATTATGGCAACTACTTAGTCAAGATAACCAATAGATCACTTAAACAAACTCAAGAATGAAATATCTTATAAAAATCACAAAAGAATTCAATGAGGAGTCTCTGATATATTTCTACACTATTTATACAATAGATATATAGTCTATACTAATAATAAATAACCCTATCCTAAAATACATCTATAAGTCCACCATACTGTTACTACAAGATAAACATATTGCAACCATACTCTTAACATTACTGTTTTAGTTTCTTCTATGATGTTCCAGACCTATGACATCACATTATATAACATATCATATGACTGTAATCATATACCTCTTTTTTTTTTAAAAAATCAACAATTTATTACACAGAATGTGAGGGCAGACTGTGGTAGCTACTTCATAACTATATACATCACAAGCAGACTATATGAAGAAAGAAACAGAAAAAAAAACAAGAAAGCAGACAGAGAAGAGAAAAAGGAAAAAATAAAAGTAGAGATATAATGTACTCATAAAAGATTACTACCAAACAATTACAACTATCTAATCACATTATTGAATGCAAAAGCTATTGAACTCTAAGAAGAGGATAAAGTGACTCAGAGAGTCTCTTCTCAGATTCCAATAGTTGTTAAACCTTTGATACTCATAGAGGATGTGATATCTTGACTCAATAGAGTAGAGTTCACACAGACACTTGAACTCCTCTTTTGGGAAGAAGTGCAACCTATACTTGCCTATTGGGTATGGCTTACTATAGCTCTCATTGCTCTTGCACATAATAAATTGGAATGACCTATGAAATTTAGCCAAGACCCCCATTGATGTAGGATAGCTTGATAGGATTATCATTGTCATTAACAAGTTTAAGAAACTGCTGACCCTTCTGATCTGATGCTTGAAACATTATTTTCCAGTTTTAAATTATGTCATTGCACTTGCTTTTCTTGCTGAAGTCCCAAGATGATTTGTAGGGGAGCAACAGTGTTTGACAAAAATGTTAGATATCTTTGTTAACAGATTTAAAGAGTGGCCAGTCACAATGGCTAGGACATTCCCAGAATTCAATTGAGTTGTCATTGTTGGTGATGAAAAACTTCCTAAGTTCTTTGGAAATGGCAGCTGAATGCACTTGGAATAGATGGATTGATAAGTCAAAGATCTTTCTTACAGCATGAATAGAGTTTGTGACAATGATAATTTTTGAGATTTCTGGTAGACTGACAGTCTGATTGATGCTGCATCTAATGATGAAGAGTTCAGCTTCAGTTGAGGTAATGTTAGCTGTATAATGTAGAGTTTTGACAATGGTTCTGTTATGGATGTGAATATGAGTAATGGATGTGGCTATGTTGTTCTTGATGCCAGCAATGCCATTGAGCTGATGGGAGTGACCTTCAAGATTGTTGTCTTTGCATTTGATAAAAGGGTGAAAAGAAAAGCAACTAGGAAAAACATCAATAAGATAAGAACCAGGAGAAAACTCTATATTTAAGAGATCAAATGAAGGAAATACTTTGTTGAACTTATTGTCTATGTTAACAATAAAAAGCCTTTGATATTTTCTATTTAATAGTGAGTTAGTGAGTCAAGAGAGAAAGGATGTTGAGTGAGGTTGTCAGATGGTCTTGACTCCAGTAGATACTACAAAATATAGTTATGAGAAAGTGAGTGCACTCTTAATTGAGCTCAACCACTAAGTTTGCAGAGGTGAAGGTTGATGGGTATAAGGTCTGTAATGGTTTTGACCTCAAATAATGGAGAGGTTTAGAATGCACCAAGAATCCAGATAGTAGCTCTCTGTTGTATATGGTTGAGAACTCTAAGTGGGTATGATAATGGGGCTTTCTTGTAAAACTATAGTTGAAAGCTATATATGGTGATAAGGAGGATGCAGCATCTGTATAGAAGTTATTTCTATTGAAGAATGAAGCCTTAGGTGGAATTTCCAAGAACTTTCATACACTTAACAGTTGAAATCACTTTGTTCACATAGAAGTCAATATATTGATGGAATGACAGTTTTCTGCCAAAGATAAAACATAGGTATCTCCAAGTATTGTTAGGCTTCAAAACTGGGCTGCTGATTTCTAATAAGTCAAGAGAGAGGATTGAAGACACCCTATGCTCTGGAAAAATGAAAGACTTCCATCTTTCCATATTCTAGTATGAGACCAAACTTGTCTAGAATAGAAGAAATAACATTATAGCTGCAAAAAAAAATAGAGTTTGAGATTGTCAAAGATTTACTCTAGGCAATGAATAAGCCATTGTCAATGAAGGAAAGGATAGAAACTAGATTTTTTAGATTTTTTAAATGTTTTTTGAGAATGTGAAAGATTAGAGAAATATATAAGACAGACAAAATGGGGGAGAGGGCTGAGTCTTGCCCCACACTAATGTCAACATTGAAAAAATGAGAATAAAAATTGTTCTAACAATACTGTGTTTTCCTGTCTACTAGATAATTAGAGAAGAATTGGATAGCTTTGAAATGGCATCCAGCCTTTTTCAGGATAAGCAGAAAGAGCCAATGATTTAAGGATGGAAAGAACTGAGTGATGTTAAATACCAGTGTACTTGTCATGTTGTTTTTGATTTATTTTGAACAGATGAAGTGAGTGAGGGTTATACCAGCATCTGAAGTAGATTTTTGCTTGAGACCTCCCAATTGGCATGAATAGATGAAATCATTCAATATCAGATGGAATTGGAGGCAATCACCAATAACTTTCTCAATAAGTTTTCCTAGTGTATTGAGAAGAATGGGTTGGAATGACTTAGGAGAATCATAAGACTCCTTGTTTGGTTTAGGGATGATGATTGTTGTTGAAGATTTGAAGTGTGATGGTCACAATCCTAGCTCAAAACATGCATTAATGATACTTATGATTTTACCAAGACATGCTTCATTGTTGATGGTATACTTGAGATGACTCCAAGAAAGTTTGTTAGATTTAGGGACAGATGAGTTGTTACATTTAGTGATGGCCTTCATGAACTCTTCCTTTGAGAATAGAGGCCACTCTTTGGGAGATTTGTCAGAGATCTCATCTAGAACCTTGATATTGACATGACAATCCTAAGCTAGATTGAAGATAGAGTGGAGGGCATGCCAAAGATTGTTAATCTCAAGACATGGATAGTTGCTGTACTTGATGGCTTCAACTGCTAGAAGATTTCTTTTCTTGACCTAGTTCATAAGTTCCCAGAGCCTCCTTGCCTTGTTCAATATTTATTGGATTTTCTGATCAAAGAATGAGTGTTTGGTACATTTAACTGTTTTCTTGAATTGCTTTCAATCAGCCAAACTTCTAGTCAACCTGTATATCTCCAGATCACTGTTACAACTCATATCCCACCAGCTCTTTAAATACCTCAAGATATTGACAGTTTTTGAGTTCTTTTCCCAAGCTCTTTGAATAGCTATAGTGAATGAATTGACAACATTTTCAAGTGACTCAATGTCAGATAAATTGGAAGTGTCAATGGTTGAGATGTCCTTGATTGTATCTTTGATGAATGACTTTTCTTCTGTGCTGCCCTTGGCAATAGAGCATTTTCCATTGTGAATATGTTATTCTTCAATTGGGATAGTGATGGTGAGAGAGGCATGGTCCAATAATAGCCTCCACTCAGGGTAGATGGTGTGATTGTCCAACTCCTCTGAGCTGTATCTAAGGAACATGAGGTCAATGACCAAGTTTGAACTCTGGTTATTATCTGAATATCTAGTGGGAATGGGATTAGTAGTGTTGTAGTAACCACTCGCCGGAATGGCACTCGTAATATGCTGACTTCAGCAAAGCTCTCAGATAGCTATCTAGTAGTGGGGATTACAAGAGAACTCGACAAGGAGCCCTCACTATATTATCCACTATATATATACATAGCTCCTAGTCCATGCTACAACAATATATATCTGGCCCTTAAGTCTATGCGTCGTCCTCATATCCTATTACTCATCCACATGTGTTTTCTTTAAGGCCATCATGCTTCCTACATGTGTCCTAATGTCATACCTTTAATCTCTGCTGTACATGTGCACACCATGTATACACCATGAGAAACCCATATCTCTTGACGTTATCCCTAACCCTAACTCTGATCTAGACTCCTCTTGATCCTTCTAGACTATTAGTCCTTCTAGACCATTCTAGACTCTGTCACATGACTTCCAGGTCATGTGCTCTCCATCCATTGTAGACTAATAAAATACTATCTTATCTTTGTCCGGCTAACCCTAACCCTAGCCAAAGTCTATCCATACACTCATACTATAACATTCAGCTTTGTGAGGACCATTGCATTTCAGGTACCTAACATCTTGAAGTCAACATTGAAAGGTTGTGTGCTCCTACTTCCAGTAGTTCTTGTACTGTGAAACACTGGAGTTTATGTTAGCACCATGAATGGTAGCGACAAAGCTGCTAATATTGAAGCAGCAATTGATAAGCTTCTTGGCTGTTGAACCACTCTGGGAGTCCCATATGTCTATTCGGACAATTGCTATATTTGATTTTAGAGAAACCTTGATGATGCATGGCTTAGACATAATGTTGATGTTGTCAAATATGTGTGTTGCTTTTGTTACCTTAATGAACATTTCTATCACTTCAGAGTTGATAAGCACATTAGTACCTTCTATGATGTATGGGATACCAAGAATTCTTAAATATGACTTCAATTGAGGGAGTCACACATCTTGGATATCATTGGTATCAATGTTGTTACAGTTCTTTACATAATTGCTGACTATACTGATTTCTGATAGGAACATGACTCTGTTGGAAGTAATAATAAGACTCTGATGATATATACAGATAAAGTCAATGGTGAGGTCAGATTTGGTACTTCTTAGGGTGTAGTTGAAATCAGCAATGTGTTCACTTGAGGCCAACATAAACTTATTAGCATTGTCATTACTTATAGAGATAATGATTTGTTTATATGAAGGGTTCTTAGTCATCATGTTAATTTTAGGCCTGGGTTTGTCTGAATTGTGAAAGATTGACTTGTTGAGTTCTATAATCTTCTTGTTCAAAAGTTTTAGGAAGTTTTCCTTGATTTTGAGAATACTATCAATGTTTTTAAATGAAATTTGAGCATATAACAGTTTGATAGACTCAACTGCCTTTTTGTTCTTGCTAGAAGTGTTCTTTCCATGGAATTTTGATCTTTCCAGGACTTCCTCTAATAGCCTAGGAGGAAATTGGAATAGGGAAAGTTTTGAGAAGTTTGTTGATTTAGCAGGCAGGAAAATATTAGTCTTTTTTCCTTTGTTAGGAGAGAGAACTTTGGTAGTGAACTCATCTTTGATGAGCTCTCGGAATATCTTGTTATTTATATTTATTCTAAGTTAATTCTATCTATCCTTGAATACAGCAGATATGAAGTTGAATATAATTTGGCCAAAGTCTTTAAGGAACAGGATGTCCTCCTTGCTGTTATTCTTCAACTTCCTATTGTTAATGAAGTCAGAGATACATATTTGATGTTGTAGACATCAATTTCTTGAGATGTAGTTTGACCAAACATAAAGATCAAGTTGGTGCAGCTGTCCCATGAATCAGGATTGCCTAGCTGAAGCTCTTCATATGATAAAGCTGAAACACCACTGTTAATAACAGGTGCCAGGGGTTGTATGTTGTGTGCATGGTTCATATGAGATGGGAGCACACTGTCTGAGTAGTTAGCCTGACCATGAATATTAGACTCCTCTTTCAAAGGCATTGTATATGAAAGTCTGAAAAGTTCCTCTTTAGTTTGGTTAGCCTAGTTGGGGTCAGCACTCTGAGCTTCCATATGAGTTGTGTTATGAACTAAAACCTTAGAGTGAGATAATAGAACAACTCTTGTATTGAGTAACACAAGAGAACTCGATGGAGTTCCTAAGACAAAGTAGTCTACCTTATATACTATAGCCCATGGTCCGTGCTAACTACTGTGCACCCTACCCTAAATGACCATG
>Ga0157358_1000958_pt1 | contig 12451 bp, 2 predicted proteins | sample AttcapACBM2_FD_111484 | JGI IMG/M metagenome (GOLD analysis project Ga0157358, IMG submission 111484) | Fungus gardens microbial communities from leaf cutter ant in Botucatu, State of São Paulo, Brazil - Atta capiguara ACBM2 | ecosystem: Host-associated > Fungi > Mycelium > Unclassified ...
CAAGTATGGTTCTTGCTTCAAGTGGATATCTACAGTTAGTCATGTGAAAGGGAATTGGATAAAGTGTAGAAAATTATCCTGGAAAAGATGTGGTTATCCATAAGTATAGGTAAGGTATCTAGATTGCAGATCAAGCTAGAAAACTTATCTATGGACTTGTGACTGAACTTGAGATGATAACATTAGTCTCAACTTATGTGTTATGCTACTATTTGTTATGTGGTTGTAATTTTAGATAGAGAAAAAGTGTTAAGAAATCTCCGAAAGAAAGGTAAGATGTGATCTTAGTTACTTAATTAATTTCCAGACTAGAGAACTATAGAGTATTTACTTGGTCTTAAATACTTGATTCTATAGTTGGAATGATGGCTAGGGAAGTAGTAGTATAGCAAATATTTAAGAAGATGTTGTAGAGATAGTTTCTAAGAGATAGGACAACTGTGTTAGAGTTGAAGATAGTAAGCTCTATTTTTTCCTTTCTTGTTTGTATTTTCTTATTATAGACTTATAGGTTATAGAATGACAACACATGTGACTGTCATAACTGTCACTGTTACATGATCACATGACATATGGAAGAATATAAAATATTTTAAAAAGATAATATTATATAGCATGTTAATAATATTATGATCTCATATAGTACATATGACTTTTAGTATAGTTTAGTATAGTGTTACAATTCAAAATTCCTAGTGTAGGTCAGTGAAGAGAAACCTTGTATTAGAGTTAAGCACAAGAGAACTCAATAGAGAACTCTGTACAGAATTGTCTACCTTATATACTGAAACCCCATGGTCTGTACTATTCTACTTCTAGCCTACCCTAAACAGCTATGTATTTGTCTTAAGATCAGCATATGTTATACATGCTGTATGACATCATCCTTCCTATGTAACATGTGATCATATGACTGATATGTAATATCACACTAACCCTAAACCTAAGTTCCTAAAATAAAGGAAAAGAAAATAGAAATGAAAAAGAAAAAGAAAAATAGTTATCATCCACTGTCTTCAACTTTGACATATAGTTTCATATAAACTATTAGCTAGTGTATATAAGGTAGACACTCTGTACTAGGAAATCTATCAAGTTCTCTTGTGTAAATAGATTCCTCTTTTGACTTGTCACTAAGTTTTAAGTTATAAAAAACTAGAAGTCTAGGTGATGAGTTATTATAAGATAGAATATTAAGAATTGATCTATATACAAGCAAGTGTGGATGCAGAAGTATACCTAGGAATAGTTAGAGTTCTATCTAGAGTTAGGATATAGATATTTCACAAGTCTTAGAAGTCTGGCTATAATATAAGAATAGCCTTGTGGTATCCTCTATAGTAAACATCATATATATTAGAATGAAATGAGTTCTCTTGGACATCAAATCAACCACTGTCATCAGTATATCAAATTTTAGAAATTTAACAACACAGTTTACACTTATAGTCTTCTATTTAGTAGTTAATACAGATAGTAGATATAATTTACCAAGGAGTAAGTGTTATGATAGCTTAGTGTGCAAGTAAAGATCACAAGTACTAATATACTGATCAACATATCTTGACATCTGGGGCCACTATTAATTCTAAGAGACTAGTCCTAGAGTTTTCATATTTTTGTATATCTAGCTACCTTCTAGTTATAGTGAAGCACAACAACTTACTAGTAGGGGTCTACAGTGTTAGAAATATATATCTTGCCATGAAACAATAGTAGATTCTTATTCTCTAACTATTCTGAAGAGTATAATAACTTTGTTACAGATTGTTAGAGTTCATATATAGCTCTTGCTACTGGTTCCTCCTGCTTACCTAGCCAATTTCCATATTAAATGTCCATCAAGAAAGCTTTCTCTTCACCTTCCACAGCTACACCTTCCAATACTCAAACAACAAGAAACCCTAGTTTGAGTAGCACCATATCTCAGTTATCCTAAGAGCTAGTACTATAATTAGTTTACCTATCAGACTTCCTTATAGACTTTTCAGAATGATAATGTAACATAAAGATAAAGTTGAACAGCACTAAGTATAGTAACTATTAGACTTGTCTTTAGTTTAACTTCTTAGTAGTTGTAAAATACTTCAGATTTTTATAGTCTATCCAGATCTTAACTGAAATAGTAGCTCCTTCTATGAAATGATGCCATTCCTCTTATGCATAGATAATTATCAGTATTTTCTTGTCATGTATCTTATAGTTGCATACTACTAGAAAGAGAAACTTGCTTAGGAAAGCAGCTAGATGTTAATTATCATCTTCTTTGGAGACTTGGGAGAATACTTCTCTAGTTGTGAAGTCTGAGCTATCTGCTTTGATGCAGAATAGAACAGAAGAATCTGAGAATATCAACACTAGTACCATAGTAATAGTATATTTAAGTACATCAAAGATCACTTGCTGCATAAAGTTCTAAATCCAAATACTATTACTTCTTGTGATGTTAAAAAAAGAGCAAGTTATATCCAAAAACTCTTGGATAAAACCTTTGGTAAAAGTTAGTAAAGCCAAGAAATACTTATAGATCTATATAAGTAGTTGGTACAGGCCAGTTGCAAACTCTAGCAACCTTTGTGAGGTCCATCTTAACTTGATCCTCAGAAATCACCAAACTTAGGTACTCAATGTGTGACTTGTCAAACTTACACTTTTTTGGGTACAGAAATAGCTTGTGCTTAGCCAAGACTTTCAGAATTCTATAAACTATTTTATAGTACTCTTGAAATATTTAGGTAAAGATTATTATGTTGCTCAAGTATACTATTATAATACCTTCTACTATGAGGTCCTGAAATATGTTATTCATCATAGTTTAGAAGGTAGCTAGCCTATTAGTTATACTGAAAAATATTACCAGGGTTTTGAAAAGTCTACAGTTTATATAAGAGACTGTCTTCTACTTATTATTAGGCTTGATGTGAATATTATTGAAACCTTAGTATATGTCTAGCTTAATGAAGTACTGGACACCCTAGAGTTTAGTAATAAGCTTAGAGATCAGTAAAAGTGGATACTTATTCTTAATTGTAAGTATGTTAAAATTTGTATAGTCTTGTCCTAGAGAAAGAGAGCTATTCTTTTTTCTTGATAAAGAAAACTAGAACAGCTTTAAAGGTTATATGTATCCAGTAAAGAGGTTCTCTTTAGTAAACACATCTAACTTAGACTGTTCTGTATGGAATAGAAGGTATACCTTGAAAGACTTAGGCTCAGCACTAGGAATTAGTTCAATAATATAGTCCTATTTTTAGTAATCTGGAAGGGCATCAAAATCTTTCTTTATTATACATACAGAAGAAGAATAGAAGTGTTGTTTATAACTTGACTCTTGTCAAAAAACAATCTTCCAGCTCTTTCTCATACTTAGCAGAGATCTGCAGAGTTTCATCTGTATCTTTAAAGTCTCCTACCAAGTTAATTCTTTTTAAAAAGCCAGATCAACATATCTTCAAGGTATGTACCTGATGTTTCTTAGTCTTCCAAATATCCTAACAACCTGAATAGTATATAGAACATCTCATCATGGTGACTTCTTCTTTTTGTGTTATGATCTTAGGCTTGGCTCAGGTTGCAACTTAGACAAAGGTTTGAGTAAGAGATAGAATGAGGTTCAATTGGTAAAGCATAAGAATACAGTAGAGTATCTATGCTATATATACTATTGAGCCATGAGGAATATACCAGTTGTATATGAGAAAAATAAGTTATAAAACATGAGAATTAAGCAAGACTATTGCACCTACTATATGAGATGCTGACTGAGACAATTATGGCACAGCCAATCATGTCATCATTACCCTTGAATCTCATCCATGCCATAACTAGGAGGCATTGATTGTAACATTCTGCTAGTTGATTTCAGAGTTATGCTTTTTTAGCTATGCAAAGTTGAGAATAAAGTTCTGTTTATCTGGACTAAAAACTATAAGCAAAGCTCACCTAGAATGTAACTAATAGTATAGTATGATATCCACTACTTTAAATATCTGGCCATTTTTATAAGAGATGCCATTAATATTATATATAAATATGAGTCTTGAGAGCTTATATGTATTTAAGTGGTGTTTTTTCACAAAACTTGAGTTGATGAATCTTCAAGATTCTTTTAGCACTGAAGTTAACTAATAAGTGTATAGAGATAGTTTAGCAGTGTCAGTAATTTTTAAGGAGATGGAAAGATACAAAGAAGCTCTATGGGAATCAAGAGTATTAGTAGTAGGATGTAGGAAGAGTCTCTTCTCTCATGTTACATTCTATGTTCTGACCTCATCTGTCCCAACTCACAGATAACTACTTATCTCTCATCTGCACTTCCCAACTTCTTTCAGTACAAATCAAATCTGTCCATTTTATCTTGAATATTCTTGCTGATTCAAGATAACTCCATAGAACTCTATTCCTTGATATCTAAGAATCACTAGTAATTAGAATAACTCACTTAGCAGTTACATTCCAGATAGCTACCCTAAGTACACTAACTAGTATATAATCTGGTAGTTTATACTATAGTAGTCATCCTGAAAATCAACTAAAACTAGCATACCTCTTCTGATGTTAGCAATGATACACTTCACTACTTTCTGGTGGTTTTCCACTCTCTAAAGTCTTCAGTCCCTAATCCAAAATATGCAACCTGTACAACTCATAGAGGCATAGTACATAAGCTAAAGCCAAAAGTTGTTTTGATCTGTCTTTTGTGTTCTTAGATAATGTATAATTACTTAGTTCTAGACTTCTAAGCTTTTCTTCCAGATCTTGGATAATGAGGTGTAAACTATATTTAATATCCCTCTTAGGATGTTTGGTAAAGACCATAAGAGTTATATAGAGTAGACAAACAAGTGTATTAAATAAATTACTATTATCTCCAATATATTCTTCTATCTTAAGTATATTCTTCTATCTTAAGTACAGTAAACTTATTTATCAGCAGTTAGAGCACACAAATGACTAGCTATTCTAGACAAAATTCTGTTTATCTCTACTACTATTAATAATATCTAAGTTTGCAGATTTCAGCTATTGATAAGTCTTAATGTTTATTCATAAATTTAGGTTCTCTATTGGCTCTTCACATCACTCAGCAGTTAATTGCCAGAAATTTAACCTTACTAAACACTTGTTAGAGTCAAAGACAGTAGACTCTATTTATTTTCATTTCATATCTATTTTCTTATTTTGAACTTAGAGTTATGGATTAGTGTAATATCACATATATATGTCACAAATATGTCACACAATGTGACAATGTGACACATATCTGTCCTATGTTACACAAAAGAATGAAGAAAGTTCTAGAACAATAATATCATATAGTATATTTATTATATGTTGACCTTATAGGTAGTATATAGCCTTTAGGGTAGGTTAGGTAAGATCTCACATAGACCAACTAGCTAGCATATATAAGATAAATACTTTGTACTAGAAACTCTATTGAGTTCTCTTGTGTTAACCTAATATAAGATTCCTTTTTCATCTCAATACTTTGAGGTTTAAGTCATAACAATACTTATGTACTATGTAGTTCATATTTCCACAGTAGTAGCACCTTCCAGTTAGCATAGGATGAGATCTTCAGATATTCATAGTGACATCTGGGGAAAACATCAGCAGTATTTAGTATAAAAGTGCTAAAAAAATAGAAGATGGTTGATGTAAGGAGACTTGCTCTTCTAAGACTTTTCTCTTTATGTTTTCCAGTTTATCTGTGTTCTATGACTCTTTCTGGTATCCACACTTATTTGCAGATCCACTTTCCTACATCTCTTTGAGCTATATACATATATTTTTCACCATCTGAATATGTTATTTAACTCTTCTTTCCTGTATTCTCTCACTCTTCACTAATGTTCTGTGTTCTGTAACTCTTTCCAGCATCTACACCTATCTGCTCATCTATTTTCCCATACTCCAGAAGCACTTGCTAGGCACTCCAGCTCTCTTCCAATTTGGTTTCTCCATTCTAAACTGTTTCTAACTACTTAAGTATCATCATTCTCTGATTATGTAAATAGAATTCCAACATATTAGAATGGACTTATTATATAAAGTAGTTATCATATTTAGGAATCCCTATTCTGTTTTCTTTAGATTTTCTAAAGATGAGTGTATCATTAGTATTTTTCAAACAATAAACTTAGAATTTTCTGGAAATTTGAAGTACCTTGCTCTTCTACCTAGTCATCCTAACAGTTGATAAGAGGCAGAGATAACTGAGGAACTCTATGGAGTTTAGAAGTTGAGAGAGAGAATGGAATAATTTGCTAAGTTAACTAAAATACTTTGTTGGCTTGTCTAACTTGATCTATTCTTTGCACAGCATTGAACTATATAAAAGGTCTATGTCTTCTAGTCTTCCCACCAGCTGGATTGTGATCTAGTTCTAGATTACTGTTCAAAGTCCATAACAAAATTTGACTATTATAGTCTGTAAATTTGTGTAGCTAGCCTCTGAAATTAGAGTTTGGAACTAATCTAAATAATCCTCTACTACATAGATATCCTAGTAGTAGGCTGTTTTCTTGAATTGATTGACAGCTTCAGTAGTAGTATTCATATAGAAAAAATACTTTTAAAAGAGCTGCTCAAACTTGAACTATAATATTATGGGAAAAGTACCAGTAGTGAACTTTTCTCAGAATATACTTTATGACCACTTTGGGGTATGGCTACTTTTAGAGAATGAGAATATAATATTATCTTAGTTGTAAGAGAACTAATTTACAGATAACCAGATATAAAGAGAGCAGAAGCTGAGAAAGGCTTGCTCTAATTGTTAATCTTTACTAAAGTATTTTGAGGGTGGAATATTGGGTTGAGAGTAATAGAGTAGGTTTGTTAGTATACAAGTGTTGGTAGAGAAGGAGATTTTAATGTTTAAAAAAAGAGTATACCTATGAGTATAAGAGTGAGGTTGAATATTAGAGTTCATAGGTTTCAAAGTTGGCTTAATAAACTCTGTGAAGTTTGTTGGTGTTCAGAGATTGCTGGATAATGAAACATAAAAATTTCATAGTGTTTAGTATAGATATTTGCAATATTTGAGTGCTGAAATTTTGTGTGAGAGCTGATTTTCTTATATTGCTCTTCTCTATTTATTACTAATAATAATCTCTCTTTCTTTTTAGGCTAGTATTCTAGTTATTTTCATCAAGAATATTTCTGACTATGGTGTTCTTATCATTTTTTATGAAGTAAGTTCATCTGGGAAATTAAAATATAATATAAGTATATAGAATGTTTGTTATCTTCATGAATCTTACTCTATTCTCTTTGGTTTTTCTGAAGATAAGCTATGTCTTTAGAATATTTTGTCAATAAAGCTTAGGTTTTTCTGGAGATTGTGAACTCTATATATTCTGTAGACTTTTCTTAGTCTTATAATAGAAAAGCAAAGTCTTTTCTCTTTAGAATCTCAAAGCATTACTAGTTTGGTAGTCTTAGATTATCTACCTCAATATTTCAACCTTCTTTTCTTGAATAATATTTGTACTAAGTAATTATCTTATAAACTCTGTCAATACTGATAAGACTCTATGTCTCTTTCAGTATCATCTGAGAGAAGTAGCTAATAGCTAGTATACTTTTGAACATTCTACTAATAGCACATTTACTAGTCTTATAAGCTAACTCTGGAATCTGCAAACTTTAGTATCTAACTCTGTCTCTATTCCTATGGATGTAATCTCTCTTTTATTACCTTCAAAACTCTCTTTTCCTGCCAATGTACTAATACTCAGAAATTTATTCTACTATCCTCAACCCAATAGCTCATCTCTACCAGATTTCAATAGTGATTGACAAGTAAGATAAGCCTTTCTCAGTTTTTTCCCCCTCTATTTATAGACCAGTTCATGTACAGTCAGAACAAAATTCTTTAAGCCTTATCTTTCTTTAGGAGTAGCCATATTTTATACTTCCAAATAGTCTGAAAACATCTTTTGTTAGGAGTCTATCACTAGTACCTTTTCCATTACTAAATAGTCAGAGTTCAAGCAGCTTTTCTAAGAACACTTCTTTCCCATCAATACCACTACCAAAACAGTTAAAAAACTAGAGGGAACCACTGATTACCAAAGGAGCTGTATAGTAAAAGAATACTTAAATGAGTTCTGACCTTTAATTTCAGAGGCTAGCTATACAGATTTTTATATGATAGTAGTCAAGTTCTGCTATGGACTTATAATAAAAATCTGGAACCAGATTACAATGCTATCTGTAGATCAACCTGAAAATACTAATCCCATAGTATAGTTCAAAGCTGTACAATATATAGACCAGATAAAAAGCTTTTATCTTCTTATTACTTTAGAAACTACTAATATCTCTGAGACCTTCACAGTACATAAGCTAGTTAAATCTAAAGCTATAGAGACCTTTGTCAATCAAAGTTTTATTGATAAACATTGATTGAACACTCATTAGGGCAACTGAACAAAGTCTATAATAGGAAAACTCAAGTTTTATATATTATAATAGTATAGCTTATTTCTAAAAGAACAATACTTTATAAGAAATGATAAAAACAGCATGACTAGAGATATTTCTAATAGATATATTTAAAATGTTTGCCTAGAAAAGAAAGAGAGATTATTATTAGTGACAGATGAAGAAGAAAATCAATAATAGACAGAACTAGATTCAGTATAGATTAGTAACAGAAAGTAGTAGAGTTGATTGAATAAATACTATAAGATTGACAATAGTGTTTGGTGTTCTAGAGAAGAAGAGAATTCTGTAGACTTCACTGGTGGTGGCTGAGTGTTAGAGTTTTGCAAAAAAAAAAAAAGATTCTCTTATAAGTAGTAGATGTGGTATACTACTATAAGTTCCACTCAGAGTAGACTTTGCTTATAATCTTAAGTTTGGGTAATGTCAGAGGATATTGGTAATACTGTAAGTTCAGATCTACTCTACAGAGGCTTAGTTACACTACTAGGCTGGTTATTGTCAGAATTGAAGGTGGTAGACTCTAATTATTTTCCTTTCACATTTCAATTTTTCTTTTTTATTATGCTGGAACTAAGAATGAGAGTTTAGCATAACATCACATGTCACATGATATGTTAACAGCTATGATCATCCAATTATGTGCTACAAAAGATTCTAGAACAATAATATTATACAGCATGTGTAATATATGTTGATCTTATAGTATATACATATCTTTTTAAAGTAGGCTAGAATAGTATGGCATGAACCATGAGTAAAAATTTATATAAGATAAATATACTGTACTTAGGAGCTCTATTGAGTTCTTTTATATAAACTCTATACAAGGTTCTTTTTTTTGACTAGCTCTGAGGTCTTAAGTTCATAATAGTTACTATCTAGACTAGCTCCTAATGAATTGGTAACCACCTCTGCTTTATTCTGATCTCTATTGTCTAGTCTACTATAGTAGTATTATATTTATTTAGTTAATTGTAGTTGTAGATATTGATCAGTCAAGTATACAGACTATATGCTTGAACTATTCTACTATAGTATATACAGTAGTGGTATAACAGTAAAATATCTTACCCAAATATCATCTAGAGTTCTTGAGCACTTATGACTTCTCAAATAAGACTAATCCCCTTATTAATAAGCAAAACCTCATATTAGCCTTTATATGGCTCAAGTAGCACAACCTTAGAATTGACTGGTAGAAAAGAGAAGTAGTTCTGACAAGATATTCCACATATTGCTCTGATTTCCAGAACTTTCACAAAACTGAAAAGCATCAAATATGCATTTAAAAATCTATTACTCTGATGTCTTTCTCATTTTGGCTAAAGACTCTAAAGATATGTTTAAATCTCTATCTTGATTTCAAAGCTAAGCCTACTCCTTTCCAATATCTATTAAAATGACTGAACAAAGTTCATGGAGTTACAAGATTTTATATTTCTAGGAAAACTCAAGTTACATTATAGTAACTATAATCAAATACAACTCACTTTTAGAGAAACCTAAGAGAAATTTTCTGAAAGTAACTATTTTTCTAATTGCAATCTAGCAAAACAATCCTGAGCTAACTATCAGAATAATAGTATATAGATGGTTAGGAACTTGGGCAGAAGTATTACTAAAAAGGCCAAGAACACTTGATGATAAGAAAACAACTAGTAACAATCTAGAAGATATTTTGAAAACAGTGTACAAGCATAGAATTTGGCAGCTATTAGTGAGAAAGTCTATAAGTATTGTAGTAGAGTTCAACAACATTGTAAGATAGAAGGATCTGTACTCAAGTCCATAGAGTTTGGTGTTGAGAGACTCTGCTTGAATAAATAAGATGAAAAGTCAGATCCTCTTACAATATCTTTCTAAAGTCTTTTGTTAGAACTAGATCATAAAAAAGTCTCTCCTATCTCTTCACATATATTAAACTAGTCCTTAGTACTAAGCTCCAATTGTTTAAAGTATATTCTTTGTCTCCTGTGGAGTAGTTAGAGTTGTATGTATTTATTGTAGAGAACATATGTACTGAATAGATAATATCTTTAAAGTTTTCTATAGCTATACTAGTCTTTTTTATCAAGAAAAAAAGAATAACTTTCTTCACTTGGTGTAAGATTATAGGAATCTTAATACAATTACAATTAACAAGCATCTGTTCCTACTGATCTCTAAGCTTGTTATAAAACTCCAAGGTACTTGATAACAAGTAAAAGATAACCTGTTAGAAATATAAATAATGGACTTAACTTTATTTTATTTTATTTTTCATTTCATTTTTATTTTTGGACTTAGGTAGAAGATATGACAGTCACAGTCACATGATCATGTAACACAAAGAATGATGTAGAAAGTTCTGAAACAGATAATATCATACAATATGGTAACAATATATTAGTCTTGTGGTAAGCATATATACTTTAGAGTAGGATAGTTAGTATACACATAGACTATGATCTGTGATATATAAAGTAGACTAGTTTGTACCATAATATAACCTTCTATATGAACCATTGAATTTTTGAGCTCTTAGTAATGTTTTTTGGTATTACTAACAGTATGTGTTTGACAAAATTTATATTAAGTATCTAGGTTTGGTTGTTTCTGAGAATCAGGTTGAGATAAACTCTAAAGGTTGCTATATTGACTACTTATACATGTTATAACTTAAATATTGTGATAACTACTAGCCAAGATAGTCAATAATATATTAAAGTAATCTTATAGATGAAAATCTTGTGGGGGTTACAAGAGAACTCAATAAGAAGTTTCTAATGTATTCCTACTGTATATACTATAAGGTAAACATACACTTTGATATTATCCTTTTGGCTTCTTCTTCTAAATTTTATACCTATCATATTATATCATGTAATTTATCATGTAATCACAATCTCATATTTCTTTATTATTTAAGAAATAAAATTAAAATAAAAGAAAAGAAAAAGAAAAATCAAGTCAAAGAAAAAGAAAAGAAAATCAAAATAAAATATAAGAGTTCAAGTGTACTATAACATTAAGTCTTAAAGAACATACTCTTGTATTGAGTAACACAAGAAAACTTAATAGAGTTCCTAGCACAAGCTAGTCTATCTTATATACTATAGATCATAGTTTGTGTATATATTACAACTAATCTACTCTAAAGTCTATATGTCTTCTATAAGATTAATATGTTGTTGCTATACTATATAATATTATTTATTTTAAAACTTTTTATAATTTTTTTTGTGTTACATGATTATGTGACCTATGATTGTAACAGATATTATGCCTTCATCATATTCTTTTGTCTAAGTTCAAAATAATAAAAATAAAAACCAAAAATAAAATAATAGAGAAAATAGAAAAATATTTTTTAGCTTTACTGAATTTTTACTAGAGATTTATTTATAGATTTCTAAATATAGCTCACTCTCTTTTTGATATAATAAAAAATAATAGTACTTGAAATTAGAATTCTATATAATAAGTAGTCTTTAATATACTTAAAGATATCATTACTATAGTACTAATACTTATCTCTCTATATACTTTAGCTCTATTTCACATTGAAGTAAATAGCTCAGACTTTGTAACTAATATAGTACTCTTCCAGATCTCTCAGAAAGATAGTAAGTAGCACCCAGTTACTTTCCTTAGCAAGTTGCTCTCTCTAGTAAAATATAACTATAAGATACATAACAAGAAAATGCTAGCAATTATTTATGTATTGAAAAAATGGCATTATTTTATAAAAAAAGCTATAATTACAGTTAAGATCTAAACAGACTGTAAGAATCTGGAGTATTTTATGACCACTAAGAAATTGAACCAAAAACAAGCCTAGTAGTCATTATGCCTAATATAATTCAACTTTATTATCTAGAAAAATCTATGGATAAGTCCAATACAGCATTAAAATAAGTATATTATAGCACAGGTATTATATAACACTCTTTTACCTAAGTCCAAAATAATGAAAATGAAAATAAAACTTAAAATAAATGGAAAATGGAAAATA
>Ga0157358_1000959_pt1 | contig 12448 bp, 14 predicted proteins | sample AttcapACBM2_FD_111484 | JGI IMG/M metagenome (GOLD analysis project Ga0157358, IMG submission 111484) | Fungus gardens microbial communities from leaf cutter ant in Botucatu, State of São Paulo, Brazil - Atta capiguara ACBM2 | ecosystem: Host-associated > Fungi > Mycelium > Unclassified ...
ATTGCAGGTTTCTTTATTGATTTAGCCATTGCCGACCCTGATATGCCAGGCCGCTACCTTATCGGGATTGAATGCGATGGTATGACTTACCACTCTTCCCGTTCTTCGAGAGAAAGAGATCGCTTACGTCAGGCAGTGCTTGAGGATCATGGTTGGATCATTCACAGGATTTGGAGCACGGATTGGTTCCAGCGCCCCGAAGAGCAATTACAAAAAACTCTCTCTGCTATTCAGGCGGCTAAAAAAGAGCTCGAAAATCGTTCTGAAACTTCTCTATCTCGGTCAAGAGCTGTACCTGTCGAGATAGTGACAGTTGAAAGAGAGACTGTCACAGAGATTGGTCTTGAGACAATTGAAGGCAGTCTCAATGAAGCTATGGCATATGTTGAGGCGATTCCTGACGTTGACACAAGGTACCAGATTCATGAGACCCCAGTTGGCGTGCTTGCCAAGATAGTTGAGCAAATTGTTCTTGTGGAAGCCCCAATACATGTGAATGAAGTAATCACTCGTATAAGGTCAGCATGGGGTCTACAACGTGCAGGAGCTCGTATTGAAGCCATTGTTAAAGATGCAATAAAAATCACAACCTCAAACTCTTCATTTTCCCTAGAAGATGACTTTTTATACAACGATAGTCTTTCTATAAAGCTGAGAGACAGAACGAATGTTAAATCAGCCGGGTTAAGAAAGTCGGAAAACATATCTAATAAGGAAATGGAGGCAGGAATCATTGAGATTATCAATAAAAGCTTCGGTGCTACCCAGGACGAGTTGGTCAATTCTGTATCAAGGGCCATGGGCTTTAAGGCTACAAGTGGTACTTTAAAAGGAATTATCACTTCTGTTATTCAAGAAATGGTAAGCGATAATAAAATTTTTTGCAAAGATTCAATGTTCTATATCGCATAAGTTAATAAATAAGCGGCTAACTTCATTAGCCGCAAAAGGAGGTAATAAATGAAAACAGCAGGACTTGCATTTCTAATATACTTTATCTTAATTTTTTTACTTGCTATCATTTACAAAATAGCCCAGTGCTTTTCGCCTGAGGGTTTCTTAGTAGCCACCCCTGTGATTAATTCAACATTACTTGCAATGCTCTATATTTCGTTTTTTCGAAGAAAAAACAAAGGCAACGATCTTACTAAAGTTATGAAACCAGCCAATGATGCTTTATTATTTTCTTCCGCCGCATTAGTAAGTCTCACCACTTTTTCAGCTGAGTTTTCGTTTTATCCTTTAGCTTCTACAACTTACTTTTTATTGATGCACCCACAACTCTATCTTTTTATAAAACTTTTATTAGTTACTGCCGCTTTCGTTAAAGCGTTTATAGCAATAATAGAAATGGCGGCGGAATTCAACGTTGCCCGTCAACAAAAATAATAGCTATTAAAAAAGGAAATAGCATACCTAATATCACAAGCCCCCCCATTGATGCATTGTTTACCAGGCTACCTTTGGGGGAAAAAGCAAATATCAAAGTTGTTATAATTACGAACACTATATAGAATATAACCTCTTGCTTATGCGTTGATAACTTATTTATAAAGATCTTATTCATAGCCTCTCCTTTTTTACATTCACAAATAACATAGATAACTATAATGTCAACACCCACACTTAATAAACATTATATAAGCAAGGGCTAACTCAGAGAAGCGGAGCTTCTCTGAGTTGCCTTGCTTTTCTGCTCGTTGATTGAAAAGTTGACCGGAAAATCCTTATTTTTAAATATATTAAAAGTGCAAAGGCAAATAATAGTGACTTATCAAAGATTGAAAGCACACTCTATACAATAAAATTTTTTTATAATAAATTATCACTTCACATAACCCTTGGTGAATAGTAAGATCTCCAACAGGAAGGCATCAAAAATCGAACCTTCAAAGTTGCAATAATATAAAAACCAAACAACTATCTTTGTTTCTAAGTTATCTAGCTTTGGAATATATTATCGCACATGAACTTTCAACCAAAAAGGATATATTTATTATGTTGGAAAAATCAAAATTTACCGATGCAGTCAAGAAATACTACACTAGTAATGAAAAGGTAATTGATTTCTATTTGGAATTGTTATACGAAGCGAAAAATAATAACCTTTTAGATGGCAACTTTATTTCGCAAATGAGTGATCATGACAAAACACTACATAGACTGTCAGAATTATTAATGTTCAAATATTGTTTGGCATCCTCAATAACTGAAATTTCAAGTGAAAATATCGGCCCTGACATAATCATACAACTAGATGATATAAAAATAAACATCGAGATAATAACACCTATTAAGGTTTCGCAAAAAAGATCATCGATGCGAGTTTTCAATTGCACCCCATATCCATCCTCAGAACCGTCAAATTACTCTGTGCCACAAGACATACCCGATATGAATAGTTTGCACCCTCGAATAACTAATGCCTTAACAAAAAAAAGTGACAAGTATAGAGAATATCTTACAGACGGTATTGTTAGTAGTGATGATGTAAATATTGTCTGTATAAACATTGGATTTATTGAAAACGTTGACCTCGTAGATTTTCCGTATTTAAAAAACCTTTTCTATAAACAAGAAGTGATCTGTATAGATATTGACAATGATAGTAACGTTTCTCATTCTATCGAAGACAATGATTTTAATGTAATAAAAGAAAATAACACAATCTACAAAACGAGCTATCTTGACAATGAAATCTATCCGCATATAGATGCTGTTTGGCTTATTTGCTGCAATGATAAAAACCTCGATTATCTTAAAAAATTAAAATACAATGAATTTGAAATGTATAAAAATATTATTTATAGAAATAAAGAAGCAAAAGTACCTGAGTCATTGCTATCTGCTTTGTGTATAAATAAACCACCCCGAGATTCATTTAACGATTATATAAGAGAGAACGGAAAGCTTCCTAATTGAATTTAAAAACTATAGGGGGCTAATGCTCCCTAAAGCATGCAAAATATTACCATCTAAATACACTGTTAATTTCGTAATTAATTTTCTAGTCGATATAACGCTTACTCATACTTGACAATAATTAAAAAAATAATATCTAATTGAATATAAATCCAGATATGAAAAGGAGTACATATGGAAAAACAACTATCGATTCAATGCATTCCCAAAAGCAACATACCTGTAATAAAGCAATCCTCAAACCTAACTAATATTGTTCCTGATTATCTGAGAACCCACTGCGTCAGTGTCCGTCTTAATAATGCGGAGCTTCAACTTCTCAATACAAAGCGCGGCGATAAAAGTAAAGGTGAATGGTTACGTATGGCTTCGTTACAGAAGCTGCCAACGATAGTGCCCCCTATTAACGTTGAAGCGTGGAAGACCCTGGGTGAGATTAATCAGAAGCTGAACCGTATTGCTCTCCATATCGACAGTAAGAGCAAAGACAGCAAGCTTACGAATACAGAGCTGTTTGCCGTAAGAAGACAGATCATAGAGCTTCGCCAGAGCCTTATCTCAGCAGACGTATGGAGTGCTCCTAATGAAAGGTATGCAGAAGATTCGGAGAGGTAAGAGCTTCGCTGGCGTTGTCTTCTATGCACTGAAACTTGGTTCACATCATAGAAGTGATCCAATCGTCATTGGCGGGAACATGTTAGGTGATTCAACCCTTGAACTGATAGCTGAATTCGATAGCACCAAGCATCTTCGCCAAGATGTCGCAAAACCAGTTTGGCACAACTCGCTTCGCCTGCCACAGGGTGAATCCCTTACAGCGAAGCAGTGGGATGTGTTTGCTGACGACTACATGAATCGCATGGGGTTTAGTGAGACGCACTTACGCTGCTATGTCTTACATGACGACGAGGCCGGCCAGCACATTCATATCATTGCCAGCAGAGTCGACTTAGTTGGGGGTAAGCTTTACCTGGGTAGGAATGAAAACCTAATCAGCACGCGAGTAATTCAGGAGCTTGAGATGGCGCATGAACTGACTAAAACAAAAGGTCCCTCGCCTTCACATAGCCCTTCCCCATCCAGTAAGCGTAAGAGGCTATCACGAAGTGAGGAACAGAAAGAGAAGCGCGAAGGCCAGCAAAGCCCCAAAACTTTCCTGCAGAACACAATAGATACACTCCTCAGTACTCACAATGGCATTCCGAGCTTCGTTAAAGCAATTGCTGAGAACGGTATAACGACCATACCCAACATTTCCTCCACGGGCCGTATGAATGGTTTCTCCTTCGAATACTCAGGTATAGCTTTCAAAGCTTCGCAACTCGGTAAAGGGTATTCGTGGGCAACACTGCAAGAGAAGCTTCACTACGAACCTGAACGTGACAATCCTCTGCTCTTTGCTTTGAAAGCTAATGCTATGGAAGGTAATGAGACGAGTGTTGCAAAGATAGAAGCTACTAATGTAGTAATTACACCGTCTTTACCAGCTGCTTTAGAATCCGAAGGTACGCCTCCTCCTGTGTATGAACATAGAGATGGATCGACAGAGACACCCGAAGCGCAAACTCCCCTCAGCATTACACGTATAGCATGCGAGCAAACCAGCAGTGCTAACTTCTTCATGACTAGGGTATTGAAGTGGCTACTGAGCATTCCTTACCTGGCCACTTTCACAGACCTGCTCAAAAAGGCAGGTAAGACGTTTCTCCACCAAAAATTCTCATTTTCGACAATTCATACAGTCCTTTCAGCTGAACCCGCGTTATCTGAGCCACCAGGCAGCAGCCAAACTCTGACTGAGTGCGCAGCAGTATCCTTTCGATAACCTCCTGCCTCAACGCAATTTTCCAGCCTAAGCTCTTATTTGCACAAACAATTGATCGTTTTTACAGATCGATAAATGATATATGATATACAAAACCTATCAAAATAGGATCATCGATCGGTACAAGTGATTTGCTTAAGTTTTGAACTCGTTCAAAAATGACTAGTAAAAGCAGTTACCAATCAGCTAGTTATGAACCACACAACGTCAAAGGTATATAAAATGGGTATAGCGGCTTTGAATAGTCAGAAAGTACGTAAACCTTCGTTCTTTCGTTCAATCCGATTCTGGATTGTTGTATTGGTGATCGGCTGGATACTGACTGATTCAAATCCTAAAGACACTACAGGGTTCCTGTTCATGTGGACATTACCTGCCTTCTTCTTACTCCTAACAGCATATGTGTCATACACACATAAAAGAGCAAACGCGTCGACTATTGACTTGCTGAACGTGAATAACAACGGTCTGTGGAGCCATGAGTTCCAGGGCAGCAAAATGACCATTGATACGAATCGTGAGCTTCTGACGCTTGAAGCTAATAAGCGCAAAAAAGCTTACAAGTTCAGTGACGTCAAAGGCTGGCGATATCACCTTGCTAATGGTGGTGAAATCGTAGCTCTCGATATGGTTGGCATGCTGGGAAGTAAAGGCCACAACAATCTTACCCGCCTTAAAAACTTCGAGAACTCTGGATTTTTTATCCAGGTGAGAGACATTGAATGCCCGGAGTGGCAGATAAAATTTCACCCCCGTAAAGGCCGGTTCCACCATGAACGCGGGATCCGCGATACAGAAATGCAGTTGAAGCAGTGGTGTGAAATTTTCGATCAGACACTCAACAAATCCACAGCAACACAATGATCACCATTATCAAATAAGGGATTAAGAAATGAATAAATTTTTATCAGTTGCAGTCCTGTCTTTGTCAGTTTTGCTCACTGGTTGCGACAGCGAGCCTTCCTCTTCCGAGATCCAGAAAGCCATGCAGGACAACATTGACCACACAAACCAGCAAGCCAAGCAGCGTTTCGGAGAGAACAGCAAAAACATGCTCACGACTCTGAACAAAGCTGACAAGGTTTCCTGTAAGGAGTCAGAAACAAAAGATACATACCTCTGCAAAGTGGATACTGATATAACACTACCACTCATAGGCGAGAAGCAAACTGTAGCAGAGTTTGAGTTTATAAAAAGTGGTAATAGCTGGAAGGTAATCAAATAAAGTTTATCCACTATAACATTTAACTTTGATTTAATAATGCTAAATTGAAGTATTTATATTTTCTAAAATTGTAGCTAAAATCACGAAAGAAGCTGGCTCATGAATACTGTTACAAAATTGTTAATAGCATCAATTGTAACTGGGTGGAACTTATATATATAGGCACCTAAGGCAACTATAGCTGGTAGAAAAGATAACGCTATTAATAATGCCATAGCCAGTTCCAACCTCCATGCTTGACTATATAAATTCTCTTTATGTCGTAAGATTAATGTTGCAAGTTCCCCAATACGCTGAGATTTTGTATGGCTAAAAATCGCATCAATTGATTCTCTTATAGATTCAAGAACCTTTTTTTGATCATAAATAGTTAGTGCAATTAACAAGGATGTTATTGCAACACCTAATAGCGCTAGTATTCCTTCAAATTTATCGGATTTTAGAATAGCTATTGTTATAGCCAATGAGATAGGCAAACCGAACAACTTACCAGATATAGACGACAGAGTCCCAGATATTTTAGTAGAAACAGTTATATAGTTTTCAGCTGCTTCTTTTTTCTGCTTCAAAAATGAGAAGTTAGTTAAATAGCATTCAAAGTTGCCGTAATAAGTTTCTTTTAAAAGCTCCCAATTCTGCACCAGAAAATCAAAACTGGTTATACTTTCTTCAATATCTTTTAGTATCTCAGCAATTGAGACTCTAAACATTGACTGTTTTTCTTGGACATGTGCATTATCGGAAATATTATCTTTGATACTTTTAAATATAGCCAGATCAATAAGGGGATATGATAAATGTTCGATTTTTATTTTCGGCTCGATAACTATCGGAGAAGTTTTCTTATCACCACTTGTATCAATGAACACAAGTTTTAATAATCCACTATACTCTACGCGATCATTATAGTTTGCAAGATCGTAAAGCTCTGCAATAAACAAAGAAAGTTGCAAGGCCTTTTGCACTCGCTCGTCACTTGGTTCAGCCTCACCAAATAAAAAATCCTCTTTTATAAGATAAACATTTTCAACTTCATCCCCAGTGTTTAATTTGTTATCAATAAGCAAAAAATTTTCAAGTGAATCAATAAATTTATAATCACCAGATGGTAAAAATACTGTAAAAATGGCTTCAGTTTCACCAGATAGATTTTGAGGGAATTCGTCATCATAATGTGTGCCAAAATTTTCAGAATTGAATGACACCTCAAAATCTGCGATTCGCTGATCAGATTCCTTCCACAGTTCTTCAAAGGTATTTAAGCATTCGCCTAACCGTCCTTTATATTCAAATTTACAGTCTACTATACATGGTTTTCCCAAAGCCCTATAAAATCCAATAAGCTTTATAAAATAACCTGAAGACATAATTTACTTATCATCCTTAAGCGCACTTTCTAATTTTTTAAAAGCATTCTCATCTAACTGAGAAATTATAACTTTCCTCTCTTTTTTAATAAACTGTATAACTGATCCGGCCTGTTCTCCGAATACTCTCCTTTCAAAACTTAACTCCCAACCATTGGATTTTGCTCTAACTTTAGTTCTTCTATTTACTACATTTCGATTTATTGCAAATTCTAAAGGAACGCCTATCCTTTCACCATTTAAATATTCCACAAGGTTATCAATAGCTGAGTGTTTTTGTGCTGGAACTTTTTGTCTTGTTATGTGTTCAATTTCTTCAAGAGAAGCAGTTTCTCCAGATTTTTTTTCTTTCAAATGATACACTACCGCCTCATATGCAGCACTTTTATATGCTTTGATATCTGCATTTTCATCAAAATAACTTCTTATGCCGTCAAGAACAGACTCGGTAGCTTTAGATGAAGAAATACTATCTGTACAACCGAGTGCCGCAACAAAATAACCAGAGGCATCTTGATTTATTTTGGGGCTTACGAAAGCTAAATAAGGAAGTTTTTCATCATCGGAAAGATTTTTATATTCTAGGAATCTTTCATAATTTATACGAGCTGCCTGATTTATTTTTGCTAAGTCTATTTGAACTGTTCCTACTGGTTTTAAATTTTCATCTAATCTTAATGCTTCTTTCTGCTTTACCATTGTAATAAGAAGGAAGCTAGACGGTCCATATGAATAGTGGGCGAATACTATTGCTCCGCCTGACGCTGCCACCCGTGAAGGTTCTTTAGCTTGGCGAGACAATTCATCCATACATATTAATGAGAAACTATGGAAATCGTCCTGTTTTGCCTGCCCTTCATAATACGAATCAAATGCGCTAGGCACTTTAAACAAAAAATTTCCGGTATCGAATGTACCACGAGCCGCCTGATTATCTTTTTTGCCTATTAAATCACTCAAAGATTCAACAAGCTGGCAAACATGCTGATCATTGCTTGGTAGCACAGGCTTTATAACAACCTCTACTTTCTGCTTACCACTTTTTTTTACTAATTCATGAATTACACAGTGTCGCAGATTAAAATTCATAACCCCTATCCTTATATAGCTGGTATGAGTCTAAATAAGCTGAAAAGAATCAGCACCAATGAAATTAAATAAATCCTAGCAAAATGTTTATAATCTAAACTTTTAAAATCTCTTTTTTTATGGTTTTACTTTAATTTTTTCAGTTTCAATAAAAAACATGAGATAATTTTCATAATAAATAACTTTTTTAATGCTAAATATCAATACCTTTTGCCTAAAACATTAGGATTATTTACAATACCCAAAAATTCGCTTCCAACGTTTATTGTAAAAATGGTCTCAAAAATTGATTAACTTTATGTTTTATATGAGGAAATTTTATGCCGCGCAATCTCACCCCCGCATACTGCGTAATTCAACAACCTGGCAACCTCGGATTCCAGGCAAGAATGCTCTTTAATGACAGTAACTCAGAAGCAGCTCGTCTCTTTATGCAGACCAATGCAGACACACCATGGCTGAATCCTGGTCAGATAGTCATCGTAGAAGACCCGGCTTCCTCACGAAGCATGCAAATGTTGGGCGCTTTAAGACAGGCCAAACAGAAAACCAATACTGCATTTGTTGGAGTGACCCCTGACGAAGCGAGTTTCATGCAGCAGCATTACGGTTTGATCGCTGCACTGACTACTGCGGGAGATAAAGTTTTTGGCACTATTGGTGACGTTGGTGAGAGATACTTTTCAGAGATCGAGACTACCCTCAAAAAGATAGAAGTCAGTTACCAAAACCAGTTCCGTACTCAGGGAACACTAATTAGTCAGCAATTCTTCGCAGAGCGTAACCAACTCTTTCATCAGCTAAAAGAACTTGTGAATAAGCCGCTACTTAAATCATTGATACGTTATGCGGTTAAGTTCAAGCCTTACGAGGATATACGTAGAGCACTAAATCTATCCAGCCGCTCAATAGTACATGAATGGTCTACAGTGGGACTGGCAGGGATACCTGGTTATTCAAGTTATGTAGGCAATGCAGCGAAAGCTGCAAAATTCTTAAAATCAGGTGGCTACATAGGAATGGGGTTTGCCTTTGCTGGAACCACGAATGACGTAGTTAATGCCTGCGTTAAAGGACGTGAGAGCGAATGTAAAAGAACTGCGTTCAAAGAGTACGGTAAGTTCGGAGCTTCGACTTTAGCAGGTATGAGTGGAGGTGCAGCAGGTTCTGTAGCAGGATTAGGAGTATGCGCAGCAATAGGGATAGCCACAGCAGGAGCCGGAGCGGTAGTATGCGCAGCAGTTGGTTCAATCGCTGGAGGTTATGTTGGTGCCAAAGCGAGCGACTCTGTAATGGATACTATCTATGAATACATGGGAATTTGAAAAATGAAATCGGCCATACTGGTTTTGATTATGCTTCCTTTGGTTTGCTTAGTAGTAAGTGCTCTTTTGTATCTAATGAACAGGTCTCGCTACAAAGGATTGATCTCTGCCTTCCAACAAAAGCATACTTTGCCCACCCCTTACTTGTTGCACTGCAATATGGGATATATAGGTTCACCATTAATGACCTATTTTTTTATGCGATTAAAACAAAACAAAAAGATCTTCTTTTTAAACAGGAACGACAATGCTTATAGCTTTGCACATGAAGGTCAAAACCTAAAAAAAATAAACAGCCTCAAACCATTATACTATACGTTTTTATTTGGATTTTTTTGTTGTATTTTACTTGCAGCTATCGCAGTCCTGATCAGAACTCAAACGATTTAATCATGCAAATAAACTCCTGCTAATAGTAATTTCCCATCCCATTTTTATAATTAACCCTAAAATTTAGAGTATCAATCATTAAAATGAAATATATTATTTACTTGGTTATTTTCATTTCTTCAGCTTGGAGCTGGTATGCATTTCCAAATTATAGTCCTCTTGCCATGCTTTCTTTTTCTTCCACAAGCATGGGTGATATGATAGTTAATAGTTATTATTGCCTTTTAGGCATGTTCAAATATACTCTCCCTTCCGCTTACTGGAGCGTTTTCGTAATATATAGTTATGATTTTGTAATTTCAGCCTTAAATTACAATACGCCATACATGCGAAATTTGTATAGAAGTTGCAAGGTTGAAGTAATGATTCTCTTATTGTTATCACTATTATCAATAGTGTTTTATTGGAACTCAAAAAACACTTTCACCAATTCTAGCTTGGACATAGGTTCAGCAGGATTAAGTTTTATGTTAGTGGGAAACTTCAACTTTTTTAAGCTAATGAGATTTAAAGTAGGCCGTATAGAATACCCTTTTAAAGTTGCAGCTGCAATTTCTTTAATAATGCTAGGTATATCCATATACAATATATACATCCTTAATGAAATCACAACGGGTAAGTATAATATGGCGCAGTCAATTTGGTTGCAAATTACCGCCTTGACATATTCATTATCACTTTACTTTTCATCTAAGCATATAACTTATGTAATTGACAAAAAAAAGCTTGGTGTATCTCCTGTCATGCTTTCATTATTTAAATCGTTCCCTTTGAACACCAATATTTATCAAGACTTATCTACAGGCGTTGATCTATGGAATAAAAAGACTAAGGAAGAGGTATCTAAAGCCAGTGCTGAACTGCGCAAAAAACGCCCTAAAAAGAAAAGAAAATAAATCACAGGCATTAATATATAAATCTAAAAAATTTTCTTTAATACTGTATTTATGGAAGGAAAGTTAAAGCCGCTTTCCTTTTCGCTTTTTTTTCCTAGTGTAAAGTTGATCTAAAAGTATTGCTTTCTCATACTTTACACGTTCCTCTCTGTAAACACTCTCAGCTTCTTCTTCATTATCGATTGCATAATGGATTAAAAAGCGAAAGAAAAAAGTGATCTCATGCTCATAGCCGAGGTATTGAATGATTCTTGGCGAACTGGATTTAAGCGCATTTGAGAGCATAGATATGATAGTAAAACGATCTGAGAGGTCTGTTTTAGATTGTGGAAGGTAGTACTTAATATAGTAGCCGACACAGAATAACCAGATATATCGAATTATCTTGCCCTGTGAAAAACCTGATTTTTTTAATCTCTCAATGAACATCTGCAAAAGTAAGAGGAGCTTTTCTTCCTTTGTAAGAATCTCTGTCTTGTTCATAAATTGCATCCTTGCAAAATTACTCAACCATTCCTTGGTTGTATATACAACATAACATATAAATAAAATTGCGCAATATCTGCGCAACTAAATATTTAATCGGCATTCGTTTCTCTGTCTATACCTGGCAATCCATTATTGAGTTGCTCAAAACTAATTCCGTGTTTTATAGCATTGAACTGCCATACAATAAACCTCTCTTCCAGATTCCTGAGCTCTTCTGCCAGCATTTTATTTTTTAGTTCAAGATTCCTGATGCGCTGTGAGGCAACTTTCAAATTAGCTGGCCTTTTTTCTTCATCATTACCAGACTTAATATTTTTCTTCTTAATATTGAAAGCTATGACAATATCTTTGTGAAGTCCCAAGGACTGACGGGTCGGTCGCTTACCAATCAGAGGTTCAAGCCTGTCGCAAAGATATTCCCATGAAAGCTTACCTGACCTCTCACTGTCCCAACCTGCTATCGTGTTTTTAATTATACTGATATCTTTATTATCTAGATGTTTAGCCATATAACTCTCCTTTTAATTATGATTTATCCTTTCATTTCCATTCTGTTCATTGCTTTTTCCGTCTGTGAGATTTTTCATGTGTGTAAAATCATCCCCCTCCAGTCTTACCAGTGCCCCATCCTCAAGATTTCTGCTTTTAAGTAGCGCTATCAAATCCAGAAGTCTTGCTTGCGTTTTTTCGTGATAGGCCACCCACTTGTCAGCCCCGTATTCCTCCTCTTGCATGTCAACCTTTGCCTTTTCAAGAAGCTGCTCTGTGTATGCCACAGTAGCTTCCAGCCTGCCTAGCGAGTTTTTGTCCCCTTTCACGCACGTATGATCGCTGCAATTGATACAGTCCCTGAACTTCGTACACGGAGAGATTACGTAGTCATGAGTGCAGTAGCCGAACTCTGTCACGTGAATGGCTGC